>Ga0316192_10002628_pt1 | contig 13142 bp, 10 predicted proteins | sample MerIslwburrow_MG_FD_204931 | JGI IMG/M metagenome (GOLD analysis project Ga0316192, IMG submission 204931) | Coastal sediment microbial communities from Maine, United States - Merrow Island worm burrow | ecosystem: Environmental > Aquatic > Marine > Coastal > Sediment | place: USA: Maine...
TCTTTGACCTGGTTGATGTTGCTCATGATCGTCCCGGCCTCACTACCCGTCCCGTTTCGAGTTCCCTGATTGCCGACGGCCCGCGTGCGGGCCCGCACTCGCCGGGAACCACATAGTCTACAAGATGCCCGAAGTTGCGCTGCAGGATGAAAGCGTTACGTGCAACCGGGCGGCCTGTGACGTTCGCGCTCGTGGAGACGATCGGCATGTCCACAGCGTCGCAGATTGCTGCTGCGACCGGGTTGGTCGTGATGCGAACGGCGAGCCCGGGATGATCGCCGGTGACGATTGCCGGCACTCTTGGCCCCGGCGCCACTATCCAGGTCACGGGCTGCTTGGGGTCGGGTTCCGGCAGAGCATTGCGAACGGCGGGATCGATCCAGTTATCGAACTGACCGGGCCGCGCCGCAATCAGTATGAGCCCGTTAAGCGGACTGCGTTGCTTGATTGCCAGGATTCTCTCGACGGCGTCGATGTCATCGGGCAGGCAACCAAGGCCGAATACACCCTCGGTCGGGTATGCGATGACGCCGCCGCCCAGCAATACTTCGGAAGCTCGCCTGGCCGCCATCGTCACGTTGCGGTTCCTCTAGTCTGCCGGCTTCTTTTTTGCGGACTTCTTCGCGGCCTTCTTTGCCGTTTTCTTTCTGGTCTTTTTCTTTGCCGCTTTCTTCTTCGCGGCCGCCTTCTTCGGGGCGGCCTCGCTTGCCGTTTTCTTTTTTGTCTTCTTCTTGCCGCGGCGGCCGCGTTCCGGAGCCGCGGCCAGCAGTTCCTGGCACTCGTCGAGCGTCAGCGATTTCGGATCGCGATCCTTGGGCACACGGGCGTTTTTCTTCTTGTCCGTAATGTAGGGGCCATAACGGCCGTTCAGGACCTGGATGCCCTCTGCCTCGAAGTCCTGGATGATGCGGTTCGCGTCTTCGATCTTTTTCTGTTCGATGAGTTCGAGCGCGCGCGGCAACTCGATGGTGTACGGGTCGTCGTCACCGCGAATGGAAACGTACTTGTCGCCGTAACGAACATACGGCCCGAAGCGCCCGACGCTGGCCGACACTGGCAGCCCGTCCGGCGTCTCCCCGAGCTGGCGAGGCAGCTTGAAAAGCTCCATCGCTGCCTCGAAAGTGATGTCGTTCATCTTCTGGCCGGGACGAAGGCCTGCGAATTTCGGCTTCTCTTCGTCGTCCTTGGTGCCGATCTGGACGAACGGCCCGTAGCGGCCCATGCGCACCGTGACGGGCTTGCCCGTCTTGGGGTCGGTGCCGAGTTCCCGCGCCTGTGCAACCTGCTCGCGCGTGACCGAGGTTTCCTTCTCCGCGCACAACTTGTGAAACGGGCGCCAGAAGTTATCCAGCAACGGTACCCAGTCCTTTTCGCCGAGCGACACTGCGTCGAGGTCGTCCTCGAGGCGCGCGGTGAAATCGTAGTCGACGTACTGCGTGAAATGATCGGTCAGGAAGCCGTTGACGATGCGGCCGATGTCCGTCGGCAGGAATCGCTTGCCGTCCATCTCCACGTACTCGCGGTTCTTGAGCGTCGCGATGATGCTCGCATAGGTCGACGGACGCCCGATGCCGTATTCCTCGAGCGTCTTCACGAGACTGGCCTCGGTGAAGCGCGGCGGCGGCTCCGTGAAGTGCTGCTCCGGGCGGAGTTCGTCGAGATTGACGACGTCGCCTTCCTCGATGTCGGGCAACAGCCGGTCGCCGTCGTCGTCCTTGGCGTCGTCCTTGCCTTCCTGGTACACCGCGATGAAGCCGGTCTCCACGAGTACGGAACCGTTTGCACGGAATACATGCCCGTCCTCCCGCGGCCCGGCGGCGAAATCGATCGCCACGGTATCGAACACGGCAGGCACCATCTGCGAGGCCATCGTGCGTTTCCAGATCAGCGAGTACAGCCTGAACTGGTCGTCCTCGAGCACGCCCTTGAAGTCGTCCGGATGGCGGGCGACCGAGGTCGGCCGCACGGCCTCGTGCGCTTCCTGGGCGTTCTTCGACTTGGTTTTGAACTGGCGCGGCTCGTCCGGAACGTTGTGCTTGCCGTAGCGTTCGGCGATGACATCGCGTATTTCGCTCACCGCGACCTCGGCGAGCGTTACCGAGTCGGTACGCATATAGGTTATGAGCCCGACGTTGCCTTCGCCCGGCAGCTCGATACCTTCGTAGAGCCGCTGCGCCGTGCGCATGGTGCGCTGCGTGTTGAAACCGAGTTTGCGGGAGGCTTCCTGCTGCAGCGTTGATGTCGTGAACGGCGCTGCCGGATTGCGGCGGCGCTGTTTCCGGGTGACGCTGAACGTTTGCAGCTTTCCTCCGGCTGCAGCGAGCACGGTTTTCTCGACCTCGCGCGCCGCTTCCTCGTTCTCGAAGCTGAATTGCTCGACCTTGTCGCCCCGGTAGCTAACGAGCCGGGACGCGAACGGCTGCTTTTCCTTGCTCAGGTCGGCCTCGATGGTCCAGTACTCGCGCGCCCTGAACGCTTCGATCTCGAGTTCGCGCTCGACGATCATGCGCAGGGCCGGGCTCTGCACGCGGCCGGCGGACAGGCCGGGCTGCACTTTCTTCCAGAGCAGCGGCGACAGGTTGAAACCGACGAGGTAATCGAGGGCCCGGCGCGCCTGCTGTGCACCCACCAGGTCGCCGGAAATATCCCGCGGATGCTCGATGGCTTCCTGCACGGCGTTCTTCGTGATTTCGTAGAAGACGACGCGATGCACGGTCTTGCCGTTCAACGCATCCTTTTCCTTCAGCAACTCGATCAGGTGCCAGGAGATCGCCTCGCCTTCGCGATCCGGGTCAGTTGCGAGATAGAGCGCGTCGGCCTTTTTCAGCGCGCGCACGATTGCGTTGACGTGTTTCTCGCTGCGCTCGATGACCTGGTACTTCATCGCGAATTCGTTGTCGGGGTCGACAGCGCCCTCCTTGGGGACGAGGTCGCGCACGTGCCCGTAAGACGCCATCACCTCGAAATCCTTGCCGAGGTATTTGCTGATGGTTTTCGCCTTGGCGGGCGATTCGACGATGACAAGATTCTTGGACATATAATGAAAAACCGCGGTCAATGCCGCGGTTGAATTACATACTTCGTCGCGGCGTGTCAAGAAATGGCACCCCGGCGCGCCGCGAAATCGGTTCAGTTCATGTCAGTGGAGGGCCCCGGTGTTTTCCTCGAAAACGAGGTCTTCCATGCGCGCATAAGCCAGTTCCTGTCCCGGCTGGCTGAAGAGAACCATCAGCACGACCCACTTGATTTGCTCGACGTCGATATCCGGCGCATCCAGCGCCAGCAGCCTGTCTACGAGGATTTCGCGCTGCGCCGGCGACAGTATGCCGATCTGTTCCAGGTACGAAATGTAGCCGCGACAGTAGACGTCGAGCCGTTCCTGCTCCATGCGGTTGTAAACGCGCGTTCCACGTGCCGTCTGGGCGTTGAAGATCAGGTCTTCCTGGTCTTCCGACAGGCATTCCAGCCAGTCGAGTGCGCGCTCGATCTCCGCATCGCCGAAGCCGGCGCTCGCCAGTTCGCCGCGAAGTTCGTTCTGATCGGGTTCGGGGTCTTCATCGGTGTCGACGTATGTTTCAAACAGGTACATCAATACGTCGAGTACGTTTTCTTTCATGCCTGGAGCGGCTCCCTTGGTAGCTGGCGTTTCACCAAATATCTAGCTCATTACTGAGTAGCGTCCGCCGGACAGCTTCTCGATCTTTCCTTCTAGCTCCAGGATCAGAAGCATGGAGGAAACCTGATCGATCGTCAATCCGGAGCGCTCGACGATCTCGTCCGCGCTCACGGGATCGTGACCGAGCGCTTCGAGCAGTTTTACATACTCTTCGTCGACCTCTACGCCGGCTTCATCCGGCGATAAGGCCGTATCAATCGTTTGCAGCATATGCCCGATCAGCGGCGCGAGTTCCGCGACGATGTCGTCTGCGGCCTCCACCAGTTTTGCGCCCTGGCGGATCAGCTGGTGACAGCCGCGGGTCAGCGGATTATGTATGGAGCCCGGAATCGCGAAGACCTCTCTTCCCTGTTCCGATGCCAGCCGCGCCGTGATCAGCGATCCGCTGCGCCGCGCGGCCTCGACGACCAGCGTGCCGAGGCTGAGGCCACTGATCAGCCGGTTCCGCTGCGGAAACAGCGCCCTGTTCGGCGCCGTGCCCAGCGCAAACTCGCTAACGAGCGCGCCGTGCCGCGCAATTTCCCGGGCCAGGCCATGATTGCTTGCCGGGTACACGCGATCGATGCCGTGGCCAAGGAAGGCGACCGTCGGAGCCTCCGCCGCCAGCGCGCCCCGGTGTGCAGCCGCGTCGATGCCCTGCGCGAGCCCGCTGACGATACAGAAGCCCGTGCGGCCGAGATGCCGGGCGAACTCGAAGGCGTTCTGGGCGCCGCCGCTCGTGGGGTTACGGCTACCGACGATGGCGAGGGCGGGCAGGTGCAGGATCTCCGGGTCGCCGACGACATAGAGGCGTTCGGGCGGGCCGGGTATGCCTGCAAGCAGTTCCGGATAGGCCTCGTCGCCGAGCCTGATCCGGTGGTGGTTTTCCTGCTGTAACCACTCGTTCTCGTCCACCGCGGGTTCCGGATCCTGCGCCAAGGTCCCGCCATCATACCGTGGCGGCGCCGCGGCGCGGCACGGCTATTCCGGGCGCTTTGCGAAAAAAAACGGCGCCCGAAGGCGCCGTTTGCGGTTCGTGGCGTAGCCCGGTTCAGGTCGGGTTGCGCACGGTGTCGTGAATGTGGATCGCCTGTGTGGCTTCCATGACCAGCCCGTAGCCGATGCGGTCGTAGACCTTGAATACCATCAGCGTGCCGGCTTCCTCGTCGGGAAGGCGAACCTTGCCGCCGCCAAAGCGGTCTTCGATGGTTTCGCCGGTGCGGAATACCGACAGCACGTCACCGACCGCCAGGCCGTCGCGCGTGCCGCGGTTCAGTACGACCACGTGGTACTGGCCGATCTGGGTAACGCCGCCCACCACCGAGATGATGCGGCCATCGATGGAGCTGCTCGGCGCGCGCGGATAGAAGTTCAGCGGCACATCCACCAACTCCGGAATCAGCTTGTCGCCGGGAACGGCTTCCTGGTTGGTATCCGTCAGTGCGACCGTTGCCGGGTCGCCGGTACGGCGCAGCGTGCCTTCGCCGATAAATTTGCCCTGGTAGCCGATGAGCTTGTTGTCGTCTGGGTCGATCAAGGGTTCGCCGATTTCGACGACGTTGTAGCGCGAGCCCAGCTGAGCGTCGTCCAGGCCGCGTGCGTAGACCACGTTGCCGGCCGCTGCGATGAGGTGGTCGCCACGTGTCTCGAGCAAATACGGCAGCTGATCCGTTTCGCGTTTCTCCAGTACCGCGCCGCTCGACAGGAACGCCGACACCGCTTCGTAGGGGATGCTGGTTACCGCCTGGTTAATCGGCGAGATGCGGGCCTGCGGCGAAAGCCGGTACGTCGAGGCGCGCACATTCGTTATGCGCGGCTGACCGTCGATGTAAACCAGCGCAAGAACGTCACCGGGATAAATAAGGTGCGGGTTCTCGATCTGGGTGTTGATGTGCCAGATCTCCGGCCAGAACCAGGGATCCTTCAGAAACGTGGCGGCGATGTCCCACAGCGTGTCGCCGACCTGCACGACGTATTCGTTGGGGTGATTGTCGGCGAGCGGCACCGGCTGGCTGACGCGTTCGACCACCGGAGCGCTGTATTCGGGAGCCGACGACTGCGGGGCATTGTCATAGTTCGGCGGCGGCGCGGGTGCCGGTGTCGGAACTGCGGCATCGTCGTCGCCCGCGAACGGGTTCAGGGAGCAGCCGGCAAGTAAGGCGGCCAGCGCAACAGCGGTGAGCCGAATGAAGGTGTTCAGGCTTTGTGTGCGGGGGACCATAGTTCGCGGGTGCTCCATTTTTGCGGATTCAAACCGGGCCTTGCGCGGCATTGCTATAATATGTCGTTCCGGCATTGCCACGGCTGCCAATCACGTCACATTTCCGGCCCAAAAAGCGCTCGGAGACGCCTCGTGATTGGCCGCATTTTCTGAAACTTATTCAATCAAGTCAAACATTTAGGCATTTTTTATAGATTTTTACGCGAGATCCGGGTGAAATAATTATGTCCTCAACGGGTCATATTGAGTCGACGAACCCGGAAATTGCTGCAGGCGAATTATGGCAAAACTGACGATTCTGGAATTTCCCGACCCGCGTTTGCGCAAGAAAGCGGAACCCGTCGACGTGGTCGACGATGCGCTGCGGACGCTTATCGATGACATGTTCGAGACCATGTATGCCGCACCGGGCATCGGCCTCGCCGCGACGCAGGTCGACGTTCACCGCCGCCTGCTCGTCGCGGACGTGACGGCGGACAAGAACGATCCGCACGTATTCATCAATCCCGAGATCACCGAGAAAGACGGTGTGACCACCACCGAGGAAGGTTGCCTGTCGGTCCCCGGCTACTTCGAGGAAGTGAAACGCGCGGAACACATCCGCGTGCGCTACCTCGACCGGGAAGGGCGCGAATGCGAGGCTGAATTCGAGGGCCTGCTGGCGGTGTGCGTGCAGCACGAGATCGATCACCTCGACGGCAAGCTGTTCGTCGACTACCTCTCCGAGGCAAAGCGGTCCCGCATTCGCAAGAAACTGGAAAAAGAGCGGCGCTACCAGGGCGCCGCCGTCGTCGCCTGATCATCGCCCGCCGCTAGCCGAAACCGAATCATGAGCGATACGAGAGTGCTGTTTGCCGGTACGCCGGAATTCGCGCTCGCGTCGCTGCAGGCATTGACGGACGCCGGCATCGCGCCGGTCGCGGTCCTGACGCAGCCGGATCGTCCGGCCGGGCGCGGCAAGCGCGTTACCGCGAGCCCGGTCAAGCAGTTCGCGCTCGAGCGGGGCATCGATGTGTTGCAGCCGACGACGCTCAAGGATCCCGAAGCCGTTGAGGGAATCGCCGCGTTCGACCCGGATGTGCTCGTGGTTGCGGCTTATGGCCTGATCCTCCCGCAGGCCGTGCTCGACGTCCCGGCGAAGGGCTGCATCAACGTACATGCTTCATTGCTGCCGCGCTGGCGCGGCGCGGCACCCATCCAGGCCGCGATACTCGCGGGCGACACGGAGACCGGAGTGAGCCTCATGGCCATGACCGCCGGGCTCGACTGCGGGCCCGTGTACGTCGAGGAGGCGGTTGCCATCGGCCCGGAGCAGACTGCGGGCGAGCTGCACGACCGCCTTGCAGCCCTTGGCGGCGACCTGCTCGTGCGCCATTTCGATGCCATCGTGAGCGGCGCGCTCGAGGCGGTCGAACAGGACGAAACTGCTGCAACCTACGCGGGCAAGATCAGCAGGCAGGATGCGCGGCTGGACTGGCAACGGCCGGCCGAGGAGTTGCACCGGCAGGTCCGCGCTTACAACCCGGTGCCGGGCGCCTTCTTCCTGCTCGACGACATGCCGATCAAGTGCTGGCGCGCGGCCGTCGCGGCCGGCGCCGCGGGGAGTGCGCCGGGCGAGGTCTTGTCCGCCGGTCGCGACGGCATCGTCGTCGCCTGCGGCAGCAACGCACTGCGGCTGGACCGTCTGCAGCGGCCCGGCAAACGCCCGGTCAACGCCGGCGAATTCGCTGGCGTCGTGCCGTTGGCCGGCCGGCGGCTGACCTGAGCGGGATGTCACACGACCGCCAGGGCGCACGACTGCGGGCCGCGGCGGCGCAGGTCGTCGATGCTGTCGCCACAGCGGGCAAATCACTCGACACGGCATTGCCGGAGCACGAAGGCCGGGTCGGCAAGCAGGACCGCGCGTTGCTGCGCCTGCTCTGCTACGGGACCCTGCGGCGCCACTGGCACCTGCAGTTCTGGATCGGGCGGCTTCTCGACCGGCCGCTGAAACCGAAGGACAGCGTGATCAACGCGCTGCTGGCCGTTGGCCTCTACCAGCTGACGGAGACCCGCATTCCCGACCACGCAGTGGTGTCGCAAACCGTCGAGGCGTCGCGATTGCTGCGGCGGCCCAAGCTCGCAAGCCTGCTGAATGCCGTGATGCGCCGCTTCCTGCGCGAGGATATTGCGTCGGCGGTGCCCGACACGGCGGAGGCGGTTCACGATCACCCGCAATGGCTGATCGATGCGATACAAAACGACTGGCCCGGGCACGCGGAGGTGATTCTCGCTGCGAACAACGCGCGTGCGCCGATGTGGCTGCGCGTGGACACATCCAGGGTGACGGCCGCGGAATATGTGCAGCGGCTGCAGGAAGCCGGGCTGGCGGCCGCGACGTTCGATCCTATCGACAGTGCGGTGAAACTCACTGAACCGGCCGCCGTTGACGACCTGCCCGGTTTCGCCGAAGGCCTCGTGTCCGTGCAGGATGCCGCGGCGCAGCTCGCGGCGCCCTGGCTGCTGGGCGGTGCGGGCCGGCGCGTGCTCGATGCCTGTGCGGCCCCCGGCGGCAAGAGCGGGCACCTGCTGGAACTCGGCGGCGCCCAAATCGACCTGACCTGTCTCGACAGGGACGCGAAGCGCCTGCAGGTGGTCGCGGATAACCTCGACAGGCTGGGCAGATCCGCGACGCTCCTGTGCGGCGATGCATCAACGCCACAGGCGTGGTGGGACGGGTCGGCTTTCGATGCCATCCTGCTGGATGCGCCGTGTTCGGCGACCGGCGTCATTCGCCGTCACCCGGATATCAAGCTGCTGCGCCGGGCCTCCGACATCGCGCCGCTCAGAGACCTGCAGCGCAGCCTGCTCGACAGCCTCTGGCCGCTGCTCGCGCCTGGCGGACGGCTGCTGTACGCGACCTGCTCGGTGCTCGCCGCCGAGAATGACGAGGTGCTGCGGCGGTTTATCGAGGCGACGGCCGACGCGCGCGAGGAGGATGCGTTGCAAAATAACAACATCCGCGATCTAATGCAGCGCAAGGGGTGTGGTTTCCAGGTTCTGCCGGGCACGGCGGGCATGGACGGTTTCTATTACGCCAGCCTCGAGAAGGCTGGCTGAGCATCAATGTCGACATCAAGAGACCAGAGGCTGGGCGGGACGATACGCAGCGCGATCATCGGCGCTCTGCTCATGCTGCTTGGCGCCGCCGCCCTTGCCCAGCAACCGGTTGAACGCGCCGGCTATTTCGAGGTGCGTTCGGCCTCGACCGAACTGGTCGACGGCGTTTACGTGCTCGATGCGCGGCTGCAACTCGTGCTTTCCAGCGAAGCGCTCAAAGCCCTCAACAGCGGAGTGCCGCTTACCATCGAATTGCAGATGCAGGTTATCCGCTCGCGACGCTTCTATCTCGATGCGCTCGACGCCGAGCTCGCCTTCCGTTTCGAACTCGAATACCGGCCGATAAGCCAGCGGTACATCGTCCGCAATCTCAACACCGGCAACCAGGACTCCTTCGCCACGCTGTATTCCGCGCTCAATAATCTCGGCCGCGTACAGCGATTACCCGTTATCGACGAAACACTCCTGGTCCCCGACCGCGACTACCGCGTGAGGCTTCGGGCGCTGCTGGCGACGGAGCAATACTCCGCGCCGCTGCGGTTACTTTTCTTCTGGCGCGACGAGTGGCAACTCAAGAGCGATTGGTACGAATGGACGCTCGAACAATAAAGCGCGCGTTCATCGGCATGCTGGCGACGGCCGGCGTCCTGCTGTCGCTGATTGCGCTGTTCCTGCTCAGCGTTACCGCGCAGAACTCCGACAGCTTCGATCGTCTCCATAACGTACTGGTCAGCGTCAACATCGCGGGCGCGATCCTGCTGTTCGTACTCCTTATCGGCAACCTGATCCGGCTGCTGCGCGACTATCGCGAAAACGTGCCCGGCGCGCGCCTCAAGGCGCGCATGGTCGGCATGTTTGTCGGCCTCGCAGTACTGCCGCTGATCGTCGTTTTCTATTTTGCCGTTCAGTACATCAATCGCGGCATCGACTCCTGGTTCGACGTCGAGATAGAGGACGGGCTCGGCAGTGCGATCGAGGTCGTGCAGGCCGTGTTCGAAGTCCAGATGCGCGAGAACCTGGCCGCCACCCGGAAGATTGCGGAGCGGCTGGCGGTGGTCCCCGAGCAGCGCTTCGTTTTCGAACTGAGCATGCTGCGCCGCGAAGCCGGCGCGAGCGAAATGACGCTGTTCGACAACAACGCGCAGATTCTCGCGACGAGTTCCGACCGCTCGACCGCGAGCCTGCCGAGGCCGCCGATCGACGTGCTGGAGATGCTCACGGTCGACAGGCCGAATCACGTGAGCCTGGACGAAAACGAAGCCGGTCTTTACGAGATTCGCACGGCGGTGCTTTTCAGGGTGCGCGGCCGTCGGGAACCCGTCGGCATGCTCCAGGCCCATTTCCCGTCGACCGAACGGGTCAGCCGTCTCGCTGCGAGCGTGAGCGATGCGCAGACCGGCTACGAGCGGCTCGTGTTCCTGCGCGAAGGCCTGAAGGTCACCTTCACCCTTACGCTGACCGTCGTCCTGATGCTGTCACTGCTGGCGGCGATCTACGGCGCACTGGTGCTGTCGCGGCGGCTCGTGGCCCCGATCCAGGACCTCGTCGCCGGCACGCGCGCGGTCGCGGCGGGCGACTTCGACACCCGGCTGCCCTCGCCGTCCCGAGACGAGATCGGTTTTCTGATCAACTCGTTCAACGATATGACCCAGCGCCTTGCAGCGGCCCGGCGTGAGACGCGTCTGAGCCAGGCACTCGTCGAAGCGGAGCGGGCTAACCTGGAGGTCATACTTGCGCGCCTGTCGACCGGCGTCGTGGCGATCGATCCGGACCTTCGCATCCGCACGGCAAACCGGGCCTCCGGCGCCATCCTCAACGTTGACCTCGAGAATCGCGTCGGCGAGTACCTGCCGGATATCGCGCGCAACGAACCGCTGCTGGACCAGTTCGTCGATGTGGCGCGCGTCCACCTCGACGCCGGCGAAACGGAATGGCGCGAGCAAATCGTGCTGCGCGGCGAAGTGGGCCGGCGTGTGCTGACCTGCGCGTGCACGGCGTTGCCGGGCGAAGGCGACCAGGCCGGCGGTTACGTGGTCGTATTCGACGAGATCACCGGCTTGCTGCAGGCGCAGCGCGATGCCGCCTGGGGCGAGGTGGCGCGGCGGCTGGCGCACGAGATCAAGAATCCGCTGACCCCCATCCAGCTGTCCGCCGAGCGGCTGCGCCGCAAATACCTCGACAAGATGTCGGCCGAAGAGGCCCAGGTACTCGACCGTGCGACGCACACGATCGTGCAGCAGGTCGAGGCCATGAAGGAGATGGTCAACGCGTTCAGCGATTACGCGCGCGCCCCGGACATGGACATAGATCGCTTCGATCTGGACAAGCTCGTTCACGAAGTGGTGGACCTGTACCGGGCGCAGGAAAGCGACGTAAAGATCGTCGTTACGTCGGACCCGACGATGCCCTTGCTCGAGGCCGACGAAGGCCGGGTGCGGCAGATCCTGCACAACCTGTTGCGAAACGCGATGGAGGCGCTCGAGCAGACCCCCGACCCGAGAGTCGACGTGCACGCGAGCGCGGCGGAGTTCGGGGGCATCGAATTCGCACAGCTGAAAGTCGAAGACAACGGACCGGGATTCGATACCGGCGACATCAGCCAGGTCTTCGATCCGTACGTTACAACCAAGCCCAAGGGAACCGGGCTCGGACTGGCCGTTGTCAAGAAACTGGTCGAGGAACACGTGGGAACGATCCTCGCCGAAAACCGGAAAGACGGAGGCGCGATCATCAGTATCAGGCTGCCCATCAATGAGGCAGCCCGGGAGACGATGATTGCGAAGGGAACGACCCGCACTGAGAAGAGGAGGGAAAGAGCATGAGCAACCCGCAGGTGCTCGTGGTCGATGACGAAGCTGATATTCGTGCGTTGATCCAGGAAATTTTGTCGGAGGAAGGTTACGGCGTGACCGTGGCAGCCAATGCCGACGAGGCGAGGTCGGCGCGTCACGACAATAAATTCGATCTCATACTTCTCGATATCTGGATGCCCGATACCGACGGCATAACGCTGTTGCGCGAGTGGTCCGCCGCGGGCGACCTGAAATGCCCGGTCGTAATCATGTCGGGACATGGCACGGTGGACACGGCGGTGGAGGCGACCCGGCTCGGTGCGCACGACTTCGTGGAGAAACCGTTGTCGCTCGCGAAACTTCTGCGAACCGTGGAAGGCGCGCTGGACAGTGCCGGCCGGCAGGCGACGGCGGCGCGTGGCAGCCTGCCGCCGCTGCTTGCCCCGGTTGGGCGCAGCGCGCTGATGCAGGCGCTCCGGGACAAGGTCAAGCAATATGCGAGGCACGATGCTGCGGTGCTTATCAGCGGCGAGCCCGGCACGGGCCGCGGTGCGTTCGCCCGATACCTTCACGCGCTCAGCGGGCGGGCGGACGGCCCGCTGATCAGTATCACGGCGGCTTCGCTGACGGCGGAGAACGTCGAGGAAAGCCTGCTCGGCAGCGAGGAGGACGGGGAAGTTCACATGGGCGCCTTCGAGAAAGCCAGCCAGGGCACGCTGATCATCGATGAACTGACGGATCTCGATGCGGACGGCCAGCGAATTCTCTTCAGCGTGCTGGAGGATGGCGGCTTTACGCGCAAGGGTGGCGGCAGCGCCGTGCCCCTCGATGCGCGAATCGTCGCAACGGTTCGGGCGAACTACGAAGACAAGGTCCGCGACGGGGACCTGCGCCGCGATGTCGTCGCGAAGCTGGGCGTGCTGACGCTGCGAGTACCGCCGCTTCGGGAATACTCGGAAGACGTGCCGGAGCTGCTCAACTATTACGTGGACAAGCTGGTCGATTCGGAGGGCCTCGAGTTTCGCCGCTTCAGCGTCGCTGCGCAGAACCGGCTGAGGAACTACCCGTGGCCGGACAACGTACGGGAACTCAAGAACCTCGTCCGCCGCCTGCTCATGTCGAACTCCGACGAGGACATTTCACTGCAGGAGGTCGAAGCGGAGATCTCGGCTGCCGCCGCCGAAGACGAACCGCTCGTCAAGCAGGACCTGCTGGCCCTGCCGCTGCGCGAAGCGCGAGAGCAGTTTGAGCGTGCTTACCTGCAGCAACAGCTGGTGCTTTGCGACGGCAAGGTCGGGCAGCTGGCCAAGCGCGTCGGCATGGAACGAACGCACCTGTACCGCAAGCTGCGGTCGCTGGGCGTCGACTTCAAATC
>Ga0316192_10002629_pt1 | contig 13138 bp, 8 predicted proteins | sample MerIslwburrow_MG_FD_204931 | JGI IMG/M metagenome (GOLD analysis project Ga0316192, IMG submission 204931) | Coastal sediment microbial communities from Maine, United States - Merrow Island worm burrow | ecosystem: Environmental > Aquatic > Marine > Coastal > Sediment | place: USA: Maine...
CGCTGTTCGGGTGCTGCAGGAGGAAAGCGTCGAAGGCATCCACAGCGGCCTGGGTGTGACCTTCTTCGGCGAGTCTCTGGGCATTTCGGAAGCCATCGAGTTCGGCCAGATGGGCCCGCTGGGTTTCCAGTCCACCCTGCCAGTAGGGTTGCAGTGCAGTCCCCTCGGCCGGATTGCCGCGCAGCCCGGCTACGACGGGACGTTGCCGCCCATCGTCGTTATCTTTGTGCTGCGTCGGACTGTAGACGCGGAAGACGCGCCAGATATCGCGCAGCCACTGCTTGGCGGTGCTATCGCCACTGGCATCCACAGTGGCCAGAGGCGCCTGTTCTTGTGCCTGCGCCGCGCCGACGGACAGCCCCACGGTGAGACTCACCGCCATTAGTGCCGCGCCAAGATGCCTAGTAGTGTTCATAGCCCCAGCAACCTCGCGAGCTGAGAGTTTTCGTCGGTCACAGTATCACTTAGAACGACCGCTTCCTCAAATTTCTCTCTGGCAAGGCTCGGGTTTCCCAGTCGGTAGTGAGCCATGGCGATGTTGATCTTGATTTGCGCATCATCATCCGCTATGCGCTCGGCACGGTGGTAGGCATCCAGCGCGCTCTCGAAATCCCCCGCTGCGAAGTACATGCTGCCGCGGTTGTTGTGTATTCGCGCGTCATCCGGATCGTCTCGCAACAGCTGGTCAAAAAGGTGGTCGGCACGCCGCAACAGCCCATTGCGGGCGTAGTGGATGGCAATCTGCATGTGCGCCTCGCGATTGCCGGGATCGCGCGCCACAACAGCCTCGTAGGGACGGACCAGATGCGCCACGGCGTGCTCGCGCAACTGCTGTCGAGCGCGCTCGTAGCGGCGCTCCAGAAGGCTCGTCGCAGGCACGGGGACATCCGCCGCGGATTGCTCGAAAGATACCGGTGGGAACTCCCTCCAGGCGGATTCCAGAGTCACCAGCGAGACACTGCCAGTGGACTGCGCTTCGTGGTAGCGACGCGCACCCTCTGCCCACGCCTCGACGAAGGGCGCACCGATCAGCGTGGTCTCCACCGGCACCCAGACCCTGTCGTCGTGAATCACCAGCATCCGGGAATCGACAGTGATCGTCTCCGCCTGTTGCGGATCGAGGCCGGTATCGAACAAGAGCAGCAGGTGTCCGGGCAGGTGGGCGAAGGCGCTGTCCATGCCCAGTTGGGCGAGCGCGGCGCTGTACAGCACGGACAGGTCATCGCAATCGCCGACGCGCAGGCGCAGGGTCTCGCGCGGAAACTGCACCGAATCGACACGATCGGCGGAAACCATCGAATAGGGGCTGGTGGGGTCTTCGCTGTAGCGTATGCCCAGCGCGGAGAAGCTCTCATAGGCCATCATGGCGCGCAGCAGGCGCGAGTTGACGATCCCCGGTTCGCCCTCGTCGCGCACCGCGCGGCGGACGAAGTCGCGCAGCAGCGGATCGCGCGGCGTGACGAACGCGCCGACCATCTGCGGCCGCCCCCAGAGCACCGCATTTTTGCCGTACAGGGTCAGTGCGCGACTCACCGCCCGGCGTTGCTCGCGGCCATCGCGGTGGTACAGCAGGGCGATCTCGGCCTGCACGCCGGTGTCCTCTTCGATATCCAGCACGCGCTGGTTGAAGGTGGCGTGCAGGTCGACCTGGCGACTCTCCCCTGCCGCGAGATGCTCGATCTGCAGCGTGCTCGGGAAATCCATGTATTCGCGGATGTGAAAGCTGACGCGCAGGTGGTCGTAGTCCTCGCCGGAGATATTGGCCACCGTCACCCGACCCAGTGGCTGCTCGGCATACTGCTGGTGGGTTGCGGAGAAGACCGGCTCGAAGCGCAGATCGCGCAACACGACCTGTGCCGCATCGCGGGCGAAGGTGTGCGCGCGCTTCTGCTCCGCCAGTGCCTCTTCGAGCAGTGCCTGGTGATAGCTATCCGGCTGCTGCTCGACCAACGCCTCCAGAGTGGTGATTGCTTCGTCGAACAGGCGCCGCTGGCGGAACAGCGCGGCCAGCTCGATGCGCGGCTCGGCTTCGCGCGGGGCCAGCGCCACCGCTTTCTGCAGCGTATCGCCGGCGCGCTGGTAGAGCGCGCTGGCGGCGAGTATGCGGCCCTTCAGTGTGTACAGCGCAGCCTCGGCCGGGGAGCCCTCCAGCGCCTGATCGATCTCGCGCAGTGCGGCTGCGTGTTTACCCTGTTCCAGATAGAGGCGCGCCATCTGCACCCGAGGGCGGTTGTCCTGCGGAACCAGCCGCGAGGCCGTGGCCGCATGGCGCAGTGCCTCGGTGCCGTGGTTGTTGCGCTCCAGCGCGTCGGCCAGCAGCAGGCGTACCTCAGCGGCATCGGGGCGCAGGTTGACCGCATCGCGCAGTGGTGCGATGGCCGCGGCCAGCTGACCGTTGGTGAGCAGGTACTCGCCGAGGCGCAGATTGGCCGTGTAGTCGCGCGGCGCTGCAGCCACCGCGCGGCGCAGCGCCGCAAGCGCCTTGTCGCTGCGCCCCAGTGCGGATTGGGCATCGGCCAGTGCCAGCCAGGCTTCCAGCTTGTCCGGCTGGCTGCTGGTGGCGCGGGTCAGCGAGACCAGCGCGCGCGGCCAGTCCTCGCGCCGCACCGCGGCCACACCCATCAAATAGTGACCCTCGGCGGCGGTTTGCGCGTCGCCGGCCAGTTTGATGGCCAGGTTGTTGACCTTGCCGTACCGGCCGAGCTGAAGGTACAGGCGTGCCAGGGCGAGCTGTGCGTCGCGGTACTCCGGTGCCAGCGAGAGGGCCTTTTCCAGGCGCGATACCGCCTGGCGCAGTCGTCCGCGACCGGCGTGGATACGCGCGACGCGGTACCAGGGTTCGGCGTCGTCTCCGGCCAGGGCAGTGGCGCGATCCAGCGCCTTGAAGCCTTGACGCTCGATGCCCAAATCCAGATAGGCGCGGCCCAGCAGCAGCTGCAACTCGACATTGTCCGGTGCCTGATCGACGCCCTCCTCCAGGCAGTTGACTGCGCTGATGGCATCGTCCAGGCCAAGGCTGAGGTCGCCGCAGATGTGCAACGTCTCGACGTTGGCGGCACCGTCGATGAGGGCGCGGTCGATCAGCGCCTTGGCCTGCAGCTCGCGGCCGGCCTCGGCCAGGGCGCGGATGCGCAGATTGAGCGACAGCCCGGATTCACCGGGCAGCTCGCCCAACTCGGCGAAGGCCTGATCGGCCGCCTCGGCCTCACCGGCATGCATCAGCGACATGCCCAGGTAGCGCCGCGCCGAGCCCTGCCCCGGATCGATGCGCACCGCTTCGCGGAAATGCCGGGCCGCCTGGCGATAGTCGCCGCCGGCGTAGGCCTCGTAGGCGATGCGGAACACGTCGCGCGCAGGGATCGAGCGCGGCCCCTCCAGCCCGTCTGCGCTCACCGCGCTGACCTGGTAGTAGAGCGGCGCATCCAGCCCCTGGTGCTCCAGGCGCCACTGGTCGCTGCCCACCGGCAGTGCCTCGCGCAGCTGGTAGGGGCCTCGGCGCTGCGCTGCGGTGTAGATTCGGTAGCCGGTGACCGTGGCGCTCTCCGCCGGGCGCCAGACGAAGCGCGTAGCGCGCTCGTCACCGATCACCCGCGGCGCGGCGAGGCGCGCCGGGCGCTGGGCAAACTCGTAGCGCAACAGGCGCTGGCGGCCGGCATCCAGCACGCTGACCTCAATGTGCTGTTCGCCGCTCACCGACAGCCCGGCCGGCGCGCCGATGGCGTAGCCGGCGTCGCCGCCGGAGGCGAAGCGAAAGCGCAGCCGGGTGCCGGCGAATACCGCCACCAGCGCACTGTTGTGTTCGGTGGCCGCCAGCGCGTAGAGCTGGCCGTCGGCGTCCATATCGAGATCGAACAGGTCGCTGATCGGCTCGCCGCCGATGTCGGTGATCTGTGCGGTCAGCTCGCGCTCAGCGTTGAACACGGCGATGCGCCCGCGGCCACGATCGGCGACCAGCAAGCGGCCGTCGTCGGCGGCGTGCACCGCCACCGGCTCGTCGAATAGCGGTCGGTCGTCGGCGTCCCGCGCCAGCACGTCCAGCGCCACGCCATCGCGACTGAAAATCTGTATCCGCCGGTTGCCGGTATCGGCAATGTAGATGCGATTGCCGCGCACGCTGAGGTCGCGCGGTGCGTCGAACTGACCGGCATCGGCACCCTCCTCCCCGACGCTAAACTGCACGCCACCGTCGTGATTGAGCGATAACAGGCGGTTGCCATCGAGCAGCAGCACGCCCTCGCCGTCCACCTGCACCGCGCGCGGTGCCGCGGTGGGCTCGCCGAGGCTGCGGCGCAGATCGGTGCCGACCTGCAGATCGAGCACGGCAGCGCCGCGCCGGGCACACATCAGCTGGCTGGCGGTATAGCGATGGATCGCCGCACAGTCCACCGCCAGTGCGCTGGTCGCGGGGATGCCGGAGCGCGGCCGCGGCTTCAGGGCCACCTGGCCGTGCGCCGGCAGGCGGTAGATTTCCAGCTTGTGGTTGCCACTGTCGGCGACCAGCAGTCGGTCGTCACCCAGACTCAGCAGTGCGGTGAGGTTGGCGAAGCGCCCTCGTCCCTGGCCGCGGCTGCCGAAGGCGTTGAGCAGGCGCCGCTGACGCCAGTCGAATTGGTAGATGCGGCCGCGTTCGCTGTCGCCGATGTAGAGCACGCCGCTGGCGTCGACCGCCATGGCGCGCGCACTCACCGGGCGGCCGAGCAGCGCGGCGAGCAGGCTGGCGTCGAAGCGCGCCTGCAGGCGGCCATCGCCATCGAAGATGCTGATGCGTCCGCCGCGGGCGCGTTCCAGCACGTAGAGGTTTTCCGATGGGTCCAGCTTGACCACATCCGGGCTGGCGGCGCTGCCATCGTCGCGCGGCGGCAGTTGCAGGTTGCGCAGGAACACCCCGTCGCGGCTGTAGATGGCGACCCGCGCATTGCCGTGATCGGCGAGGTAGATACGTCCAGAGGGGCCGTGAGCGATGCTGCGCGGGCGGTCGAGCTGGCCATCGCGGGCACCCTCTGCGGCGAAGTGCAGACGCTCGTTGCCGTCTGTATCGAGCAGCAGCACGCGGCCGTCATGGCTGTCGACCAGCGCCACGCGGCCGCCGCCGAGATGGGCGACGCCATCGCTGCGTCTGGGACGGAAGGCCTGCGGCCGCGGGCGGCGACTGAAAATGCCCTCGGAAAAGGTCACCAGTCCGCCGCGATCACTGTCGGCGATGTACACCGCGCCGTCCTCGCCGCGCGCCAGGTCGGCGAAGTAGCCGACGCGGTCATCGCCGACTTCGATCACCCGTTCCAGCTCGATTGTCGATTCGGCGAGGGTGGCGCTCGGTGCACACAACAAGGCCGCGGCCAGCAGCGCGGCGGTGCGCAGGCAGGCGACGAGCGAGCGGCGGGCGACGAAGCGTTCGCACTGGCATGCAGCGGCACAGGGCACTGCGAGGCGGGGGCACGGTTGGGGCACAGGCTGGGGGCTCATGGGTAGTGACGGCGGCTATCGCGGCATATTGCTAGGTGTCGGCCGGGTCCGTGCGCGGCGCGGGCAGGTGTCAATGGGCCGGCATACTAGCAGGATTCAAGGGCTTGCCGATGTGCTGGGCGGGTTCCAGGCAATCGGCTTCGGTGAGCGTTCGGCAAGCCGTGTGGCTGCCAAAGCGGTGGCCGCGACGCTGGCAGTAACGCAGCCAGCGATACAGGAATCGGTTCAGGCGCCAGCCGTCGTGCAGATCGCGCACCCGCCGCTGTACGTGGTGTTGGCCGTGGATCAGGCCACTCATCGCCTCGGCCAGTCGCGCGTCCTGGTAGACGCGCAGCGACAGATCGGGGGCGAGTTCAGCGTGGCTGCCGTCGCTGAAACGGTAGCTTAGGTTGAGTGTGGTGGTATATCGGCTGCGCTCTTCAATGCGCAGATGCAGGGGCAGGCAGCCGTCGACGCGCGACACGTGGTATTCGCCGTGCAGCCTGGCCAGCCCGGGAATCAGCAGGCGTACGGCAGAGTAGTTCTGCTCGTAGAGCTCCATGAGCTGCGACAGGCGATCACCGAAAGCCGGCCTGCCGGGGCGCATGCTGCCAGGTCTGAAGGCTTTGCCGGACATATCAATCTGTTGTCCCGAGTCTCTCGTTGATCGTCTCGCCATTCGTGCCGGATTCGAGCAGGCGGGCATTCTAGCACTCGCCCGCAGTGCTGCGGGGACACCGCACATCTGCACCACCACCGCCAACTGTTCACAAAGACGTGGAAACGGTGCACGGATGGGCTTGTCGGTGGGTGCGGCGACTTGTAAGCGCGGTTGAATTGTTGATAATTGGCCTCCGTTTCGATTTTGCACCGCAAAAAGCGCAGCCGAGAGGCCTGATGGCTAAAGAAGAACCTATTGAGATGGACGGCCGGGTGATCGACACCCTGCCCAACACCATGTTCCGCGTCGAGCTGGAGAACGGTCATGTTGTGACCGCTCATATTTCCGGCAAGATGCGCAAGCACTACATTCGTATTCTCACCGGCGACAAGGTCACGGTGCAGTTGACGCCCTACGATCTCACCAAGGGCCGCATCACCTACCGCATGCGCTGAGGGCGCGACAGCCCAGCGGGCAGTACCGGCCCGAGCGGGCGGATACGGCCTGGCAAATTGCCAGCGGGCAAACGAAAACGCGTGGCCGGAGCCACGCGTTTTACGTTGTCGGTCAAAAAATTGACACTGACCCACTCGCTCCCGCCATCGCGGGCCGCCTTTGCTTCGGCGGTCAGGCCAGTGCTTCGCGCGACTCCACGCTAAAGCTGAGCTTGCCATCGGCACCGACGCCCACCTGCACCTTGCCACCCTTGGCCAGCTTGCCGAAAAGGATCTCCTCGGCCAGTGGTTTCTTGATGCTCTCCTGAATCACGCGTGCCATCGGGCGGGCACCCATCTTGGCGTCGAAACCGTGCTCGCCCAGCCAGGCGCGCGTCTCGGCGTCGATCTCCAGCTCCACCTGCTTGCCCTCCAGCTGGGTCTGCAGCTCGACGACAAACTTGTCGACCACGTTGAGGATCACCCGCTCATCGAGGGAGTGGAACTGCACCACCGTGTCGAGGCGGTTGCGGAATTCCGGGGTGAACATGCGCTTGATCGCCTCCATGCCGTCGGGGGCGTGATCCTGCAGCATGAAGCCCATGCTGGGACGGCTCATGGCATCGGCGCCGGCGTTGGTGGTCATCACCAGGATGACGTTGCGAAAGTCCGCCTTGCGCCCGTTGTTATCGGTCAACGTGCCGTGATCCATGACCTGCAGCAGCAGATTGAAGACGTCCGGGTGGGCCTTTTCGACCTCATCCAGCAGCAGTACCGCGTGTGGCTGTTGGATGATGGCATCGGTCAGCAGCCCACCCTGGTCGAAGCCGACGTAGCCCGGCGGTGCACCGATCAGCCGCGATACCGTGTGGCGCTCCATGTACTCGGACATATCAAAGCGCAGAAACTCGATGCCCAGCACGCGGGCGAGCTGCTTGGTGACCTCGGTCTTGCCGACGCCGGTGGGGCCGGCGAAGAGGAAGCTACCGATGGGTTTGTCCTCGGTGCCGAGACCCGATCGCGCCATTTTGATCGCCGCGCTCAGGGTGTCGATAGCCTCATCCTGGCCGAACACCAGCATGCGCAGATCGCGCTCCAGATTGCGCAGCTTCTCCATATCACTGGTGGAGACGTTGCGTTCCGGAATCCGCGCGATACGCGCGATGATCGACTCGATGTCCTGCACACCGATGGTTTTCTTGCGCGCGCTGGCCGTCTTCAGCTGGCGGTGAGCGCCGGCCTCGTCGATGACGTCGATGGCCTTGTCCGGCAGAAAGCGGTCGTTGATGTAGCGACCGGAGAGCTCGGCCGCGGCCTTGAGTGCGCCGAAGGTATAGCGTACTTCGTGAAACTCCTCAAAATTGCTCTTCAAGCCTTTGAGAATCTCAAAAGTTTCGCTGATGGAAGGTTCCTTGACATCGATCTTCTGGAAGCGCCTCGCCAGGGCGCGATCCTTCTCGAATATGCCGCGGTATTCCTGGTAGGTGGTCGAACCGATGCACTTCAGCTCGCCCGAGGCGAGCATCGGCTTGATCAGGTTTGAGGCGTCCATCACCCCGCCGCTGGCGGCGCCGGCGCCGATGATGGTGTGGATTTCGTCGATGAAGAGGATCGCCCCCTCCTCGCTCTTGAGCTGTGCGAGGATGCTCTTCAGGCGCTTCTCGAAGTCGCCGCGATACTTGGTGCCGGCGACCAGCGCGCCGAGATCCAGCGCGTAGATGGTGCTCTCGGCGAGCACCTCGGGCGTCTCGCCATCGACGATTTTCTTCGCCAGCCCCTCGGCGATGGCGGTCTTGCCCACGCCCGCCTCACCCACCAACAGCGGGTTGTTCTTGCGCCGCCGGCAGAGGATCTGCATGGTGCGCTCGACCTCCTGCTCGCGGCCGATGAGCGGGTCGATTTTGCCCATCAGGGCGCGCTCGTTGAGGTTGGTGGCGTACTTCTCCAGCGGCTTGCTCTCGCCGGATGGCTCGCTGGCAGTGCTCTCGTCGGCCAGCGACTCACTCTCGTCACTCTCCTCGTCGCCAACTTTGGAGATGCCGTGGGAGATGAAATTGACCACGTCCAGCCGGGTGATGCTCTGCTTGCCGAGGAGATACACGGCGTGGGATTCCTGCTCGCCGAACAGTGCCACCAGCACATTGGCGCCGGTGACCTCCTTGTTGCCCGACGACTGCACGTGGAAAACCGCCCGCTGCAACACGCGCTGGAAACCCAGCGTTGGCTGAGTGTCACGGCTGTCGTGCTCTTCGAGGACCGGCGTGTTCTCTGCGATGAACTCATCCAGCTCGCGGCGCAGCTCGTCGAGGTTGCCGCCGCAGGCGCGCAACACGGCGATAGCCGTGGGATTGTCCAGCAGGGCGAGCATCAGATGCTCGACGGTCATGAACTCGAAGCGCTTTTCGCGGGCCTCCTTGAAGGCAGTATTCAGCGTCGTTTCCAGCTCTTTGCTCAGCATGTCTCAACCCTTCGTTTACTCGGGAAAGCCCGTCGACTCTCAGGCCTCTTCCATTTGACACAGCAGTGGGTGCTGATGCTCGCGGGCGTACTGGTTGACCAGTGCGACCTTGGTCTCCGCCACGTCACGGCTGAAAACACCGCACACGCCCTTGCCCCGCGTGTGTACCTGCAGCATGACCTGCGTGGCCTTTTCCCGCCCCATGGCGAAAAACTGCTCCAGTACGGAAACCACGAACTCCATGGGCGTGTAGTCGTCGTTCAGCAATACCACTTTGTACAACGGTGGTCGTTTGAGTTTCGGCTTGGCCGTCTCGGTCGCCAGGCCACCGTTCTGGTGTTGATCGTCTGTGCTCATATCTCTTTGCAGATTGGCCAGCGACCATGGCACGACAAAGCAGGATGCGTGCCGGCTACCGCTGAGCCCTCAAGTCTCTGATTTTCGGGTGCTCGTCGCCGAGCTGAGATTCTTCGCGCCAGGGTACCGCCCCTTGGCGCCGGGAATCGGTCCCGGTCACTGCCTATCCGCAGCGCCATTTTGACACTGCGCATCACCGATACGTTGGGGAATTTGCAGCGTATTTCAAGCTGGTAATCGCCTCGCCTGCGTGCCTGTTCCACATCGTCTGTCTAGCCATCCGACACCGTAGCCGGCGCGCCGCGGGTCACAGGTCCGCAAGCCATGTGGTGTTAGACTGCGCGCCTCGCAAATTAGCACGACGCAGGACCCCAAGCGCGCATGCCGGATCGAACCCCCTTCCGCTGGATCAACTCCGCTCTGTGGCCACTGTTGCTGTACATGGCGGCGATCTTCGCCCTGTCGTCAATCCCCGACGATAGCAGTTTCAGCGGCCCAGCGTTGTTGCTCGCCTACCCGAAGCTCAACAACGTGTTGCACATTCCATTGTTTGCTGGCCTCGCCCTGTTGTGCCTGCGCTATCTACACGCCACCGGCTTCGATTGGCGCCGCGCCGAGCTGTACGCCGGCGGCGGCATGCTCGCCTTCGCCTTCAGCGACGAGCTGCACCAGTACTTCGTCCCCGGCCGCTTCGCCTCGATCACCGACCTGCTGCTCGACGCCGCCGGCGTAGCGTTGGCCATCTGGTGGTCGCGGCGCAGGCGTGGCGAACTCAAGCAGCGCCCGGCTCGAACCAGCTGAGGCGCTCGCGCAGCGCGACCACGCCACCGACGATAATCAGCGTCGGCGCACGCACCGGCGCCGCGGCGACGCGCGCCGGCAGATCGGCCAGATTGCCGACCAGCACCCGCTGGTCGGGCGTCGTGCCCTGCTGCACCAGCGCCGCCGGAGTGCCCGCCGGCAGGCCGTGGGCGATCAGCTGGCGACAGATTTCCGCCAGCCCCTGCAAGCCCATATAGAACACCAGCGTCTGCCCCGGCCGGGCCAATCTCGGCCAGTCGAGATCGACGCTGCCATCGCGCAGATGCCCGGTGACGAACACACAGGACTGGGCGTGATCGCGATGGGTCAGCGGAATGCCGGCATAGCTGGCGCAGCCGGAGGCCGCGGTGATCCCCGGTACCACCTGAAAGCCCACCCCGGCCGCCATCAGCGTCTCGATCTCCTCGCCGCCGCGGCCGAAGATGAACGGATCGCCGCCCTTCAGGCGCAGCACGCGCTTGCCCTCCAGCGCCAGGCGCGCCAGCAGCGCATTAATCCGTTCCTGCGGGATGGCGTGGTCGGCGCGGCGCTTGCCGGCGTAGATGCGCTCGGCGGCGGCCGGCAGCAAATCGAGGACCGGCTGCGATACCAAGCGGTCGTAGACCACCACATCGGCCTGCTGCATCAGGCGCAGGGCGCGGAAGGTGAGCAGATCGGGATCGCCCGGTCCGGCGCCGACCAGATACACCTCGCCACGGTTTGCGCCGCTGGATGCGGCCGCCTCGCCATCGGCCAGCGTGGTGTCGAGCAGCTCGCGCGCCGCCGCATCGCGCCCGGCCAGCGCCAGCTCGGTGAAGGGGCCGTGCAGCAGTCGTTCCCAGAAGCGCCGACGCGCCGCCGAGGTGGGTAGCACCGCTTTAACCCGCGGTCGCGCGCCGCCGACCAGCGCCGCCAGCTCGCCCCAGGCGGCCGGCAGCAGCGCCTCCAGCCGGACGCGCAGCAGGCGCGTCACCGCCGGCGCGCCACTGCTCAGCGCCAGGCGCAGCGGCCCGCGCTGGATCAGCGCCGGCAGCGTGAAGCTGCAGCGCGCCGCATCGCTGGCGACGTTGACCGGAATGCCGCCGGCGTCGCAGAGATCGGCGATGTGCGCGTTCAGCGCCGCGTCGTCGCTGGCGGCAAAGACCAGTGCTGCGCCCGCCACGTCGGCGTCGCAGAAACCGCGCGCGCGGTGGACGATGGCGCCAGCGGGCGCCGCGGCGAGCAGCTCGGCGACGCCCTCGCCGAGCGCCGGCGCGACCAGTTCGACGCAGGCGCCGCAGTCGGCCAGACGGCGCAGCTTGCGGCGCGCCACGCGGCCGGCGCCGACCAGCAGACAGCGGCGCCCGCGCAGGCGTAAAAAGATTGGATAGTCGGCGTCTTCACTGCGCATCGCGCGGCTTGTCCTCCGGCCCTGCGGGCCGCTGTCGACCGCTGCCGGTCGGGCTTGTGGAGTCGCGCATCGCACCGCCGGGCGGTGGCGGCGTGCTATGCTCGCCGCCCCTTTTGCCATCGCTCCCGGCGAGACCATGCCCGGCAACGGCCATTGTCGCACCGCCCCGGAGCGGCAACCAGCAGCGACAGCGCAGCATGCCCGACACCCCACTTCGCGATTGCATCCAGAAGATTGCCACCGGCCCCGAGTACAGCCGGGATCTCGACCGCGGCGAGGCCCGCGACGCGGCGCTGGCAATCCTCGACGGCCGCGCCGATCCGGTGCAGGCGGCGATCTTTTTCATCGCCCTGCGCATGAAGCGCGAGAGCGACGCCGAAAACGCCGGGGTGCTCGACGCCCTGCGCCAGCATTGCCGCGAGACCGCGGTCGCGGTGGACGAGCTGATCGACGTCGCCGACCCCTACGACGGCCACAGCCGCGGCCTGCCGGTGGTCACCTTCCTGCCCGCGCTGCTGGCCGCCTGCGGACTGCCGGCGGCCAGCCACGGCGTGGAATCGGTCGGCCCCAAGCACGGCGCCAGCCAGCGCCAGGTGCTGCGCGCCGCCGGCGCGCCCTTCGATCTCGACCCGGCCGCCGCCGCCGCGCAGATCGCCGACCCGGCCGTCGGCTGGGCCTACCTCGACCAGCGCCACGCCTGCCCGGCGCTGCACGCGCTGCTGGCGCTGCGCGAGGCGATGGTCAAGCGCCCGGTGCTGACCACCCTGGAAACCCTGCTCGGCCCGCTGCGCGCGCGCCGCGCGACACATCTCTACACCGGCTATGTGCACGCCGCCTACCCGCGCAAGTACGCGCTGCTGGCGCAGGCCGCGGGCTTCACCAGCGCGCTGATCGTGCGCGGCGTCGAGGGCGGGGTGATTCCCTCGCTGCAACAGCCGGCGAAGGCCTGGCGGATCGACGCCGACGAGGTCATCGAAACGCTGCGCGATAGCGCCCTCGACCCGGCCGAACTGGGCATTGCGCAAGGCAGTCGCGGCGTGCCGCTGCCCGACGGCCTCGGCGCCGGCGAGCCGCGCGCCGCGGACTTCCAGTCGCGCGCCGCCGCGGCCTGTGTCGAGGCGGGGCTCGCCGCGCTGCAGGGCGCAAGCGGCGCGGCGCGCGACGCGCTGGTCTACGCCGCCGCCCTGGCCCTGCGGCACTGCCGGCGCGCCGAGTCGCTGCCGGCGGCCGCCGCGCTGGCTCGCGCCGCGCTGGACGACGGCCGCGCGCTGCGCCACTTCCGGGCCGCCGGATGAGCCCTCCGTTGCACATCGCCCTGCTGGTCGAGGCCAGCCCCCACAGCCACCGGGCGGCGACCACTGCGCTGCGCTTCGCGCGCGCCGCCGTGGCCGCCGGGCAGCGGCTGTCGCGGGTGTTTTTCTTCGGCGACGGCGTGCTCGCCGCGAGGCCGCATGCCGGCGAGGTCGCCGACGAACCGGATCCGGCGGCGCAGTGGTCGGCGCTGGCCGCCGAGTCGGACATCGATCTGGTGGTCTGCGTGGCCGCCGCACAGCGCCGCGGCATCGACACCGCGGCGCTGTCCGAAGGCTTTCGCA
>Ga0316192_10002631_pt1 | contig 13132 bp, 14 predicted proteins | sample MerIslwburrow_MG_FD_204931 | JGI IMG/M metagenome (GOLD analysis project Ga0316192, IMG submission 204931) | Coastal sediment microbial communities from Maine, United States - Merrow Island worm burrow | ecosystem: Environmental > Aquatic > Marine > Coastal > Sediment | place: USA: Maine...
CTTTCTTCAACATCAGCAACAACAATGTAGATCAACCACCCGGAAGGCAAATCCGCATTGCAGCCCTTTGCGTGGCAAATGCCGGATACACCCGCACCCGATGCCGGCATTTTCATGACGTAATCGCTGTAGCCTCCCATATCGATTTCGTCCGTTTCCCAGCCAACCACAGCCCTGTAAAAATCACGTACGACTGGCGCGTCCTCGACTGTCATATCGAGCCAGCCAATCTTGCCTATGTCATCGGAACCACCCATCCAAGCACCTCTGCCCGTTATAAAGTCGTTTTTCTTTGTACACTTAGCCCGACCGTATTGCTAGCATAGGCAAATCAGACCGATATACAGACAGAGAGACTACGGATGAAGCTTGTCACTGCCATTGTGAAGCCTTTTCGCCTTGACGATGTACGGAATGCATTGAGCGAGGTCGGAATCCAGGGAATGACTGTTAGCGAAGTCAAAGGATTCGGACGGCAGCGCGGTCATACCGAGCTCTATCGAGGTGCGGAATATGTGGTCGATTTTCTGCCGAAAGCCAAAATCGAGGTAGCCGTCTCAGACGAAATGGTTGACCGAACTGTCGAAGCGATTGTCGAAAGCGCAAGGACCGGAAAAGTCGGTGATGGTAAAATATTCGTCACCAATCTTGAGCAAGCCTGGCGCATCCGAACCGGCGAAACCGGCGACGGCGCACTTTAGCCAAATTGTTCGTAATCCAGCTGCAGCCAACAAACACCCACTGCGACACCAATTAAATCCAGATGCTAATAACTGCCTCTCGCCAGCGCTCGAGCTTCTCTGCATAAGACATCGCTGCGTACGCAGGGCTCGTTGATGGCAATACTCGAATCTGCGGGGCTGTTTTCGTCAACTGTGGAAGAACCAGTTTGTGAAATAGTTGCGCCGCTTTCTGGCCATTGAAGCACACCTGCACAATGTCGCTGTGCATTTGAAAGAAGCCATTGAAATCATTAGCTTTTTCAGTGCCTCGACGAATGTCCGCATCCATGCTTCCTGGTCTGACAGAACTCCCGAGAACATCCCAAAGCGCAATGCCCTGCTCAACTAAAGACTGGCAACGCTGATCGTAGCGGCCGCTGGCACCAGTGATTTCGCCCATGATTTTCCAAAATGCATTTTGCGGATGAGCATAGTATTGCTGCGCATCGATTGAGCGTTTTCCGGGGAGACTTCCCAGAATAAGCACACGCGCATCGCTCCTCGCTATTGGCGGGAACCCGCTGGATGCACCTGACGACGTTTCTGGAAGTTCTGCGGTGATTGGCCACTCCTTGTTGTGATCCGGGATGAGTATAAAGCCTGTTACCCGGGAGGAAACAATGAAGCCATTTGCATCAATCGTGACCATTCTCGCGCTGTGCCAGACCCCAGCGTATTCCTACAACGACTGCGCCAAAGCGGCGTGTGCAGAGGTCAAAGCCAGAATTAGTACGATCGAGTCGAAAATGCGCTCGGGGTATACGCGCGCGCAGGGCGAACGCTATGAAAATAAATTACGCGTACTGAAGGCCAAGCGATCAAAATTATGCCGCTAGCGTGCGACTCAATAGCCTCGCTCCGGATCCACAACGTTGAATAACTTGTCACCCGCAATAAATCGCCGAATATTCTCTTTGGTCAACGTATCGCGACGCTCCCGGTCAGCGCCCCGACCAGCAACGTGGGGAGTGACGATGACATTCTCCATCTGCCATAAGCGATGATCTGCCGGCAGCGGTTCCGGATCGGTAACGTCCAGACCAGCACCCGCGAGTTGCCCGCTTTCAAGCGCTCGAATTAAATCGTCAGTCACAACACTGCCGCCTCGGCCAACCGAGATGAAGTAGCTGCCTTTCTTTGCATCCGCAAAGAATGTCTTGTCGAATATACCGCGTGTTTCTGGCGTCAGTGGCAGCGCATTGACAATAAAATCAGCGCCGGCGGCTAACTCATGCAGCTCACTGGACAGGCCAACGTAGTCGACGAAATCCGGCCCCTGTCGCGAACTCCTGCGCGTACCAACTACACGCATACCGAGCGCCGCTCCGCGCCGCGCAACCTCGGTGCCGATACCTCCAAGCCCCACGACGAGCAAGGTCTTTCCTGAGATCTCCTGCATCTTGGGCATTGCCGGGCCACCGCGCCGCCATTCGCCAGTTGACATCAGCTTGCCGTATGTAACAAGACCACGCCCCAGAGCCATGACCATCGCTACAGCATGTTCGGCGAGCACGGGTGAGGACATTTTCTGCATATTCGTCAACGCAACCTTTGCATTTCTCACCTGCTCAACGGCTACGCAGCTTTCGGCCCCGGCGCTAGAAATCTGGATCCAGGTTGCATCAACGGCGGCATCCAACGTGCTGGCGCTACAAAAGCCGATGATCGCGTCCGCACCAGCAGCGTGTTTGATGACTTCGGCCTCTGTCGTGGCTCCGACGAATTCGATCTCAGGCCAAAGTTGCCGTAATTCGCCGACAAATTCGTCAGTCGCCCTCACCACGATCTTGCGTGGCTCGCGCCACCTGGGAAAGTCCCGCATCGATACCGGGCCTTCCTTGATTCCGGCTTGCCTGACGAGTTGTTCCAGATCGCCGTCCGCCAGGAGCACCACCGGAAAAAGCAGCACGAAACAAACACCGACCAGCAATGCAACCGGTTTTGTCATTCCAGTGGTTCCTTGGTTACGCGGGGAAGAAATCGATCGGTTTCGTCGTCGTAATCGCTTCGACGTCTTTAGCCTCAAAGCGGAACAACTTAATGCGTTGGACCAGCTTGTTCTCAAGTTCCGGATCACCGAGCTCACTGGATACAACCTCGCAAGACGTAACCTGGCCATTGGGCGCAATCGTCAAACGCAGTACCACTTTTCCTTCGAGTGACGGGTCGGCCCGCAAAGCACGATTGTAGAGCGCAAATATAGCACCCTTATTCTTGTCGAATACGAGCTCAATTTCCTCTCGCGAACGCGATGCCTTGCCACTGGTACCTGTGCGGCTTGCGCCGCCTGCGGGCCCAATTCCGGCAACCGGGTTCTTGACCTGCGTCGTCGAGCGACCAGCAATTCCGGTACCACCCGTGTTGCGACTCATAGCAGCCGTGTTGATACCGCCAGATGCAGTACCGACCTTCGAGGTGATCATCGAGCGCTCGTTACGCGCGGCTTCGCCGACAGATGCGGAAAGCTCACGATTATCTGCAACCTTCTCGAGCAATTCCTGATCGACAAGATCCGCTAGATCTTCTGCGAAAGGCATCAATGCTGCCTGCGCCTGTTCGCGCGCGACTTCGGTCAGATCAACTTCTGGCTCCGGCACGGGTTCCGGTTCCGGTTCGGTCTCAACGACCTTCTCCGGTTCGACTTCATCGGGCTCAGGTTCGGGCTCTTCTTCCTTTGGCGGCGGAGGTGGTGGCGGCAAGGGTTTTTCTTCGAGCAATAACTGCGCGATACGTGGCGGAATTTCCTCAACCTCGTAAGGATCGCGTTCCGGTGTCGGTAAAAACGGCCAAATCAGCCCGAGAACCAGAACAATAAGGAACGTAATCCCCAACAAGCGCTGGAACTTGCGATCCTGGCTCGAATCCGAAGACCAGGGTAGTTCATATTCTCTGTAGAACGGTAGATCCACGCGCTACTCCTAAGCTCTAACCTGTGTCACTACTGCGTTGCCTGCAGACTATCGAGCTTATCCGAGCTCTTCTGCAGCACCGCAAGAGAAATTTTTCCGTAATCCGATTCCGTACAAGTCGCCATGACTTTCTTCAGGAGCCGGTATGGAATGTCTTTGTCGCCCATAATGGTGACTTCACGCCCACCAATATCGTCTTGTGCAGCACGCCGCAAAACCCTGTCGTTTTGCGATTTCAGCGCCTCGCGTAGTGCCGGGATGTCGTTACCGGTCGTTGCCATCACATTTGCAACCTTGGCCACGGCTTCGCCCTGCACCAGGATATCCTCCTCGCCGATCATAATAACGACGGACTCTTTAGCCTTGTCTTCGGCTATCGATTCCGGGAGCTGGATATCTTTCGTATTCGGCAGCGTTTCAACATCTGACGAATTGACAAGCAAGAAGAACACCAGGATCGTGAAGATATCCATCAGCGAAACGAGATTGAGAGCACCGGCACCTTTGTTGCGCTTGTGATGCTTCTCCATGCGTTTTGCACGAGCCGACTTAACCATTGTTTACGCCCCTTCCTGCATGACTGGCGCATCACCAATCGAGATATCGGGAAACAATTCGTTGCGAATGATTGCCTCATCCTCAATCTCTTGCTCAATTCTCACTCGGTCCATTACCTGCACGAGCGTGTCGTACGCAATATCGGATTCGAGCAGTATCGAGGCATCGGTTTTGTCCGGATACTTATCTTTTAGCTCGGACAATTTGCCGCTCAGAGCATCGAAGTCGTAGTCGCCTTCTTCATTGCTCGGGTAAATACCCAACAGCCCCTGATTGCGATCACCAACTTCAATCTTGCCATCGCGAACGATGACTTCCAGTTGAAATGTCTGTTCCTGCGGATCCACGGGCTCGGTTGAGGAGCCTGGCAAATTCAGTTCGAGAATTGCCAAACGCGAGAACACCGCTGTAATCAGCAGGAATGGAACCAGAATCACCATCAGGTTCATGAAAGCCGTGATATTGAGTTCGGCCGTGTCATCGTTGTGATGACGACCGCCTCTGCGGCGACCAATCATGCTTACGCTCCGGAAGTCTTGAGTTGACGTTCGGTTACGGCGTTCAAGAATTTGACACTCGCCATCTCGAGGCTATCTACGAGCTGGTTCGTCTTCGTCTGCAACAAGGCATGGATTAGCAGCAATGGAATCGCAGCCATCAACCCGAATGCCGTCGTGTTCATCGCGACCGAGATCGACGCTGAAAGCAAGTCCGCCTTGTCAGCCGGGTTCGCGTTAGATACCGCCGTAAATGCATTAATCAGGCCGATAATGGTACCGAGCAGTCCGAGCAGTGTCGCAACATTGGCAAGCGTGGCGATGTAGTGCGTGCGCTTTTCAAGGCGTGGCAATACTTCCATCATGCTCTCTTCCATCGCTTTCTCGATATCGTCACGGCGCCGCGCAGACTTAACGCGGTACAAACCGTAAGTCAGAATCGAGCCGATAGCAGCCTTCGATTTCGATGTGTGCTGAGCGGCTTCCTGAAAGTTGCCGGCCTTAAGAAACGGCACAATCTTCTTCCAGAGAGCGCGGTTGCTCGCACCTGACATCGTTAGATACATCCAGCGCTCAATAGCGATCGCGGCGCCGAATGCAAACACAAACAGGATCGGGTACATGAATGCACCACCTTCCTGAAAAAAACGCACAATTGTGCCCATGGTCTTGCTCCTCTTAGAACATCTCGCGGCCTCGGCCGCTCCAAAAAACTGTCGCGACCAACGTCGCGCCTACTCTTGTTCGTCTCCATACAGGTCGTTGTAATAGTCGACCTGCCGAATAAACTCTTCTCTGTCCAACGGCGCTAACACTTCATCCAAAAGTGTGTTCACCGGTCGTCCCATCAAGTCGCCAGGATCGGACTTTTGCCAGGGCACGATGTACAGCACCTTTGGCAGTTCCTGGTTACCCGTAATCTCGGTACGCCCCAATTCCAGCCTGTCCATTACCTGGCTCCCGGATTCCTGCCTGGTAACGTCGGCAGCAATTACAGCCGTCGATACAGCTGGCTCGGCCGCGTCACGCTCATCATCAATCGACTGAGACGTATCGACAGCCGGCTCAAGATCAGCTGAGGTATCAACCGCAGGTTCAAGTTCATCTTCCTCTGTTCCGTCCTGAGCAAAAGCGGCAAACGTCGCCATTAAAATGGCAAGCATGAATCCGGGGCCGAATACTGTAAGTTTTCTAGCACTCATGTCCGTCATTCCGCCACGTTTGCCGTCCGCTGACTCGCCGCTAAACGGCGCGTCAAATCTGCTATCCATTTTTCAACTTGCTTGTCGTTGCCAACAATTTGCTGATAGGACTCAAAATGCTGTAGCGCAACATCCAGACGCTGCAAATACAATTCATTCAAAACGCCAAGGTTGTAGTGTGCCAAGGCGTAATCCGGTGAAGATGTGACGGCCTTCAAATAAGCGGCCTCTGCCTCAAGAAATTTCCCATTTTTGCGAAGTAGCATGCCTTGTTGGTTCAATGCAGCCGGGTGAGAGGGGTCAAGCGCCAACGCTCTGTCAACCGAATCCTGTGCGGCCTGATCATTGCCATTTTGTGAATGGATGATTGCCAGGTTGACATGTGCGCCCGGATATTCCGGGTATTGCAGCAAAAATTCCTTCAAACGCAGCTCAGCATCGACAAAATCGCCCGATGCCATTATCGAGATCGCCTGCTCAAACATCGTCAAAGCCTGTGGCGGAATGTCCGGCAGCACCTGCTCGACACCACCCTGAGCCGCTGTTACTGGCTCCGACTGGCGGCCATCCGATGTCTTTGGTCCCGACGAAGCGCAGCCTGCGACCGTCACAATGGCCGCTGCTATCAGCAATCGCAATGCCGTATTAATATAACGCTGTAACCACATCTTCACTGCGCTCCATCTTTGCGTACCGTGCCGGCATCAAACCCGCCAGACGCTCAAAACTTTTCCTGACCCATTCGTCATACACACCGTCGGTCGTGCGATCGGCATTCGTTTTGTAAAGGTCGATAGCCTTTTCTTCAAATGGGTATACCTGCTCTTCGAGCAATAGCTCGTACTGCTCCAATGCTGCCTCATCGAGCTCGCCAGGGCGTTCCGACGTCATCAAGTCGGCACTGAATTGTTCATAGACCTCGGCGAGTCTGAAAGTTGCTGCTGTAGTGACTTCCGCGACGCCATAGTCGGCAGCGGATGTATATACAGCAATAACGTCTTCCATGAGCGAACGCTTGATCTTGAGGCTCTCGGCCAGGGGCTGACTTAACTTGAAAACGGTAAATTGACGCCGAACAGGCTCCGCTAACTCAAGAGAGGATACTGCGGCCAGGTAACGTGTTCTATCAGACCGCTGCGCCCCGGCCAATGCATCTGCCTGCACAAGTTCTTCAAGTCGCGTCGTGACTGTCGCCGTGTCGCCGCTGGAGCGCGCGATCTCGAGTAAACGGTAACGCGCCTCAATCGATTCAGATAATGGGTTCGGATACCGCGCAATAATGTCTTCCAGGACACGGTGCTCGCTGTTTATCGTGCCGCTTTCCTTGTAGAGGTCGGCCGCCTTCCAGATCGCCTCACGCCGCACGTCTTCAGTGCTCGCAGCAGCAACGGAGATGCGCTCAAACTCTTGTGCAGCTTCGACCGAACGCCCCGAGCTTAGGTAAGTCACAGCGAGTTTCTGCGTCACGTCGCCAGCAAACTCACTATCTGGATAGTCACGCCGGAATTGCTCCAGAACACCGGATGCCCTGTCCCAGGCCGCCAGGTTAATGAGCGCAGCTGCTGCATCGTATTCAGCCGTAATACGAATATCGGAATCAGGCACAACCTGGCCCAGACGCCTGAAGTGAGTGACTGCTGTCTCGAGATCTCCAGCGTCGCGGGCTTGTTCACCCTGCTTGTAAATCGCCGACGCGATGCGATCTTTAATCTCTTGCCCTGCTTCCTGGTCATCCACCGGCGTGTAATTGCGCAGCTGGTAGTAAGCGTCTTCAGCGGGCGCAAAATTATTCAGATCAAATTGTGAATGCGCGATAACCGTCCATGCGGTGCGCAAGAGTGATACGTCTACTGCTGGCTGTTTCGCTACAACGGCCTGTCCCACTGCGATTGCGAGATCAAACTCGTTGCGCGTAAACAGATCTTCGGCGATCGTAGTTAAAACCGCTCCAGACTCGGGGTGCTCAGGAAAAGTGTCAGCGAATTTCAGACCACTATCGAGGTAGCGCTGGTGCCAACTTTCTTTCGTGGTGCCCGTAATTGCTACTTCGTGCTCGCGATAGGCGAGTAGCGCTGCATAAGCCGCCTCGGCGGAGCGCTCGTGCGAAGGATACTCATACGCCGTTCGCTCGTACTCAATCGTCGCATCCTCGAACTGCTCGCTCTCAAATAACACTTCGGCAAGCAAGAAGTTGGTGTTTGCAGTGTCGGGCTCGCCGGGGAAATACGCCAGGTACTTGCGATAGTACTGTGCCGCCTCCTCGTAGTCGGAGCGTTTTCCATCACGCTGCGCCTCTGAGTGATAATACAGAGCCAGATCATTCAAATTGGATTTCAGGTGCGCCTCGACAGCAGCATTCTCCTCTCGAGGGTTACGTAGCCAAAAGCCGCCGTCCATGCCGTAACGCTCTACGTAACCTTTCTTGCCCTCGAGAACCAGGCTGGGGAACCCGCCCAGTTTGTAAGCTTCAATAACCTCAAACTGCAGGATCGGTGATTTCGGGTGGAATGGGTCTTGCTCGACGAACGCCTCATATGCTTCCGCGGCATCGACGAAACGCTGTTTCTCGAGATACAGATCGCCAAGATTACTGTAAATGATGTAACCGAATGTCGGTTGACCGCGCTGATCAAGATACTTATCTATGCTCGCAGCACCTTCCATGTAGGAAAAACTAATGCTCAGTACACGAAGCGTGTCTTCGACAAGTTCCTGGTTCGCTCGGCTGAGTTGCTCGAATTTTCGGTCGCCGTCCTGCAGCTCGACGTTTCGGAGCTTGCGATCAAGTAACTCGAAGAACGGATCAAGACTGTCCTGGTGCCATGCCAGCTTGAACTGAGACCAGCCCAGTTTGTATAGCGACTGTTCGTAGAAGCGCGATGATTCACCGTAGCGAATAACGGCCTGGTAGGCCATTTCCGCGTCGTTATATTGCTTGCGAATGAACAGCATTTCACCGCGACGAAATTCGACCTCATCGATCAACGGCGTGTCGGGGAAGCGAGTGACCAGCTCGTTTAGCACCTCAAGTGCATCGTCGTTTCGACCGCCAATCTCGTAAGCACGACCCAGTTGATACAAAACCGTGTCGTTGCGACGGTAATCCGGGTACGCCTCAAGCAGTTGCTGATACAGCTGAACGGCATTATTGAAACTCGCGTGGTTCAAGGTATCGATGTTGGCAGCGAGCTGCTCGGCTTCAGTTGCATCGAGCTCCAGATCGCCGAGGCGGCGCATCGCTTCCGCGCGCAACTCCGGATCATCTGAAACCAGATCCAGGAAGGCGCGGTAATTGTCGCGCGCCAAACTCGTACTGTGAGCAATCACCTTGCCCGGACGAATCTCCACCGTCTTTTTCTCGAGACTCTCGATCGTATCCCGCTTCTTGACCTTGGCAGCGTCAGCCGCACTGCCCAGCACGACGGATGCAGCAATGAGGGCAAGCAACAAGACATGGCGAATATTCACGGCGAGGCCTCAGCTTCCGTCGTGGCGACGTCATAAATCGCGGCAAGTGCAAATCGTGCTTGCACGGTATAGATATCAAGCCGTTGCTTCTGCGCCTGCAATTCACCGACCGCAATCGACTGCAAGAATTCGCGCTGATCGGCCATAGCATTCGAGACTCGGAGCTGCATTCCGTCGATGCGTGGTTCCAGTCCATACACGCGATTGCTCAATTCCTCGAATCGAAGTGGTTCCGTACGCATTGTGTCGTCGATCTGACGCCTCAAGCGTTGCGTATCCACCAGTGCCTCGCCAGTTTGTCCGACGTTGCGCCGCAGGCGCCATAGACGATCGTTGAAATCAGATTCAAGCTGCCACTGCAGCACGCCTTTGAGCAAACCAATCTTGTCGCGAACCTCGGCAGCCTCAGGAATGTCTGCAGCCAATGCTGGCGCACTCCCAATCTCAGAGATCTCACTCCACATTTCAACTTCACTCTCATTCGCGAGCGCTAACCAGTCATTGCTTCGTTCTATCTCGTTAAGCAGGGAATCCAATTCCAGTTTTCGGTCAACCATTCCGTCAAGATCAGCACGAGCCAGGGCGTCCTCTACTCTCGGCAAACGTTCAGCGTATGCTTCGATTCGTGTTTCCAGCATGTTTGCGTAAACGTCGACGTTTTGTTGCCAGTTTTCCAGGTTGTTGTTCAGGTAGTTCAAGTCACGGTAATTCTTGAGGCCTTCCTGAAACTCATCGGTTGCCAACAGATGGTACAAATAGCGAGCTTCAGGCCCTTGCGGTAGCTCCTCGAGCCGCCAGTACCAGCCCGTGCTATCCATTGGATCATCCGAAAGAAATTGATTGAATACTTCGCCGGACTCAATGAAGCCGATCGTCCGATCAATTCGATTGGATTCTTCGTAGAAGGCTTCGATGGCGTTGAGGTAGTGATCTGCCGCCTGACTGATCGAATCGAGCTTCCCAAGTGCATAGGGGATGGCGAGCATGGATTCCTGGACCGCAGGATCAAGCAAATCGCGACCACGCAGCTCCATCCATGGCACTAGCGCGCGACTAAAGTTCTCGACTTCGGCGTCAGCCCAGCCGACACCCAGCAAAGCCTTGTTGGAGAACGGCCCATTCAGCCGAACGCGTTGCAACGGTCGCTTTGCTGCCAACGGCTGTCCGTCCTGCAGAAGCGAATAACCGAGTGCGAGATTTGCCCTGTCACGCAGTGATGTCAGCTCTTCGTTAAACGGATCGATGCTACCGAGTTCGTCGAGAATACCGGATGCAGCATCAACCTGTCCGCTGCGAACCAAAGCCACGCCCAGATTGAATTTTGCGTAACTCGCCCACTCCGTCTTGCCTTCCCATGCCTGTAACAATGCGATGGCACGATCGTACTGTGCGCTGTCGATATAGATTTGTGCTTGTAGCATCTGCGCTTCACGCCACAAATTGTCAGGCAATGTGTCGCTCAGGTTGGTGAGTGCTTCTTGAGACTTGTCCAGGTAACCACGTTGCTTCCAGATTTTCGCTAGAAAAAACCACGTCCTGTCACGAATTTCGGGTGAAACCTTGTCGGCCAGCAGACGTTCAAAGATGTCCGCCGCCGCGAGATGGTGGCCATATGACAGGTACATGCCGCCGAGAAGTAGCTCGGCCTGTTCGGTGTGCTCACTCAGTTGAGACTGTTCTTGTGCCGCCAACAGCCGTACGATCGCCGGGAAATAGTCGTTCTGATAAAAGTAGAAGAGAACCTCACCATAGTGCGGATCTCTGACAACGATCGGATCAGTATCGTCCGCAACCGCTGTGACCGGTTGCATTGATGCAACGAGAATCAGGATCAGGCATAGAGCGACGACAGTAGAGCGGCAATTCGCCAACGATCACTCCCATTCCTTGATGACGAATTCTGGTTGCTGCTTCTTCACACGATCGGTGATTTCCAGCTCAAGATATTTCGCACCAATACCCTTCTTGAACATCAGAGTGGCACCGCGGCGATAATCTCGGGTATGTGGGCCCCCGCCTGTGAAAACAGCGATGAGCTCATGGTCGCCGGTTTTGAGATTGGCCATGTGCACTCGATGCACACCGCCGCGAACCAAAGCACCAACCTCACGCTCCGTGTAGAGGTAGTTTGAGACCTCTTTGCCATCGATTTTCAGATTAACTGAATCGAGCTCAAAGTATTCGCCGACATCCATCGATATGAAGAACGCTACTTGCGAATTCGCCGGAAACAACAGCTCCTCCTCAAGCAGGAACAAGTCCCTGTTCAGGTCGAGAACTTCCTTTTTCAGATTCTGCACGTTCTCGTCAAGGCTGCGAAACTTCTCGCGCGAGTCAGCATCTGAGTCGTATGCAGACGGCGCGGCCGAATCTGCATCCATTGATGCTGGCTCCTGCGCAGTCGTAGAAGCACCGAAAGCCAGCACCATGCTGGCCGCGAAGCTGATTAGAATTCGTTTTGTCACTATTACTCTCCTGCGAACCGATGTGTCACAGTTACTCCCTCAGTAGTGAGCGAATCTGGTCCAGATACTTTTCTTCATAACCCGGCTTGTAGCCGTGATGTACGTAGCGGACGGTTCCCTCGCGATCTATGAGAACCGTGACCGGCATTGCCTCGACCGCATAGAGCTTGCTAACTTCCTTGCGGTCGTCGAACAAGACCGGAAAGCTTACACCGAGTTCGGACACCATGCGCATAGCTTTGCGGGAATCGTCATCAATATTGACGCCGAGCAAACTGAAGCCAACCCGCTCATAGCGGGAATACAGCTCGTCGAGCAGTGGCATTTCCTGGCGGCAAGGGCCGCACCAGGTCGCCCAGAAATTGACCATGACAACATCGCCGCGATACTCGGAGAGTCGCAGGTTGTCGCCAGTGCTGCTCTTGAGCGCAAAATCAGGCGCCACCTGCCCGGTAAGGCCCGATGAAGCCAGGCTGGTTGCGGCGAATACGCTTAACGCCAGAGCCACTAGTAAATTCTTCATTTTCATCATCTCATTCCTTGTCATATCAGCCAGGATCGATCCATGTCCTGAAACGGCGGAACTACAACGCGCATGGTGACAGCCCAAGCCCGGTTGAGGGCGTGACGATCGTCACAAATGGCCGGTCTTGTCTAAACATAATGGCCTGATGCAAAGCGCCGAAAAGCGTCGAAAAGCGCGATTTTCGCTGCATAACCGGGACAGGTGTGCCGCCTAATCGCCACAGATTACGTTAAATAGCACTATTTTCCAGATATTTTCGGTTGCGGGTAGCACCCTGCCCTGGCTGCACGTGGGAACGCCAAATCGGCCCACCGACAGATTAGCTATGATATGCGTATCGAACTGAATTTGAAGTGAATATTCGTCTGTATTCAGCGACAAAGCGGAATTTTTCGGGCGCTGTCAGGATCAGGGTTGTTGTAAGCCATCTGAATAATAGATTTGGCCATCGGCATCAATGACGATGCTTTCGTAGTCAGGTAGTGAGCCGATCAGGCGTAACCCTTTGTCCACGCCCATGACGAATACCGAAGTAGACAGCGCATCCGTGAATACGGCGTCAGGGCCAAATACCGTCGCACTGTGCACACCACTCGCCGGCACTCCCGTGCTTGGCTGCAAAATGTGGTGATAACGCACGCCGTCTTCCTCAAAATAGCGCTCGTAGTCACCGGATGTCGAGATAGCTTCGTCTTCCAGTGGCACGGATATTGCGACTTCGCCGTCCTTGCGCGGATCTCGTATACCAACCATCCACGGCTGACCACGCCGATCTCCGAGCAGCC
>Ga0316192_10002632_pt1 | contig 13131 bp, 10 predicted proteins | sample MerIslwburrow_MG_FD_204931 | JGI IMG/M metagenome (GOLD analysis project Ga0316192, IMG submission 204931) | Coastal sediment microbial communities from Maine, United States - Merrow Island worm burrow | ecosystem: Environmental > Aquatic > Marine > Coastal > Sediment | place: USA: Maine...
CATGGGTTCGCGAAACCAACTCAGGCGGTTGATGCCCGCAGCGCGCGGGTTCAGTTCGTTCTGCGCGAAGTTGAAGCGCAGGTGGTAGATGGCCACCGGATGCATGCCCCACAGGAATGCTTCCCTGGCGATGTCCTTCGCCTCGGCGGGAGTGAGTTTCTCATCGGCGCCAGTTGCCGCCATCACCGAGAAACAGGGGACGATGATAATGACAGTGACCAGTAGGCTAAGGAGTCGTGTTTTCATCATTTTTCTCATGGGTCGTTTTCCTTGTTGTTCTCTCAATTTGTCATAGAGATAAGGAGGGATGATACATCCTATATCAACGGATGCTTATTTCAGCTTCTCCGCCTTTGGTGCAGTCCAGGTCTTCATTTTTTCCAGATCGGGAACGTAGGCCCGCAGGACGATGTCCATGGCCTCGTCCTTGCGGTTGATCGGCAGCCAGTTCTCCTCGGGCACGCCCGCGGGTTTCTCGGCGGCGACGTAGACCTCGATGCCGCCATTCTCGTCGAGCTTCATGCCGGCGTTCTCACCCACGCTGTACTTCTTGTGGTCGTTGGGGATGAAGAAGCCGTTCTGGAAGTCGTAGAGCGTGAGGGACCAGAACACGTCCGTGGGCGGAAGCTCATCCGCCGTCATGCGGATCACATAGTCGTTCTGGGCATTCATTTGCTTCCCGTCGGTGCTGGCCACTGGGGGATAGACGGCCTCCGTCGCCGGCAGGCCGATCGGGCCGACGACCGATTGGAAAAGCAATAGATCGAGGGGCATCTGTCCCTTGGGCTTGAACTTGCCGATCAGCTCCGTCTTCTGGAATTCCTTGTCGCTGTTCTTGGCCATCTGTTCGGCGAAGACCCGCTCGGACACCTCTCGGAACTTCGCGCCATCGATCTTCGCCACCTTGGCCGCATCGTAGGCCTGGCCCGGCACGACGCCCAGCGGTTCGTAGGCGGCCAGCAGAGCTTGATCGAGTTCGTCCTTCGGATCGAAGGTGGTGTGGTTGAAGACAAACTGCATCACTTCGAGCAGGTTGTTCCCGAATATGTCAGCGTCCCTCTTGCCGACGGCAGGAAACTCGATATCATCGATCGGCTTGGCCGGTTCCCCGCGTAACTCCGACAGAGTGGCGATCTTCACCTGTTCCATCTGTCCGACGATGCGCTTGAATCGCTCCTCATCCTTGGCATGGGGCATGATCCGCAGGACCGCCGAGATGAAGTCGCCGGTGGCCTCGAAGATCCGGTCAACTCCATCGACCGGCTCGCCTTTGTAGCCCTCGGTGCGCTCGGTGTAAAAGAGTATCTTCTCCGGCTTCTTGAAGTCGTCAAGCCGCGTCGCCATCGGCACGTTGACGTAATGGTCATAGCCGGTGACCATCAGCGAGACGTAATCCGAGTCGAAGGCCGGCATCTCGAGGATCACCGGATCCTTGCGCAGGTCGAGCAGCGCGGAAATATAGAGGGTGTCGTTGTTGGGCCGCGCGATTTCGCGCATGGTGTGGTCCTTCAGCTGGGTATCGACATCGATCGTGTTCCAACCGCCCTGTTTTATTGCGAACTTGTTGTTCACATTATACATGGCGACATACTGATAGGAGCGACGGACAATGTTGTCAATCTGTGCATCGTCGAGCCCCACGGCAGCAGCTTCAACTTTGCTGCCTGACCCGGTGCTTGTTGTTGGCGTCGGCTCATCCCGGCCACAACCCGAAAAAAACAAAAAAGTGAGCAGCCCTGCCAGCAGAAATATAATTTTGCCTGATTTCATGTTTCATCTCCCATTCATTGAGTTTCGTCAGCTAATCGTATCGGCTTTAACGGTATATTATGTTGAAATATATATAATATTAAGCTCCAGAATTATCATGTGCGTCCCATCTTTGGCGGCTTCACTCCATCAACACGGCAAATGCAGGACTAGCAGTTTGCCTCCCGCATCAAGCCTTTTATGTATAGCCAGTAATCATCAAAAATCATGACGCCCGTATCCCCCCCTCTGATAACAGGCCGATCCCTTCCATCATATTTTCATCCCTGTTGGGAACGGCTGCGCCCGTTTCTTCCTGTCCCGCACCTTTAGCCAGGCGGGCCGCCACCTTCCGCATGTGACGAAACACCGTCAGATAGGTTGGACAGTAAGGGTCTTTATCATATAAATTTCCTTGGACCGAATAGGCCCTGATCGGGCATCCACCATGGCAGATGCCCAGGAATTCGCAATCGATGCAGTCCTGGTGTTGAATGATTTCCGCGGGTCGTGCCAGAAACCGCTGCCGCGCAGGACTTGCCCCGAGGATGGCGGCGAGGCTGCCGTTTTCGAAAATATTGCCGAAGCGGTATTCCGGGTAACTGGCAACCCAGCAGTCGCACTGGGCCAGGTGGCCCTCAGGATGGATGCAGATAAAATTATCCGCACAGTTGCGGTGCCAGATGCAGGGCAGCACATAGGGTTCATCCAGAAAAAATGCCAGCAATTGATCAAAGGGGCCGATGCGGACACCTTCTGAATATCCTTGTTCCATCCAGACATCGACCAGTTCCGTAAAAAATACGCCCAGTCGTTCCGGATCAAGCGGGTAGCCGGTTTTAACTGTATTGGCAGACCCGCCGGCAAAGGGAGTGTTGAGTTGAAAATCACTGATGCCGAGTACCCGGGTAAAATGATCGTAAAATGTTTCCCCTCCGGCTTCAATGGTATCGGCCGAAGGGACCGCGATAACCCCCAGGTGATTCCCGCTTTTTCTGGCTGCATCAGCTCTTTCCAACCAGATTGAATTAAAGTCCTTGACCGCACCCCCTTTTACCTTCCTGTGACGGTTGGGGTAATCTACTGACGACCCGATGCTCTTCCCGAACATCCCGGTGATGACAGGCTGCCAATCAGGGCTGTAGCCGATAAGGTTGGACTGCAGGAAATGCTTGACCTGTTTCCGGTGCGTGTCAGCAGTCCGTTGGATGAGTTCCCGGGCTTCTTCGAGCCATGCCGGCGACAGGGTCAGTATTTCACCGCCCTGCCAGTTGACATGCAGTTCATGGGAATTGCGTTCATCCATGAAGGCGAAAATCTTGGCGAAAATTTCAGGGAGCTGTCCCGGGCGTAAAGGCGGGGCGCCTTTTTTTTCAAAGCAGTATTCGCAGTCGGCATCACACTGCAGGGTCGGCAGCAGGATCAGGGAAAACTGCGGCGGGGGTCGTGAACTCATGGTTGTACCCCGGGGACTGAGGCAGACATATCCTGGTTTAATTCCGCTGCAGCCGTGAAAAGATATTCAAAAAGGGGGAAGACAGCCGTACAGGAATAATCGGCAGAAGGATATTTGAAAAAGCCGCGGCACCACCGGGAATATGTGCATACAGCACATGTTTTGTGCCGGTTCATGACCGATTGTGATGGCGAATGATGATTTTCCTTTCGGCCGGATTTTATTTCTGCCGCCTTTTCTGAGCGAATTTCCAAAGCTGGTATCTGCCGTGGCTCGTTGGCTGCCATCTGGCCATCATCCGTGACAAAACAGAATCGAGTTGGTTCTTTCTCCAATATTTCCCACAGAGTTGTGTCCAAGTTATTGAGCATGGCAAAAAAAAGACTGTGGAAAAACTCGATGGGTTGCGTAATAGTCGGATTAGTCAGATAAAAATCCGTCAGGTGTATCAAATGTTCCACCTGCCCGGGTTCCGGTTGCCCTGGGATGATTTTCACGCTGAAATGAAGTGATGCGGCGAGTTTTACGGCTTTTTCGATGCCGTCTGCCGCCGGAATGCTGACCCGGACCGGCCCCCGGTCAAGCAGGCGGGCGTAGGCATAAAGCCGGGGAAACTCGCGCCCGGGCTCCCGCATGACCAGTTCTATGGGCAGGACAGAGTCCCATTTCATCAGGGGCGACGGGTCCGCATCAAGGTTGGTCAGCTGCAGATACTCAACCCTCTTTAAACCATCAGCACCGAGAAGCTCCTGAAAGGAACTGGGGTCACCGGAGCGGGCTACCAGCCGATGACCCGGGAATTTTTCTGCCATTTGAACCGGGGCAAACAGCATTGCCCCGGCCGGCAAGTGATTGCCTCTACTCATAGCTTCGCCAATTTTAATTTTTCTCTAGCATTGGTTAAGTTTGCTTTCTTAACGGCGGTTTATCCATCCTCCACCACCATAGCGATTGGCCCAGCTGCCACCGCCGCCGTTGATCCAGCCGCCCCCTCCGTAATGCCGGTTGACCCAGCTGCCGCCGCTGCCTCCGTATCGGTTGACCCAGGAAGCCGCATCTGCTTTGCTTGCTACACTGATTCCAATCGCACTGGCAATAACCACCTTCGACCATTTTTTCAGGCCCGCGAGAAACTCTCTCCGGCTCAACAATGCGTCCTTATCTTTCTTATTCATGTGTCCCCCTTTTATTTACTCACAGCTGATATTGGAGATATGCCGCTGAACAAATTTCCATGTTCCCTCTTGTTTGGCCAAAACCATTGTCGAGTTCAGGGCAAATTCTTTTTTATTGTTCTTAAAATAAGAATTAATACTGACCATGCTGGCAATCCATACCACATCACCGTTCCTGTTGCTTTTATGCCAGGTAAGGACGGACTCTTCCTTGTCAAATGATTTGAAGTATTCGGTATGGGCCATCCGAATTTCTTCAGCACCTTCAAAACGTTCACCCGGGCCAGTGCCAATCAGTACTGCATCTTCGGCATAAAATGCCATCACACCGTCAAGGTCCTTTTGTTCGAACGCCTGCCGATATTTCTGCACAAATTCCATGATTTCCTTCTCAACATCGGCATCGCTCTGCGCCGCCATGGAAATGCTTGCAAAACATACGACAAAAACCAGAGCTACCATTATGCGCACAATTTTCATTTTTACCCTCCTCGCTGTAAGATTTTTGATAATTGGCATAGTTAGAACTAGCACATTATTTCAATGCTATTCCGGTCATGACCCATAAATATATAGAAAAACCGGATTACCCGGGATTTCTCCAGCTGGGCTTTATTTCACGAAACTAGTGTTTATGAGCCTCATCCGTGTCATTGTTATTATCGTTGTTTACAATCAGTAAAATCTCAGATTCCAGTTCTGACAGCAAGGCTTCATATTCCTCCCTCCGCTGAGAAGCCTCCCGCACATCAGACTTGTTCCAGTGGTGCAATGCTTTGCTACATTTCTGGTAATCAGAGCACAATGTCTGAAAGGTTTTGTCTCTTTTGAAAAGATGTTTGATGGTTTCCCGGTGCGAAGGAAAACGATCAAAAAGGGCGTAAGGATTGATCTCGGTAATATTCATAGAAAAATCTCTCCTTCAGCGAACAAAGTAATATTTGCACAAAATAATTATTTTTTGTAAAAAGAATTAAAGAATTATAAAACCTAAATTAGTATATTTGTTGCTTAAACTCTTGGGCGAGAGGGTAAGAGTGGTATATCAAATTGATGAAGATCATAATTCTTTCTCCGGGTTTGAAACTGCCTTTTCCGCAGAAGAGATCCAGCAGCAACTCCAGCGGATTCTAAATAGTCCTGATTTCAATGCTACCCCACAGCAACGTGCCTTTCTTGATTTTGTGGTCAACCAAACACTGGCCGGCAATTCCCATTGCATCAAAGGGTATACCGTGGCAACCCAGGTGTTCGGCCGGGATGAGAACTTTGACCAGGCAATTGATCCAATCGTCAGCATCCAGGCGAACAAACTGCGCCGGGCCCTTGAACGCTATTACCTCCTTTCAGGCAAAGAGGATATTATTCATCTGAAAATACCCAAGGGTAGCTATGTCCCTGTTTTCAATAGAAGAACAACAGTCGAAACAAAACCAGCACCGTATAACTGCAAAGACCAGGATACCTGTTTCGAAGAGTCCTGGCCTGCAGTTCTCATCAAACCATTTATAAACCTCACAAACGATACGGAGAAAAATTACCTGGGGGCAGGTTTTGCAACCGAACTTGCCACGGAGATAAACAGGTCTCAAGCGGTCTCTGTCCTGCATTATGGTGCTGAAGGGCAGGGCAAGAGGAGTTCGGACACTGCTGCCCGTTTTGTTATAGAGGGAAACATCCGTGAAGATGAAAACGGTATAAAAGTGGTTATAAATCTGATGGATATTAAAACCAGCAGGCAGATATGGAGCGACACCCAACTGTTTGATAAGGATTTAACAACAATTATTAATTTTCAGGAAGAATTTGCTTCCATAGTTGGTGCTATAGTTGCCGGCGAACAGGGGATCATTTTCAAGATCATCTCTGATGAATCAAAAAATAAACAGCCAGAACAATTAAAAACCCATGAAGCCATTCTGAGATACCATCACTATGACCAGACACTTTCCCCGGATGATTTTAGAAGAGCTTTTACAGCACTGGAAAGAGCCAGGCTCAATGAACCCGAATGCGCCCAGGTCTGGACTTTTCTTGCGCGGCTTTATGCCGATATATTCAGCCTGGAAATTCCGGGCTTTGATATCAGGGATTCAGAGAATAAAGCTCTTGGGTATGCTGAAAAGGGTGCCAATCTTAATCCTGACAATCAGTGCGCAAGAGCTATGCTGGCATTTGTCAGAATGCTTACTTATGATATTGCCGGAGCACGCAAGGAAATAAACCTGGCTTTTGAACTGAATCCAAAATCTCTCTACCAGATGGACGGAATTGGTTATGTAAAAACCCTCCTGGGAGAATGGGAGCTTGGTCCGGCGTTAATTAATAAAGTCATGAGACTCAATCCTTACTATAAACCCGTAGTCCACTATGGGCTATGGGTAAATTGCCTGCGACAGCATGATTTCCAGAATGCCTATCTGGAAGCAACTGGGTTGCGAAGGCCTGCAATTTTCTGGTATCCCCTTGCCAGGGCATCAACCTTGGGACTTCTGGATAAGATTAAAGAAGGCAAAAAATATGCCAGGGACCTGCTGCAACTTAAGCCCGACTTTAAGGAACGCGGCCGCATACTGATCGGGCGCTATATCAAGTTTGACAATATCTCTGATCTCGTTATAGAAGGGCTGGACAGGGTGGGGGTAACAGTTTATTAGCCGGGCTGAAAATCTATCTACCCTTCAGCTGCCTTCAACATTAAATCCTTATGACTCTCCGGTCCTGGAGTGAAAATAATCCCCCCCTTTCAGGAGCAGGAAATGCTTTTATGTGTCAGGCATAGATCCCTTATTCTCTTCAGCGCTGCAACTCTGTTTCTGACGCTGTTCTGTTTCCTTGGGCCTCTGCAGGTAAATGCCCAGGAAGAAACCGCACAACCGGAAAAAAAAGAAGCAGCGCAAGCAAAAAAAGAGTTCCCGAGCAGAAACGAAATTATTCCCCGCGCGACAGTGATTTCCACCAAACTGGCCGAGGCCGATGCCCAGGTCCAGAAGGCTGAGGTCCTTGCTCCTGTCTATGGAACCCTGGACCTTGTGGAGAGAAGACTTGGAGAACTGGAAAAGCAGTATACCAACTGGGAGGAGATCAAAAGCTGGCGGTTAAACCGCCTGCGCATAGTTGAATCCGCTTATGCCGATCTTGGTGAACAGCAGAAGGGACAACTGATCATTATTCAAACCCATTTGAAAATCATGGAAGACCTGCTAAGCACATGGGAGCAGGAAAAGGCATATTGGCAGGAATGGCAAGAGATTTTAAGCAAAAAAAATGTCAGGTATCCCGAGGAGACATTCGGGGATATTCTGGCCAGCATAGACAGGCTGCTGGAACAGGTAACCAGTGTGGGGGGCGAATTGATCAAGGCGCAGCAGAAGTATGCACCCGGGCAGGTGATCATTAGCAGGCGCCTCATTACAATCAACAAAACCCTGAACAGCATCAGGAAGGAATCTTTCAGTCGCAATTCTTATTCTCTATTTGAACCCGGCTATTACCGACAGTTCAATCGGAGGCTGTTTACTGATTTCACAAGCAGCCTGAAGACGAATTTTAAGACGCCTGAGAGTTTTTACAAAGATCGCGGCTGGGCATTGATCCTGCAGGTTTTCATCATCCTCATCATTACCCAGTTGCTGATCATCCGCAGTAAGCAGAGCAGGCCCATTGCAAAGGAATGGCGTTTTCTCTTCCAGCGCCCCCTGGCCGGAGCCATCTTAATTAATATCGTCGTTGTAGGAAATTTCACGCAGCAGTATCATAGCCTGCCGCTCGTCTGGCGCTGGGTGCTGTCGGTCATCCTAACGATCGTGGCCACTCGGCTTATCAACGTCCTCTATCAGGACTCTGTTAAAAAAAAGGCAGTCAAGATCATAGCTGCCATCTTTATCGTTACCGAAAGCCTGCAAACCTTTGGCATGCCGGAACCGCTTCTGCAGCTCTATGATGTGCTGCTTTATGGTACGGCAATTCTCCTTTGCTGGCAGTCTATCAGCAGAAGACAGGAGGAGCTGTCGGAACAGCGTTTCTTGCTGTATCTGGTTTTGGGCATATGTATTATCGGCCTGCCAGCCTCCTTGCTTGGTTTCGAGCGATTTGCCAGCATGCTGGTCCATGCAACGTTAAGCACGTTTATATTCCTCATCATTGTCAGGATTGCGCTCCGCCTGGTAGATGGCGGGATTGAATCGTTAATGCAGCTGGAATGGATGCAAAACCGGTCCTTCATGCAGGTCCTTGGCCTGGAAGACGCGACGAGAAAACTGCAGGCACTGATAAAGATTATCATCCTGGTCAATGCAGTTTTGGTTTTCCTGGTGATCTGGAAGGTCTTTGATCACTTCCAGGATGCCCGTGATATAATCATGGGCTATGAACTCACCTTCGGAGAGTTAACCCTCTCCGTTAAGATGGTGGTACTGGCGATCGTTATCCTTTACCTTACGTCGCTTTTCTCCTGGGTGATCCAGGCATTTGTCGATTCCCAGATCATGACCCCCAGGAAAATGGAGCGGGGTATCAAGGAATCCCTCAAACGGTTGGTTCATTACGGGCTCTTTTCCTTCGGTTTCCTGGTAGCTGTCAGCATGGCTGGTCTCGATCTGCAGAAAATTACGATAGTCATAGGTGCCCTGGGTGTAGGGATCGGTTTCGGCCTGCAGAACATCGTCAACAATTTCGTCAGCGGCCTGATTTTGCTGTTCGAGCGGCCGGTCAAGGTCGGCGATATTATCAATATTGACCAGGATTGGGGCACCATCACAAAGATCGGCCTTCGTTCCACGGTGTTCGAGACCTTTGATAATTCTGAGATTATTGTGCCGAATGGAGACCTGATCGCGCAGAAAGTGACGAACTGGACATTCACCAGCAAGGTGGTCCGGGCCGTCCTGCCGGTTGGTGTTGCGTATGGCAGCCCCCTTGAAAAGGTCCTTGAAATTCTTAACAAGGCCGCAAAGGAGCACCCTGAAGTACTCTCAAACCCCGCACCAAATTCGATCTTTGAAGGTTTCGGCAGCAGCTCCATCGACTTTCAACTGCGCTTCTGGGTTCGAACCATTGATGAGCGTTTAAGGATCCGGACCGAGGTGGCGGTAATTGTCGATCGCCTGTTCCGCGAAGAGAGTATCGTCATAGCATTTCCGCAGCTGGATCTGCATCTGCGCAGTACTGACAGCGACTTGCAGCCCTTGGGCGGTGAAAAATCTCCGAAAAACCGGACCGAAACTGATGGAAAATCTGAATGAACTGTTAAATCAATTTTCGTTTTTTATCATTGCCTGCCCTGCAGGGCGCAGATGTTCAGGGGCTCTCCCTTGGCAGGCTCGAGCCTGAGTTGAATTGCCCCCTGCTCGCATTTGCTGGAGCAAACTCCGCAGCCCATGCATTTCTCAAAATCTACGGTGGCCAGGCCGTCTAGGATTTCGATAGGATTAAACTGGCAGAATTCGGAGCACATCCCGCAGCCTATGCAGAGCTCGTGGTCCACCTCTGAGACATAGCCGGAGGAGGCAAGCATTGGGGTGGTTGAGATGCCAACATATTGACTTTTCACTCTCTTGAAAAGAGTTAAGATGTTTATTAGACATGTTGAATCAGATTTTGTATGACAAAACTCAAGATGGTGGCAAGCTATTATTATTATGGGTGAAGGATTATTTGGGCTGGATATTTTAGATTTATCTTTACCGGAGATGCTGTCAGGATTTGAAGGGGAATTATGCAGTTTAAGTTTGAAAATTTAAAATAGGTTATGGAGGCGATAATGATGCGTAAGCTTCCCTGTCAAGGCCTGGCAAATCAGGGATGTTTTGCCTTAGCTCCCTCACTATTATTCCTGCTGTGTTTTTGAGAATAATCTATAATTATAACTGATACAATGAAACCGCATTTTCTGACTGAAAACAGACAAGTTATGCAGCAATATATTTTGCATAAAATGCCGATATTTATATAATAATTTTGAATCAGTGCTCAACAAAGCCAAATCAAGTATTAAGAAAAAGGAGATGGGAAATGAGAGGGAGAAGTGAGAGGAAGCACCCAGGAACAGTCATAGCAGCTGGAATGCTCCTAGCCGTCATCTTGGGACTGTCAGGCGAGCATGGGTTTGCTGCTATGACTGTCACCACTGAACCTGACAAGGCAGCTGTGCAGGAGTGTATGCTCAAGGAACTGGAGACGGCCAAGAGCGGTACGACTGTTGATCAGATTCGGGCCAAGTGCCAGGCTGGACAGATGGCAGCGGCAGAAAAGGAGGAGGATGCAGGCATAGTAGATGTAAGATACTATACCGATGAGGGGAATATCCTGCGGCCCTTTACCCTCATGGCGTACCGGCCCAATTATATCCTGTTGGCAAGTTACAACAATAATCCCAATAATGACGTGTATCATGATGCGGGAATAGAGCCGGATAATGATCTGAATGATTTCGAGGCCCAGTTCCAGGTCTCCATAAAGGTGCCCCTGGCCGTTGACCTGTTCAAAAAGAATGTGGATATTTTCGCGGCCTATACGGCCCGCTCCTTCTGGCAGGTATACAATAAGGATATTTCTTCCCCGTTTCGCGAGACAAATTACGAACCGGAAGCCTGGGTGCAGTTCCGGCCCAACTGGACATTCTGGGGGTTCAGGAATGTATCTAACGCTATCGGGTTTAACCATCAGTCCAACGGCAGAAGCGAGCCGATATCCAGGAGCTGGAACCGTATCTTCGCCAATTTTGTCTTTGAAAAGGGCAACCTGGCATTTGCCATCAGGCCGTGGTACAGGATTCCAGAGGATGACAAGGACGATAACAACCCGGATATAACCGATTACATGGGACATTACGCGATCCTGGCCGCCTATAAATGGAAAGAACACGTATTTACAATCATGTCGCGCAACAACCTGGAGTCTGGTTTCAGCAAAGGGGCGGTTGAGGCAACCTGGGGCTTTCCCCTGGGGAGCTACAAGTATCTAAAGGGCTATGTCCAGGGCTTTACCGGTTACGGCCAGAGCCTGATTGACTACGATTACTACCAAAGCACAATCGGCATAGGCTTTGCGATAACCGACTGGCTGTAAATAAACATAAAACATCAGTAATAAATGATTTTTAAGTTGGGATGAGAAAAACTGATGCCTGCCGAGGAGAAAAGCACAATCTTACCATTCTGGCAGTATGTGTATTTCTGGTAACAGGTTGATCCTCCATCAGCCCAAATGCAGTTGCGCAATAATGTGCCCAATTTCAATTCTCTTATCCAGATAATTAAGGTTTATTCTCTCATGATTATTAGATTTATTTTCTCCGATTAAATGCAAAATGTAAAAAAAGTATACGCATGCATGGTAATTCATACACTAAGATAAGTTTCCAATATCTATAGAAATAATTATTATTGGGTTTCTTTCTCTCTCTTTAAATTGTATGAGATACCATACATAATTAGAATTCAGGCCCAAAGACAACCCCCTCCCATCTATATTTTTTCTCTAAGATAACAAAAAGTTATACAAATGTGTCCCACATTGGCATCCTCCTTGCTTTAAACATTCATGGTATTCGGGCAATGCCGGTTTTGTGCGGCTTAAGATATTCATTTGGATGGATGTCATGGGCTGAAATCAGTCTGGACATATTTTCCAGAAGAGCCATACCTGGCTTGAAAAAAATAACTATCGGAGGAAAAATGCAAAGAACTACAATTTTAGGAATATGTATCACGGCATTTGTTGCAATAGCTGCATGGGCCCCAAATGTTTTGGCATACTCATCTAATGCTAACTGTACCAATTGCCATGATTGGTTTAACACTAGCCACATTAATCACCAAAATCGCGGTATAAGTTGTAGTTTATGTCATAATAATAATACTAAAAATTCATGTGCAACCTGCCATGATCCAGCACCACTGCAGAGTGACCACATAAATAACTATGGTGTTTCCACCTGTGAAGGTTGTCATCCGCAATCTCCGACCACCACGACAACGTTGCCTCCGACGCCCACAACAACTTTGCCATCGACGCCCACAACAACTTTGCCATCGACGCCCACAACAACTTTGGCACCGACAACAACCACCACGTTGGCACCGACAACCACGACAACGACACTTCCGTCCGAAGACTTGTGTCCCGATGACCCAAATAAAACAGAACCTGGCGTATGTGGCTGTGGCATAACCGATTTTGATTTTGATGGTGACACCATAGAGGATTGTATTGATAATGCCCCATCTATTGAGAACCCAGACCAGACTGACTCTGATGGAGACGGTGTTGGTGATGTAGCAGAAACAGACGATACCGTCAATGATCCTAGTGTGGCATCTCTGCTTGTGAATTACGGCCAGGATCGTGTGACTGTCTCAACTGATGTAAGTAACTCACTGGAAGATGTGTATACCCTGGCGACTGACCAGGTGGCAGATTTACCTGCAGGAGTTACTTTTCCATTTGATTTGTTTGGATTTGCCGTAAGCGGGTTCGGTGCGGGTAATCCGACCACAGTAACCATTAATCTGCCTGATGGCGAAGCACCCACCACATATTGGAAATACGGCCCTACACCGTTAGACGGCAACGATCACTGGTATGAATTTCTTTACGACGGAACAACGGGTGCAGAATTGGACGGCAATGTCATTACCTTGCATTTCGTTGACGGCGAACGAGGCGACCATGACCTTACGGAAGACGGTATTATTGATGATCCGGGGGGGCCAGCTTTTGTTAGCAACGGTGGTGGCGGCAGCAGTTGGA
>Ga0316192_10002636_pt1 | contig 13124 bp, 10 predicted proteins | sample MerIslwburrow_MG_FD_204931 | JGI IMG/M metagenome (GOLD analysis project Ga0316192, IMG submission 204931) | Coastal sediment microbial communities from Maine, United States - Merrow Island worm burrow | ecosystem: Environmental > Aquatic > Marine > Coastal > Sediment | place: USA: Maine...
AAAACGTGGGACAAAAGAAGCGGGCGGTCCTTACTGAACGTCCGGAAATGAAGTTGATCGCTTTCTGCGTCGGCGGGCTGGTGCAATAACCGGGATTGCCGGTGCTCACCCTTCAACAGGCCATCCACTCGTTTGATGTCCAGGCATGCGATGGGAGGGCTGACATCCTCTTCGAATGCCAGCGGAAAACAGTCGCCGTACTCGCGGAACAGGGCGAGGCCCTCAGCCTGGTCATATCGGCTGACCAGCTGTTCGCGCAAATGGTCCTGCCAGGTGACTACCGCTGCCGCAATATCCTTTTCGATACCGCGTATGCTGATTCGAGGGCGCTTGCCCGGGCCGGTCCGAACGATGGTGCGTACGCGCGCCAACGGCGAATCGGATATTTGTACGCTGGAGTCGACTGAACTTCCATCGAACGCTGTCACCAATATTTGTTCAATTCGCCCGCGGACCGCCGTCGTATACTTCTCTCGCGGCACGAAAATAATGCATGAGAAAAATCGGCGAAATGTGTCCCGACGCAAAAAGAATTTCACCTGCCGGCGGTCCTGCAGATTCAGGATGCCATTGGTCGTGCGAACAAGATCATGAACCGTACTTTGAAATAATTCGTCGCGTGGAAACGAATTAAGAATGTGCAGTAACGACTTTCCACGGTGCCCCGACGCCTCCAGGCCGGACTGTTGTACAACGCGATCGACCTTCAGTCTTAACAATGGGATGTTGTTGGGGTTTTCACTGTAGGCAACGGATGTAAACAAACCGATAAACCGTTTCTCACCCGATGGCTTGCCGTTTCTGTCGTACACCTTGATACCAAAGTAGTCGAGGTAGCTGTGCCGGTGAACGGTCGAGCGGGAATTCGCTTTCGTAATGATCAGGAAATCTTTTGACCGGGTAAGGCGGTGCATCTCCTTTGTAAGCTCGATAGACTTGCCGCCGCGTTTCTCATTGGAGAGCATTCCGAGCCCCGAATCGGCGACCGGGCGCAAATATAATTTTTTGTCGCGCTTGTGAATCTTGTATTCGCGATATCCGAGAAATGTGAAGTGATCCAGAACCATCCATCGGAGAAGCGCCTCGCTTTCGTCTCGCAAGGCAGAATCTCCACGGGTTATCTCGCCGAGGTCGTCAGCGGCTTGCAGCATGTTGTTGCGCATTGCCGGCCAGTCGCGAACCGCTCGTCGCACATCTCGGAGTACGCGCTTTATTTCGTGCTCAAGGATCTTGAGCTCCTGGGCATCCGATTCGCGGTCAATGACGAATCGTATGTACGACTCTACCGTGCTGCAGGAGTCCAGGCTTTCCAGTACGCTGAGAATTCGGCCGCGTTTATCCCGTTCTATGCATAGCAGCGGGTGAACGGTCATTTGAATCGTCAGGTTGTGACGGGTAATGGCTGCCGAAACTGAATCGACCAGGAAAGGCATATTATCGTTGACCATTTCAACGATGGTGAAATTGGACTGATAGCCATGTTCCGCCTTGCTGGGGTTGAAAATGCGCAACTTGGCCTGGCCGGGCTTGCGAACTTTGCCGAAATCCAGATGGGCCAATGCCGCCTGCCCCATGACTTTTGGCAAGCGACCGTGCATGTCATCGATCGGGACATTGCGGAAATAGCGGCGCAGGTAATTGTTGATTTCCTTACGGGTTTTCAGAATAGTGGACTTGGGTCTGGCCGCTACGATCTCCTCGATCATGCGATCGGACCTGTCGCTCGAGCGACGAAAATTGCTTTTTGGCACTGCTGAAACTCCAACCGGAACCCTTTTTTGGGTCCGACAACGGAACGCTAACGAGACTGTACCTGTTTACTCGGGTTTTTCCAGATCCTTGATAACAGCAGCCAGAAAACGGCAGGCGTCGCCACCGGTAACGCAGCGATGATCGAAAGTCAGACTAAGCGGAATACGTCGATGTACTTCAATGCCGCCCATGACTGCGACCACGTCATGCTGCAATTTTCCGCTGCCGAGAATCGCGATTGTCGGGGGCACCATTAAGGGCGTCGCATACCGGCCGGCCAGCATGCCGAAATTGGACAATGTGATCGTGTAGTTGACCATATCCTGCGGGCTCACCGTGCGACTGATAGTGGCCTGTTTGATATCGGCGACCGCTGCGCGTATTTCGTCGAGCGACTTTTCTTCGACATTCCGGATGACCGGCACGATCAGGCCGTCTTCGGTATCCACGGCCATAGCGATATCGACACGCGACTCGATCTGATGGCTCAGTCGTTCGGCGTCAAAGAAACCATTCAGTCCCGGTGCCGCTGTAGACCCGGCAACCATCGCTCGCAACATTCGCGCGGTGAAATCCCGCTTGTTTATCCACTCATTAATATCCGCGTCGTCGAATATTGTGCAGGCGGCCACTTCGTCACGAGTCCTGCTCATGCTCTGCGCCATTGCGCGTCTTGGTCCGCGAAGCGAATCCGTCCGTCCTGGTGCCATTCCTTCACGTGAAGCGGGCGGACGAGCGGTTGATTTTGCGCTGCCGGCAAATTTGGCGAGGTCGCTCGACGTAATCTGGCCATTACGACCGGTCGGCTGAACGTCTTTCAGGTCAATGCCGAGGCGTTTCGCCTCAGTACGGACGGACGGGGTTGCCTTGACTCGCGTCTGCTTGCGACGGCGTCCGCCGCCGACGATTGCTGTTTCCTCAATAAGGCCGCCACCGGTTGGAACATTGCCGACAACCGTTGCAGCATCGTCGTCCTGTTGGGCTTCCGGCTCATCGGATTGCGCCGGTGGTGGGGCAGCAGCAGCTGCGGCGCCGTCCGAAAAATCAATCAGCGCTGCACCGGTTGCAACTATGTCGCCTTCCTGTGCATACAGTTTGGCCACGATGCCGGAATGCGGTGACGGTACTTCGACAACCGCTTTCGCGGTCTCAACCGAAACCATTGGTTGGTCGGTCTTAATTGTGTCGCCTTCCTTGATGTGCCAGGTAACGATCTCCGCTTCTGGCAACCCTTCACCGAGGTCTGGCAAATTAAATGTAGTCATAGTTGAGTCTCGATTTCCGTTATCCGTCCTGCATGGATTCCTGAATGACGTCGGCTACTTTCATGACGCTTGGCATGTAATCCATCTCGCGTCGAAACAGTGGCATGATGACGTCGTAACCGGTAACGCGTCGAATCGGCCCCTTCAGGTCATACATCCCTTTTTCAGCAACAATGGCGGCAATTTCCGCGCCGACGCCGCAGCTGCGTGCTGCCTCATGGGCGATAACAAGGCGTCCGGTTTTTTCGACAGATTCAAGAATGGTCTCGTAATCGATCGGACTTATGGTCGCGAGATCGATCACCTCGCAACTGATCCCTTTCTTCGCCAGCTGATCCACAGCTTTGATCGTTTCGAAGGTCATCGCGCCCCAGGTGACCACTGTGACGTCGGTGCCTTCGCGCAATATGTAACAAACGTCCAACGGCAGGGCTTTGCCGTTGTCTTCAACATTTTGCTTGTGCAGTCGATAAATTCGTTTTGGCTCCAGAAATACCACCGGGTCAGGATCGCGAATGGCGGCGAGCAACAGACCGTAGGCACGAGCGGGCGAGGAGGGGATGACTACGCGCACGCCCGGCATGTGCGAAAATATAGCTTCAGTGCTTTCGGAGTGGTGTTCCGGTGCGTGAATGCCGCCGCCGTATGGTGCGCGGAGGACCATCGGACATGTCAGGCGGCCGCGGGTGCGATTTCGAATACGGCCGGCATGGTTAATGATCTGGTCAACGGTCGGGTAAATAAATCCCATGAATTGAATTTCGGCGATAGGCCGCATGCCTTGTGCCGCCATGCCGATTGAGACGCCAGCGATCATGCCCTCGGCGAGCGGCGTGTCCATGACGCGGTCTTCACCAAACTTATTCTGCAGGCCAGCGGTGGCACGAAATACACCGCCATTAACGCCGACGTCTTCACCGAGAATCACGACATCGGGGTCGTGCTCGAGCTCCCACGACATCGCCATGGTCAGTGCATCAATCAGTGATACCTCAGCCATGATCGCCTCCATTGGTATCGCCGTATTTCATCGCGTGGTCGCGTTGCTCCTCAAGAAATTCCGGCAGCTCCTCATACATGTAATCGAACATGGATTCGACCGGTGCTTTCGGAGTATTCAAATACGTTTGCACCGCTTCGTCGACTTTGGCCGCGCTGCTTTCCAGCAGCGCCTGCTCTTTGTCGTCGTCCCAAATGCCCAGGTCCGTCAGGTAACTGCGCATGCGAATCAGCGGTTCAACCTTCCAGGCGACTTCCACTTCGTCTTTCTTTCGGTACCGGCTCGAATCGTCGGCGGTTGTATGGTCGCTTAGCCTGTAAGTAACAGCTTCAATTAATGTTGGACCTTCGCCGCGTCGGCCTCTTTCCAGTGCTTTACCTACCCAATGGCGAACGGCAACAATGTCATTGCCGTCGACCTGGATACCTGGAATTCCAGCGGCTACGGCTTTTTGCGCAAGTGTTTCGGTTGCCGTCTGCATTTCAATGGGGACTGAGATTGCCCATTTATTGTTTACGATCATGAATACGACAGGCAGACTTCGCGCTCCGGCGATATTCATGGCTTCGTAAAATGCGCCTTCCGATGTTCCACCGTCACCATTAATTGAAACTGCGCAACGTTTTTCGCCTCGATGCTGAAACGACATTGCAGCGCCCGCAGCGTGCAGGCACTGGGTCGCAATGGGCACACAAAAGGGAAAATCGTTGCGCGGCCCGGCAAAATCGCTGCCGCGTTCGTCGCCGCCCCAGTACAACAGAATTTCCGCCATGGTGACGCCGCGCGCAAACATGGCGCCATATTCGCGGTAACTGGGCGCGAGCACGTCCGATTCCTGCATTGCGAGGGCGAGGCCGACATGAGTCGCTTCGTGCCCGAGGCACGAGGCATACGTGCCCAGTTTCCCCGTTCGCTGAAGATTGATCGCTTTGGCATCGAAAATACGCGTTTCAGTCATTTGCCGATACATGTCCAGCAACTCGTCGGTATCCTTGGCCAGCGCCGGCATGTCTTTACTGGGCTTGCCCTGGGGATCCAGGAATTGACTGTATTTGATCTCGAAATCCGCAATGGTTTCCAAGTGCTACTCCAATATTTTATGCCAGACCGTTAGTTCTTGTAGCCGTCGAGCGGCGCAGATATCGGTCCAGCCAAATTGACGGCCGCGATTATACATCAAGCGCGATGCCGCTATATTGAGGGATACTACTTAGTTTGTGGTACCGCCGGAAATGTACTCTGACCCCGTTTTTTCCATCAGCCTGGCGCGCGCCATCAGTCGTTCGATGGTCGAATCGAGCACGTTGATTTCTTCTTCAGTCAGCCCTTTCAGCAGGTCGGCTTCGAATTTCAGCGCAAGCGGCGCAACCTCATCGTGAACACGTTTTCCTTCTTCGGAAAGGTTTAGTATCGACCGACGTCGATCGGCATCCGCAAATTCGCGATCAAGGCGGCCGTTTTTGAGGAGTTTAGTGACCGCTCTGCTAACCGCGACTTTGTCCATCAGGGTCCGATCAGCGACCTCGACGGCAGACAGGCCGGGAAAACGGCCAAGAATAGCAATCACACGCCATTCGGGAATGGTCAGGTCAAATCGTTTGTCGTAGACGAGCGCGATGGCGCTACTGACGGTGTGTGATAGAACTGAGAGCCTGTAAGGCAGGAATTTTTCGAGTATTAGTTCTTTGGTCATGACGGGTACCGGAGTTTCCTTGGCAGGGTGGCGGGCCTTGCATCAACTCCATGATAGGGCACACGCCTGATTCGTGAAACCGCTATCGAACCGGTATCAGGCGATGTGGGCCTCGTGCAGGTACTCCGCCGACTGCATTTCCGACAGCCGACTGGCTGTTCGTTGATATTCGAAGGCCAATTTGCGGCCCTGGTAAAGCTGATCCAGGCCCATTGCAGCAGACAGAATCAGCTTGACGCGACGATCATAAAACTCGTCGACCAACGAAATGAATCGCCTTGCTTCATTCTCCCGTTCGCGCGTCAGTTGCGGAACAGCAGACACGATGACGGTGTGATACCAGCGCGCGATCTCAATGTAGTCATTCTGGCTGCGCGGTCCGCCACATATTTCCTTGAATTCGAACCAGGCGACGTCTTTGGCGCAACGCAAGGTCTGAATGTCTCGGCCGAGAACATCGAGCATTCGACCTTCAGCTGCCTCGCCCGGTGAGGCACTTTCGAAAAACTGCTGGAGCTTCTTTTGCGCCGCGTCATCGGCCGGTGATAGATAGGTACCGGCCTTCTGCAGTAGTCGGAAGCGGTAATCGAGACCCGCGTCTATTTCCATCACGGTCGTATGTGTTTCCAATGACGAAATGGCCGGCAAAAAACGTTCGCGCTGCAAGCCGTCCCGATACAGGTCCACAGGTGCCGAGTTCGATGTTGTCACCAGGGTCACGCCACGTGCGAACAATCCCTCCAACAGTTTGCCGAGGATCATGGCGTCCGCGATATCGCTGACGAAAAATTCGTCGAAGCAAAGGACCCGCGTTTCACTGGCAATTTCCGCGGCAACTTTATCGAGCGGATCTTCCGTGTCACCCAGGCGTTTCAGGCGCTCGTGGACTTCCCTGATGATGCGATGAAAGTGAATGCGGCGTTTGTCCGTGACATCCAGATTCTCGTAAAACAGGTCCATCAGGAACGTCTTTCCACGTCCGACGCCTCCGTAAATGTATAAACCGCGCTGCGGGCGGCTGCGCGATCCAGCGCCCAGCTTCGCCAGCAGTGATTGCCAAGGGCCGCTGCTTTCTTCCAGCTGCGTCTGCAGTACTTGTAGCGCATCGACGATCCGCTGCTGCGCCACGTCGGGCTGCAAGCCATCTTTCTTGACGATGTCCTTGTATGCGTCCTGGATATTCAATCCGGATCCTTGTGTGACGGTACTCGACGATTACCGCAATCGTATATTCCGCGCTAAGATACCGCTTCAGTTCAACAATAGACAAGAAGAAGCAACGACATGACTGAACGGGAATCCATGGAGTTTGACGTGGTAATCGTCGGCGGCGGTCCGGCGGGGTTATCTGCCGCATGCCGCCTGATGCAGCTTGGACAAAAAGATGGGCAGGAACTCAACATCGTTGTTGTTGAGAAGGGCTCGGAAATAGGTGCCCATATCCTGTCCGGCAATGTATTCGAACCGACCGGGCTGGATGAATTGTATCCGGACTGGAAGGAGCGCGGTGCGCCGGTAACAGTCGGCGTGAGCGGCGACGACGTGCATTATCTGACCAGCGGCAAAAAGTCGATCCAGGTTCCAGGAATGTTTGTTCCGTCACCCATGCATAACGAAGGCAATTACATTATCAGCCTCGGCAAGCTGTGCCAGTGGCTGGGTGACCAGGCAGAAGCGGCCGGCGTCAACGTGTTCCCGGGCTTCGCGGCATCCGAAGTGCTTTACGATGAAGAAGGCCGCGTACGCGGCGTCGCAACCAGCGATATGGGCGTCGGTAAAGACGGCAAGCAGAAGGACAGTTTCCAGGCGGGTTACGAGTTGCTCGGCAAGTACACAATATTCGCCGAAGGCTGTCACGGCAATCTCGGCAAAGACCTCATGGAAAAATTCGATTTGCGCGCGAATTCGGACCCTCAGCACTACGGTATCGGCTTCAAGGAAATCTGGCGGATCGATCCGGAAAAACACCAGCAAGGTCTTGTTGTCCACACGATGGGTTGGCCGCTCGACAATAAAACGGAAGGTGGAGGGTTTCTGTACCACGCTGACAAAAACCAGGTTTTCCTGGGCTTTATCGTGGCCCTGAATTATTCGAATCCGCACTTATCGCCGTTCCAGGAATTTCAGCGGTGGAAACATCACCCCAAAATCTTGCAGTATCTCGAAGGTGGTGAGCGTATCGGTTACGGCGCACGTGCGGTCGACAAAGGCGGCTTGCAAGCGCTTCCAAAACTCGCGTTTCCCGGCGGGATGCTGGCTGGATGTGATGCCGGCTTCCTCAATGGCGCGAAAATCAAAGGCGCACATACCGCGATCAAAACCGGCATGCTGGCCGCCGAAAGCGTTTATCAAAGTTTGTCCGCTGGCGACGATGGCTACAAGGAGCTATCAAGCTACGAGGAAAGTGTCAATGCGTCCTGGGTACATGAAGAGCTTTACAAGACCCGTAACTTCAGTCCGGCGTTACACAAATGGGGCACGTTCTTCGCCTCCGCTTTTATTTTTATCGACCAGAATATTTTTCGCGGACGTTTGCCGTTCACGATGCACAATACGCACTCGGATCACGACTCATTAAAGAAAGCGAGCGACTGCAAAGTCATCGATTATCCAAAACCCGACGGGGTAATCAGCTTCGATCGTCTCTCCTCCGTGTTCTTATCAAGCACCAATCACGAAGAGGATCAGCCCTCTCACCTGAAATTGCGGGACGATTCCATTCCAGTCACCTACAATCTTCCCGAATTCGACGAACCCGCCCAACGCTATTGCCCCGCCGGCGTCTACGAAATAATCGACGTAAACGGCGAACCCGCGTTAGAGATCAGCGCCGCAAATTGCGTTCACTGCAAAACCTGTGACATTAAGGATCCGAAGCAGAACATTGTTTGGTGTGTCCCTGAGGGTGGAGGCGGGCCCAATTATTCCGGGATGTAGGAGAGGCATCCTGCCGCCATGTACCACGCCCGCCTGCGAACAACCAAACCCTACTTAGGCTGCATCCGAATAGCGCCATCCAGCCGAATCGTCTCACCATTGATCATCGTGTTGCCATAGATAGCGCCAACAAGATCCGCATACTCATCCGGTCGCCCCAGTCGTGGCGGAAACGGAACCTGTGCACCGAGTGACTGTTGCACTTCCTCGGAAAGCCCCGCCATCATCGGGGTCATGAATATGCCGGGGGCGATGGTGTTGACACGAATGCCAAAGCGGGCGAGTTCGCGGGCGATGGGTAGCATCATGCCAACGATGCCGCCTTTGGATGCGGAATAGCTGGCTTGTCCGATCTGGCCTTCGAATGCGGCGACAGAGGCGGTACTGATGATCACGCCGCGTTCGCCTTCGTTGTCGGGTTCGTTTTGCTGCATGATGTTGGCAGCTTCTTTGATCAGGATATAGGAGCCGACGAGGTTAACCTGGACGGAGCGACTGAAGGACTCTACTGGAGCGGGCCCTTCGCGACCTAAAACCCGGGCGGGCAGAAGAATGCCTGCACAGTTTACGGCTAATGTTATGCCCGCCATGAACTCAGCGGCTTGTTCGCATGATGCACGAACCTCATCTTCGTTGGAGACGTCTGTGTGAATGAATATCGCCCGATCACCGAGCTCGTCTGCGCTTTTCGCGCCTTGCTCGTCATTAACGTCGAGTAACACCACATGACCACCGGCATCGATAACGGCTTGTGCGGTTGCCAGTCCAAGTCCGGACGCGCCGCCGGATATGATTGCTTTTGCTGTTGCGAGGTTCATGCTGCTTTTTCTCCGAAACTAAACTTCGATTCCAATTGCGACCGCTTCGCCGCCGCCGATGCAAAGCGATGCCACGCCTTTCCCGCCACCGCTGTTGCGGAGTGCGTGCAGTAGCGTGACGATAATTCTGGCGCCAGATGCGCCGATCGGATGGCCTAGCGCGCATGCGCCGCCATGGATATTTACCTTGCTGTGCGGGATCCCGATATCGTGCATCGCTGCCATTGTGACGCAGGCAAAGGCTTCATTGATCTCGTACAGGTCAACACTGTCCGTGTCCCATCCCAGCTTTTCATGCAACGCCTTGACGGCGTATACCGGTGATGTCGTAAACCACTCCGGCTCCTGCGCGTAACCGGAATGACCGGCAATTTTCGCAAGGACGGCGACACCGCGTTTTTCTGCGTCACTTTGGCGCATCAGGATGAGCGTTGCCGCACCGTCCGAGATTGACGAAGAACTGGCCGCCGTCACCGTGCCGTTTTTCTTGAATGCAGGGCGCAGCGTAGGAATTTTTTCGATTTTGGCGTTCATCGGACTTTCGTCTTCACTGACAATGGTTTCGCCCTTGCGGGTTTTCACGGTAACCGGTGTGATTTCGTCTTTGAACATGCCTGCCGCTATTGCGTCGCGTGCCCGGTTGACGGAAGTGATGGCGAAATCATCCTGCATTTCGCGCGTGAAGCCGTATTTCTCCGAGGTCAATTCAGCGAAGTGACCCATCATGTTTCCATCAGCAGGGTTTTGCAGCCCATCGAAAAACATGTGGTCCAGCACTTCCTGATGGCCCATCCGATATCCGCCACGTGCCTTCGGCATCAGGTAAGGCGCATTGCTCATCGATTCCATCCCGCCTGATACCACGATGTCGGCGCTGCCGCTGATGATCAGGTCATTTGCGAGCATGGTCGTTTTCATGCCGGAGCCGCAAACCTTGTTGACGGTAGTGCAACCCACGCCGATCGGAATGCCGGCCCCCAAAGCAGCTTGTCTTGCGGGCGCCTGACCGAGGCCCGCGGGCAACACGCAGCCGAGCAGCACTTCATCAATATCTGCCGGGTCAATGCCAGCATCTTCGATGCAGGCCGCAGTAACAGCAGAGGATATCTCGGTTGCCGCGAGTGGACTCAGGGCACCTTGAAAGGCGCCCAGCGCTGAGCGGCGGGCGGCGACGATTACGATCGGGTCATTGCTCATAGTGTGTAGTTCGCATTGCGGTTTTTTCAGCGTTGAGAAGGAGAGTCTGACAGCAACAGATCGGGTTCGTCCAGCACTTCGAGTATCTTCTGTCGGGTGGCTTCTGCGAGCTCGGCGCTGCTCTCGTAAGCACTGTCGAAGGGCTCAATTGGTTGCAGGAAATCGATCTGTAGCGACCCCTGGCGTGGCCAAAGTGACTTCGGGGGCACAATTTTCCGTGCACCGCGGATAGCCACTGGCACTATTGGCAGTTCCCCTTTTATGGCAGCAGAGAATCCGCCAGGACGAAACCGTCCAAGACCCGGTGTTGCTATGAACGTGCCTTCCGGGAAAATTGCCATCGACTCACCAAGAGCAGCTGCCTTAACCAGCATGCGGGCATCACGGGAGCTGCCGGCAGCCACGAATCGCTCTACAAACTTGGAACCGACACGACGCAACAAGAAATGCAGAAGTGGCACATTGCGCACTTCGCCTTTAATGACAAACGAGAATCGGGAGGGCAGGAAGGCCTGCATAATGACGCCATCAATATACGCCGCATGATTTGCGGCTACGATGCAATGATCGGCGGGCAATCGCTCCAGTCCGGTTACGGTTACCGGGATACGGGCGAGCACAAAAAATCCCCGAGCCGCCCGGGACACCCATCGCCTGCGGCGCTCCAGGCCTGGCAGAATTGTCGCGCAAACAATCGCAAACAATACCGCCAGCACAAACACGATCCATGCATAGAGACCGTATAGAAAGACGCTAATCGCGATGGCAATGCGACTGAGTACCCTATTCATGTGTGACACAGATCACTTTATGTTAATGCCTTCATCAATCTGTGACAGCGATCACGCCTGCTTCGGGGCTGCCTCAGCATACTCAAACCCTTGATAATTCCGTTGTTCAGCGCAGATGTTTTACATTTTGACGTTGTTGTGAGCTGCACCGCTTAATCACTTATGCGGCGTATGCTACCAGCCAGAACGTTAAAGGTGTTTGAACTGAAGCACAGGCTGCGGAGCCAAACCAGGTTAGATGTACGCTATGGCAAGTAGTGAAGATAATAAGGGCGCATCAAATCCGCCATCGAGCTCGGAAGAGCTGGTGGACAAGTTTCTTGATGCAATCTGGATGGAACGCGGATTATCAGCGAATACTCTCGGCGCCTATCGCGCTGACCTGATGACACTCTGGCGCGGCTTGTCCGAGCGAGATATTTCCATCGAAGACGCCGAGAAGGCTGATCTCCTCGAATTTATTGCCAAGCGTGTGGAAAGTGGTGCAAAGCCCCGTTCTACCGCACGCCAATTATCCAGCTTTCGCCGGTTCTTCCGATACATCATGCGTGAAGGCATGCGTGACAATGATCCAACCGCAGAAATCGAAATGCCACGCATCGGCCGTTCACTGCCGAAGACATTAACGGAAGAAGAGGTTGATTCGCTGTTGCATGCGCCAAATACGGATGAGCCGCTGGGCCACCGTGATCGTGCAATGCTTGAATTACTTTATGCGACCGGGCTTCGGGTTTCGGAGCTGATCAATCTTCAGTTGGCCCAGGTCAATTTCAACCAGGGCGTGTTGCGCATAGTCGGCAAAGGGGATCGCGAACGACTGATCCCGCTTGGCGATGAATCTCAACGATGGATGCGGGATTTCATTGATGGTCCACGCATGGAAATCCTGCTTGAGCGGCAAACCGACTACCTTTTTCCAACCCGTCGTGGCGATCGTATGACCCGTCAGGCCTTCTGGCACATCATCAAGCGCTACGCAACGAAAGCCGGAATCGAAAAAAAGCTTTCTCCGCACAGCCTCCGACACGCCTTTGCAACCCACCTCCTGAATCGGGGCGCCGACCTGCGCGTCGTGCAATTGCTCCTTGGGCACAGTGATCTGTCTACCACACAGATTTATACTCATGTCGCGCGGGAACGTCTGAAAGACCTCCACGGACAGCATCACCCCAGAGGATAGGTGCGACGCTGCCGTTCGGCTCTGCTACACTTCGGCCGGCAGAATTCACGTGGGATCGACAATCCTGACGGAACCGAGACGATCGCATCCGGTCAAATATTGTTACAGCCATAAGGTGAAACCTGTGATCCAGGACCACAGTAAATTGTTAGCAAGAGATTTAAGGAACCCCCATGAAAAAACTCGCCATGCGAACCAGCATTGCGCTTGTAGCAGTCGTCATGTTGGCGTTGCAACCCGCACTCGCAGACAACGATGCCGACCAGTTGGCACAGGTTCGAACCAAGGTTTCGGCAATATTCGACGAGATAAACCCGGAGCACATTCAGCCAAGTCCTGTTGACGGCTGGTACACCGTTCGCAAGGGCGCGATTGTCGCTTACGTATCCGCTGACGGCCGTTACCTGTTGCAGGGCGACCTTGTCGATCTCGAATTGCAGGTCAATCTTTCAGAAGCGGAGCGCAATAAAGCGCGCGTGGAACTGGTTGCC
>Ga0316192_10002637_pt1 | contig 13122 bp, 14 predicted proteins | sample MerIslwburrow_MG_FD_204931 | JGI IMG/M metagenome (GOLD analysis project Ga0316192, IMG submission 204931) | Coastal sediment microbial communities from Maine, United States - Merrow Island worm burrow | ecosystem: Environmental > Aquatic > Marine > Coastal > Sediment | place: USA: Maine...
TCAAGCGATGTTGGACCTTAGCCCGTTTGGCCAAGGTGTCATAGCGGGGTCAGCACTCGGGTTGGGATCCTGGGTGCAATCCGATTGCAGCACCTCGCCACTACCTGATCTGGGTTCTGATGTTGGGGCGGTCCACGCCCGATGACCAATTCGGAAGGTACACACCGTGCCGCCGCAGTCGTCCTCGCAGGTGGGTCAGGCGAACGCTTCGGCGGGCCGAAATTCAGGGCCACGTTCTTGTCTCGCTCACTGCTCGATTGGGCTGTAGATCTGGTTCGTGAACTATGCGATCCGGTTGTGGTGACCCTGCCCGAAGGGGAGGTATGGAATGGGCCAGATGGCGTCGATGTGGTTGTTGGCGGGTCTAGCAGGGCTGAGTCGTTAGAGAACGGACTTGATGCGGTTGGACAGTTGGCATCAGTCGTAGTCATCCATGATGTCATACGGCCGTTGGCGACGGCTAGTCAGGTGATTTCGGTGATTGAAGCGGTCGAACAAGGGGCCGACGCGGCAACCATGGCATGGACACCGCCCGACACAGTCAAGAAAGTGGATCGTCCTAGCGGATTGGTAAAACACCTTGGCCGACAAGACCTGAGGATTGCGCACGGTCCAACGGCGGCCAGGGTGGCGACTCTTCGCCGGGCAATTGAGCGCCTGGACAACCTGGGGGTCGAAGAAACGGTAGGTGTAGAAAAGATCGGAGGTTTGGTCCGCACGGTTGATGGCGATCCGTGGTCCCATCATATTGTGACTCCGCAAGACCTCATGTTGGCTGAACTCGTAGCGCTACATCGCTCAGATGGCAACAATTGAGGTCTGTGCCCCACGGCTACTGGTCTAGTCTCGGTGCCTGTTTCGTTTGGACCGCCACACTCAAGATTGCCACCGAAATCAGCGTCAGACCCAACGCCTGGCTTTGCATGCCAGATTCTGTGATCGACACGAATAGGGCGGAGCCGAGGATAACCACGGGCCACTGACCAACTGACCCAGGAACTTCAGACACGATCCGGATGGCCCGGCTCAAGCCTCGAAGGTATGAGGCAAGGTACAAGCCAAGCCCAACTATGCCGACGTCGAGCCATAGATGCAGAATCATGTTGTGGGCATGACTGGGACGCCAACTGTGCTTAACCCAAACCTCGTGCACGGGGCTGAAATAGCCGCCAAATGTGGCCGAATAGCCGTGGCCTATGATTGGGCGCTCAAGGACAACAGGCCACAGATCTCGCCACAGAGGTAGCCTGCCGGTGAATGTCACGTCGCGGTCGAGCCAAGCCGTGATTGCGCCTAGGTTGACAGTTGCTAGAAAGGCACTGGCGAGGACGGCCGCCGCGAGTGCGAGGTATATGGCTCCGCGGAGGGTGCGGCTGGATCTAAATACACTGGACACAGTTAGCAGGACTAGCGCCCCAATCGCCATTAGTAACATGGTTTTGGAGTCTGATCCGACAAGAAGAAAGCCGTGAGTGACGATTGCTATCAGGTATGGAATCTGCCACCTAGTTGTGGCCCGTGCTGCTATCCAAAGGGTTGGAATTGCGAGCGCAGAGACATAACCTAGTCCGTTCTTTTGGCTGAAGACACCGATCAAATGGCCATCACGGTCGATTGCGAACTCGGGAAAGGCGACAATCATCGCCAGATTGGCAACTGCGGAGATGATGAACATGGCTGCCAGAAGATTGACTATCGATGCCAGAGGGAATCTGATGATTAAGTAGCAGGCATAGAGCACGATGGCGGCGAAAAGTGCCCCTTCTTTCATGGTTTCTGCGGGGTTCACAGACCAGATTGTTGAAAATGCGATGAAACCTGCTAGAGCGAATAGGGCGAGTTCTGATCTCATAATTGAGATGATGAGATCCAGCATCGTGGTGACTCGCACCAGGGCCAAGGCAATCAGGCCAAACTGGGCTAGGACCAGGATTGGCCGTGAGGGGTTCATCAAGGCATCTTGCCTGGTCCGAAACCAGATGTCAGGGGTCTGGTTTACAAATATGAATGTGGTAAGCACCACTAGAAGCCGTTCACCGATCCCTGGGGCGGCCAGCTTGGGTCGGCCCGATAGCTGATCTGGGCTTGGTCGGTTGAACTGCTCCAGAAAATAGCTCGACGAAGTTGCCGAACTTTCACTGGCGTTATGCCAGTTGAGCACCGGGGTATCGTTATCGTGGCGCGGCGCTGGCGCGGTTTTGTTGCTCAATTGGCCTCCCGCCAGGCGAAACTACCAGATGGTACGCCCATTGTACATGGATGTACCATCTGGTAAGCGTGGCGGTGTAAACCAGGCCGTGATGCCCAATCGTAGGGGGCTAGAGCTGGCGGCGGCCTACTGGTTTGAGGTGTAGTACGAGTACTTGTCGCGCTTGAACAAGCCGGCTCGTTCAAACCTTTGCCTGTTCATTACGGCTCCGATTAAGCGAGACCCGCTTCGTTCCAGATCGGCTCGAACCTGTAGAAGATCGGCGGTTTCGGTACGTTCGGTGTCTACTACAACAATTACGCCATCCACATATCGGGCGGCGGATACAGCATCGGCGGTGCTTAGCACTGGGGGAGTGTCAATGACAACGTACTCGACGCCTTCACGTTCTAGTTCCTTGACCATCTGCTGGAACCGATCGGAGTTCAACAACTCACCTGGGTTGCTTGGGGTCATACCCGACCGGATCAACCACAGGTTCTCGATATTCGGGACTTTCTCGGCATTCAGCTCAGCGGTCGCCCCAAGATATTCGGCAAGCCCTGGCCTCGGGCCCTGGATATTGAACAACTTCTCCAGGGTGGGACGACGTAGATCAGCCGAAACCAGCACGCATCGAGACCCGTTTTGGGCTAGCGCAATGGCCAGGTTCGATGACGTGAGGCTCTTGCCTTCAGCCGGTGATGCACTAGTCACGATGATCGAGCTGACCCCACTTGAGGAGTTCAGGAACTGGATGGAACTTCGCAAGCGGCGGAAAGCCTCTCGTGCCGCTGAGATCCGAGCCGATCCTCCGGTGGTGAGCATGATCAAGCTTCCGGGCCCGGCCCGATGACCGAAGCCCAGGGTTGGGATGGCACCCATAACGTTGGTGTTGAGAGCCAGTCCCACGTCTTCAGAGTCGCGCGCTGTGGTATCTAGCCGTTCGAGCAGGAATGCGGTAACAAAGCCAACTATGCCACCGAGGATCAAGCCAGCGATCAAAATAGCTGTGCGCGGTAACCCGTCTGGCGTTGTCGGCGGGATGGCGCTGCGGAGTACCTCGGCTGCCGGGTCCCTGGTGGCCAGAACACTTTCTGCGTTGCGAATGGCGGATACAAGGTTCCGATTCTCGGTGTTCAGGCTCGAAAGGTCAGTCCGCAATCCGCTCAACGTTCCATCGATCACAGCGACCTCGTCGCTTTCGCCGTTGGCTGAGGCGGTTCGCCGGGCATCTTGCCACTTGTCGATTTCGGTTTGAATGGCGCCAATCTCGTCTCGTACAGCTGCTTGACGAGTGCTAGCGTCGGTGATTGTCAGGTCGTAGAATGAACGGGCGCTTTCTTCACGGGCATCGACATAGTTGGTAGCGAACGCATCAGCGGCGCTCGCTGCTCCGACACGGTCTGTGGAGGTGTAGGACACTTGCAGAACCTGGGAATCAGGTCGGAACTCAATTTTGAGTTTGCGCAGGAGTGCCGTTGGTGCTGTATCGGCCAAGCCCAAATCAGTAATCACACGTTGGGCCGTGGCGTTTGACGCCAGCACTTCTCGCTCAGTCTCTAGGTTTGGCTTTACGAGACGAGAGTCGATCGAACCGCGCGGGCTCGGGTTGACTTTCACTGATGCCGTCGCAGTGTATGTATCTGTGCTGGATCTGACGTAGGCGAAAGCGAGAGCAAAACCAACAAGAGTTAGGGCAATCACTGCCCACTTGTGTCGTTGTACAGCTCTTAGGTAGTCTTCGAGGCGGGCGGCTTCAGGGGCGGCCGCGTTCTGGTACATCATGTTGTCGCCCCCCTTTCAGGAAATTGTGATGGCGTGATCTGGTCGATCTTAGCGCCGAGTCTCGGCAACATCATTCATGGTTGCACGAGCAAACTTGAATAGGTCAACGCTCTGTGTGGGTAACGGGCGCGGTTGGTAACGGATTTTTAGCGGTAACGGGGCCGTCGTTGGCCAGCAATTCCCTTGATAGCGCCGACAGCTCGGGCCATGTGTAATACGCCTTGGGCGGCGACGTGCATCCTGGTAGTGATAGTTCCTGCCACGACCAAGGCGGCCCCTTGCGACAAGCGGGTAGCGGATCTTGCCGCTATCAGCGCTCGTATCCTCCAACGCGAATCTTGATCGGTCTCTACCCGCACCCAATTGGCGGTTGAGTCGCGTTCACGTCTGGCTAGCCATTTAAGGCTGAGTCTCTCAGGGCCGACAAACTCGGACACCACGGCTGTCGCTGACCAACTCAGCCCAAGACCCTTAGCTTTGGCGTGTCGACTGAACTGGACGTCTTCACCTCCGGTTGTGCCGAAACGCTCATCAAATCTGATCGACGCTGATCTTATGGCGCAAATATTTATTGCGAGATTGCCTGAACGGAGCCATCGCTGGGTTGAGAGGTCTGTGGGCTCGGGTCGGCTGAAGAACTTACCGTCTACGATCCATCGGGGAGGATCGCAGGTGAAAATGGTGCGGACGGGGCCACCGACCAGGGTTGCGTTGGTTGCAGCCATGGCCCTAACCAGGCCATCGGGCCACCCTGGGCCAGCCACCTCGTCGTCATCAATAAAGACCAGTATGTCGCCTCGAGATTCGTCCAAAGCGCGGTTGCGTGCAGCAGAAAGGCCTGGCCGTGGCTCATGTATGTAGCGAATGGGGGCCATTGGACTGTTGGACTTGGCTTCAGCGACACAGCCTTGAGCTGAAGGGGATGTGTCGTTGTCAATTACAAGCAATTCAGCGATGGTCCACCGGTTTGGGGTGTCGCTGGGGGGTTCGATGGCACCTATGGACTCAAGCGTTCGGGCGAGTGAATCGGGTCTCCTAAAGGTGAGCACTGCCAGCGACAATTCAAAACTGGCGCCCTGTTCAGGCTCGGATGGGCTACTGTTTATGGGGTGCGGGTTTGGGGACAGACTCAACTTGTGGTGACCATGGGTAACTTCTGCTGAGGAAGGTTGCTTGCGGCCAAGAGCGCGATTGGTCCCCTGGGCCGAGTAGTGTTTGCGATGGAGCGGATCTGGAGGTTAGTGACAGTCAGTGGTTAATCTACACGATGAAAAACGGCTTGTGCGTTCGGCTACCTCTTGGGTAGAGATCGCTCCGCGGTCCAAGCTGCGAGATCAGCAAGGTTACGAGAGGTGGCTTAAGCGACCCATGGACCTTGTGTTGGCCGTGTGCCTGCTGGTAGTGCTGTCGCCGTTGCTGATCCTGGTGTGGGTTTGTGTGCCCCTGATGCTGGGACCAGGTGGGGTTGTCTTTCGCCAACAGAGGGTGGGTCGCGATGGGGTGCCATTCACGATCTACAAGTTTCGATCCATGTTAATGGACCGACGACGGACGTTTCAGGGGTCCTACAGCGGGCGGGAACGACGTGGGACGCACAAATCGGCGTCCGATCCACGACACACTGACTTTGGTCGGTTGCTAAGGGCATTTAGCTTGGACGAGTTGCCACAACTGATCAACGTCATTAAGGGCGACATGAGTCTTGTCGGCCCACGGCCAGAGTTGCTGGCCGTGGCCGAGGAGCAAGGCTACGTTGATCACCCCCGGATCATGGTCCGCCCCGGGCTCACAGGGCTGTTTCAAGTCTCGCCCCTTCGATCCACAAGTCGGATTTCTGCTGGCCTGCACCTCGATGTCTTATATGTCTCAAGGGTTACCTTCCGAGGTGATATGAAGATCATTTTGCGCACGATGGCGGCACTACTGGTGCGGCGCGGGAGTTGAACCGTCCAGACCGGTACCGAGTCCTGTTCGTGTGTACCGCGAACATCTGTCGGAGCCCGACCGCAGAAACATTGGCCCGGCGTCGATTTGGTGAAGGCCGAATGATCTTCCGGTCGGCTGGCTTTTTGTCAAGTGGACGACAGTGTCCGCCTGAGTTGATCAAGGTCGTGGGGGAAAAGGGTGTGGATCTAGCAAGCCATCGGAGCTACCAATTGGATGCGCCAAGCATCCAAGCCGCCGACCTGGTCCTCACAATGGAGGGCGAGCATGTTCGCAAGGCCGTTGACGCATGGCCTGAAGCCTTTCCCAAAGTGATGCCCCTAACCGAGGCCGCGAAGATTGTCCGTCATCTTGGTGGCGGGCAGGTTGGGATTGGAGATCTGATCAGCCATGCCAACACTGTGCGGGATCCGACATCGTACCTTACCTCTACCTGGGACGTAGAGGATCCGTATAAACGCAGGCTGAAGCACTATCGAAGTGCCGTTGATGAGATCGACGGGCTTGTCGACGGTCTGTTTAGCTGTGTGGTCTGAATCGACTCATCAACCGAGAGGTCGACAGCTCACAAACCTCAACTAAGAATGAGGCACCGACCATGGCAGTGAGCTTGGTGGTGCCACACGAGCGGGTTCTGAACTCATAGCCGACCTCGACCACCCGAGGGGTCCGGCCCCGGGCTGCGAGTTCCAGCAGCACCTTGAAGCCGCGGGCGTTTACCAGAGGGCCGACAGCTTCAAACCGTGTGCGGGACACAACAAAGTAACCACTCATCGGGTCAGACATCGCGATCCCTGTTGCGTATCGTGCCAGGGTGGCGCCCGCTAAGGAAATGGCACGGCGATGAAACTTGAATGACCCGTAGCTGCCCCCGGGCCCCGAGCGTGATGCCACACAGATATCGGCGGTGTGGTTCAGTATTGGGCCAGCAAGCAACGGCAAGATCCGCTCGTCGTGTTGGCCGTCTCCGTCGATCACAGCCAAAGCAATCCCCCTGGCTTGTGCCATGCCGGCCATTACAGCTGATGACAAGCCGCGTTCACCCTCACGCTTAATCAAACGAACGCGATGGTCGCGCCCGGCGACCCGTTGGACCAGGTGCCAAGTCCGGTCAGGCGAGTTGTCGTCGACAACGATGATCTCATGGCTTATCTTGTTGTCATCAAGGACTTTGCTGATCGATGCCACGGTAGCTTCGACACTCTCGGCCTCATTGAATGTCGGAACTATAACAGATACCGCTGGGCGCTGGTTTGGCGCATTGTTGGCCTGTGGTTGGTCGTGAGGCAACGGCCACTGTTCCTCAGATTGGTGACTCGTAGTGGCCGGTGCTGTTAACGAATCCGGTATCGGGCTCACAATGTTTTATCGGCATAAACTTCCCAACGGTGAGAAGCAGCAACAAGACCACTACGGGCGGGTGGCTGTATAGACCTGGGCGACGCCGCCAAACAGTTGATTCCTGCGAACCTCTACGAACCCAGCGTCGGTCATCATTGCCTTTAGGCGTACCGGCTCTGGTAGATACTCGACCGATTGTGGCAGATAGGAGTAAGCCTGTCGGTCTGAGATAAGACCACCTAGAAATGGGACCACCCGATTGAAATAAATACTGTGCCCCCATCGCAAGAAACGGTTGTCTGGTTCGGACACTTCAAGGAGCCCAACTCGCCCCCCGGGTTTAACCGTGCGAAACAACTCGTCGAGGAACGGGGGGATCTCCGTCAGGTTGCGAAGTGCAAATCCGCATACGGCTCCGTCGAAAGATGAATCGGCTGCTGGCATCGACAGAAGATCACCTTGAATTAGCGGAGACAAGCAGCGTGCGTTACTCAGCATTCCTCGGGAGAAGTCGATACCAACGGGACGATGGTCAGCCTTTTCCAGCTCTCGACAGAAATCGCCAGTGCCGCAAGCCATATCGAATACGGTGGAATGGGGGCGCAGTCGTAGAAGGCGGATTGTCTTGCGACGCCATCCGACATCCATTCGTAGGCAGAGCAATCGGTTCAGGAGATCGTAGTTAGGCGCGATGGTGTCGAACATCGAGCGGACAACAGCCCGCTTTTCCTCTTGGCTGGGAATTGCTGAGCGGGAACGATTCATACTTGCTGACCATAGGTGCCCGAGCGTTCAAACCCAAAAGGATTTGGATCAACTATTTGGTAGGCGGCCATCGTCAACAAAACGATGTGGTAGGGGGTAGATGATTGTCGACGAGGTAGTCGCGCACGATGTCGCGGACACATGCACTTGAGTTGTACGCCGTGTGATGGTCTCCGTCCACTTCGACCAGGGCGGCCTGAGGGTTAAGGCTGGCGACCTGTTTGGCATTGGCCAAAGGAGTTGCCGCATCCCCGCTTGTGCCTATCAGTACGAACGTAGCCGATGCGTCAACCGACGCATCCGATGGCGGCTCAGTTGGGGCGACCGGCCAGTATGCACAAACCCTCAGTTCATTTCCGATTGCAGCACCGAACCGCGGTGATAATTGCACCAGCCGCTCGACCATCGCGTCCCACTCGGTGTCTCCAACCGGATGAGGCGTGTCGGCGCAGCTCACAGCGGCATAGGCGGTGAAATCTGCTTGGGCATAGTACAGGTCATTCAGCGATTCAATATCAGAAAAGTCGCCTTGCTGGGCGTTGGCAATGGCCGAAGCAGCGAATCCCCAAAGCCGTTCGTCGTACAGCGATGTGAGTATTGCGGTCTCTACCTCGGTGGTTCCCACCTGCCCTACCGGGCCAGTTTGTTCCAGGGTTTGGATGACCTGGTCGTACCCGATGGCGAGGCCGTCATTTGGACATTCTAAATCACTGCCGCACATAGCGTCCATGGTCTCGAAGCCCGCAGCAAACGCAGCGGTCTGTTGGGCCAACAGGGTTTCCAGGTCGGCCGATGGGTCGACGACGCCGTCCAAAACCATATGGCCAACCCGATCAGGGAACTGCTGGGCATAGCGCAGCCCTATCAGGGTGCCATAGCTGAACCCCACATAGTGGAGCTTGCTGTCACCTACGGCTGCTCTGAGGAGATCAAGGTCCTTAGCGATGGCTTCGGCTGTTAGATGGGGAAGCGCAGTATTGGTTGCCGGGCCACAATCGGACACAATCTGCTTGGATGAGTCGCTCAGTGTTTTGATCTCGGCGGGAGTATCAGGGGAGCGGTCGGCCAGCGGGCCCTGGGTCAGGTCTACCGAACAGTCGAGCCCGTCGCTGCTTCCTGAACCCCGTGGGTCGAACCCAACCAAGTGGTAGTAGTGTGACGTGTCGGCGTCGAGGCGGAAACCTGATCGCACAAAATCCACCCCGGATGCACCAGGCCCTCCAGGGTTGACAAATACTGAGCCTCGTGCTGGGCCTGTGGAGCGGACCCTAACCAGGCTTATGTCCAGCGTGGCTCCAGATGGAGCATCAGGATCAGCGGGCACAGAGACAGTTGCGCATTCGAGCCCGTCTTGGCAGTCCGCCCATTTAGCCAACTTGGCGGTGGATTCCTGCTCATTGGGGCCCCCGCTGCCATTATGGCCTGTGCCCATGGTTCCGTGCTTGTTGGACTGGGGGTTGCCGTCGCCGTTGGGGGGATCCAACACTGGGCTGCCGCTCGATGCGCAGGCTGCAACAAGCACTGTAGCCAGCATGGTGTTAAGCAGAGCCACGGCCACACTTGGCAGCGATGACGGCCTCGCCGACCCAGCTATTTGAACCATGCCTTTTGGTAACGTCGGCTTTCGCTGTGGAGTGCTGCTGCTGCCAACGCAATTGGGAAAACGGTCCGGTTCAGCGATTGCACCAAAACCTTTAGCTGTTTCAACCATGGCCCTGACTGGAATGCCAGTTGGTATAACGCTCGCTGCAAATCAAACAAGTCAAACGCGGCCAGGCCGGTGGCACAACCAGCTAACGCCAGATATCCCCACTTCTTGTTGTTGGCGCTGCCGAAGGCTCCGGCTCCCAACCCGATCGACAGCATCAATATCAGGGCCCCGTATGACCTGACACCGCTGCCAAGGGCTTCGAAGACTGCTGACAGGTACCCAAGGATAATTGCTGCCTTTAGGGTCTGGGGATGAGAGGGGTTGAACCATTGGTACATAGCCCCCTCATTATGTACGGTATTCGGCCCGGACGCGCCCTGTGTGGGCATGTCGGCGTATCACCTGTCGGACACCAGCGAGCGGCAATTACCGGGTGGGACTGGCGCTGGCGCTGAGTTGGCCACACGCTGCGTCGATGTCGGTCCCGCGATTGTCTCGGATGGTTACAGGAATCGACGCCGCCTCAAGGTTGTTGGCGAATCCCCTAATGGTCGCAATCGGCGAGCCCTTGGTTGGCCACCCTGGCGTGGGATTGAGGGGGATCAGGTTCACATGGGCCCTGGTTCGTCTGGCGAGTCGGACGAGTTGTTTGGCGTCTTGTTCGGAGTCATTGACCCCATCAATCATGGCCCACTCGAATGAAACCCTGCGACCAGTTTGATCTCGGTAGTAGACACAAGCATCGACAAGGTCTTCGATATTGTGGCGGCGGTTGATGGGGATCAGTTGATCTCTGAGTTCGTTGTTGGCGGCGTGAAGCGATACTGCCAACCCGATCTGGAGCTGTTCGCGGGCCAGTCGGCGGATCTGGGGAACGAGACCGATGGTGGAGATTGTGACCTTACGAGCCCCAATCCCAAAATCGCTAGTTATTCGATGCGCTGCTTCTAGGACGCGATCAAAGTTGGCTAGGGGTTCACCCATTCCCATAAAGACCACATTAGACAGCCGGTTAGGAGCGGTGGAGCGAATAGCCACCGCAACCTGCTCCAAGATCTCACCGACCTGGAGGTTGCGTTTGTAGCCCGCTTGGCCGGTGGCACAAAATCCGCAAGCCATGGCACAGCCGGCCTGGCTAGACAAGCACACTGTATTGCGACGCTGGTAGCGCATTAGAACGCTTTCGATGGTGGCCCCGTCAGGTAAGGTCCACAGCCATTTGGTGGTTTGGTTGTCTTTGGACAACTGGACCGCTGATTGAACTAGGCGCGGTTCGATTTGGAGTGCCAAGCGTTGGCGCAGCTTCTTTGGAAGGTTGGAAAGCTCGTCCGGTGGTCGACCGTGGGTGTAAAGCCCTTCCCAAAGCTGGTCTGTGCGGTAGTTGGGCTCGCTGGACATTAGGGCCGACAGATCCGCTTTGGTTAATGACCAAGGGGACTGTCGTGGACGGTCCGATTCTGGGCCGTCAGCGCCCCTAGAGGGGCTGGGGTTGGAGTTGATGGGCAAGCTTGTCATTGGGTGGGCACCAGTCGGATCCATGCTTTGTCGGTTCGGGTCACTGTAAATCCCAGACGCCTATAGGTTCTGATAGCTGGCGAATTGTCGGCCTCCACATACAGCATGGCTGTCGGCAACCCTTGATCGGCAAGCCAACTCAAACCAGATGCTGTCATCGGCACGCCAAGGCCACGGCCGTGGAAATCGGGATCTATGGCGATCACGTAGATCTCGCCGTGATCTGGTGTTCGAGGATGAAGGGGGTATTTATGCACCTTGGTCCAACAAAAGCCGGCGATCCTGCCATCAAGTTCGAAGATGCGAACCCCTTCGGCCGAAAACCAAGACTCCTCCATCGTGGCTCGCAAAGAGTCGACAGTGAGTGTTCCTTGGTCTGGATGGCTGGCAAAGGCCCTATTGTTGACCTCAACTAGGGCTCCAAGGTCTATATCGGGGTTGAGCGCCCTTGTTTGTAGAACAGCGGCCCCGATCGGTAGATCGCACCGCATCTGGTGTAGCTCTCGGTGTGGGGAGAAACCAAAACGTTCCACTACATCGTCATGCCATCCGAACGATGGCCGTCCCCATATTTCGATTGCGTCAACACCTAGATGACTCAGTTGGGCCACATCTGGGCTATCAGGGCTGAGGATAGTGTGCAGTAGGGTAGCTCCAGCTATTGACGGATCCGGAAGCGATGGGGCGACCAAAAGGTCCAGCCTGAGTCCGCCCTTTTCAGCTATGCCACCAACGAAGCCGACCGGGCGGCCGTCGTCTGTGGCCGTTACGCCAATGAAATTGTTGTGGGCGACAGCTTGACGGTCGTTTGGGTTCGGCCCGGGCCAAGAGTCGAAGCGGTCGTCCATGGCCTCAGGCAACAAGACTGTGGCCAAAACACTCCTGGCGTGTTGCGAGACGGCTCCGTCGAGTGTGGTTGCAAGTTGGAATCTGATTGTTTCGTCTCTCAGGGTCAGCAGGGTCAGCAGGGTTGAGGGGTCGACAGGATGCAGAGGTGCCCGCCTCGCGTCCATGGTACTGGTGTTAGGTTGGGTCCGTCCGCTAGTACGCTTTGGCGATGGCTCGACCTCGTTCACCCAAAGGCCGCGCTCGACGCGCCCACACCCACCTGGCAGAGCAATACCCAGATGCGGTCTGTGAACTAGATCACACCGACTCTTTTCAACTCTTGATCGCCACCATCTTGTCTGCCCAGGCCACAGATGTTGGAGTCAACAAGGTGACCCCTGGGTTGTTCGCACGGTTTCCAGATGCGGAATCGTTGGCCAATGCCAACGGTGAAGAGGTGGAAGAACTGATCTCCAGCCTTGGGCTGTTTCGCAACAAGGCCAAGAACATCATCAAGTGTGCGAACCAACTAGTGGAAAGCCATGATGGTGAGGTTCCGGGTGCCATGAAGGATCTCACCAGCTTGGCTGGGGTGGGGCGCAAAACGGCCAACGTGGTTCGAAGTGTGGCTCTGGGTTTGCCGGGGCTTCCTGTCGACACCCATGTGCTAAGGCTGAGCCGTCGGCTTGGCCTGACAACTCTTGAAGACCCGGTCAAGGTCGAGTTGGAGTTGAACACAATGATCCCGGCGTCCGAGCGAGGCGAGTTCAGTCTTCGCTTGATTTTGCATGGCCGACGCGTGTGTGGTGCGCGCAATCCCAACTGTGGGGACTGCGTGCTTGCGTACTACTGTCCATCAGTATCGGCGGGGTAAGAACGACAACGGATTGACCCTAGGTCTTATACCCCTCTTGTGGGGGTGTGGGGGCATACAATATCGCCCAACACGCGGGTAAATGTGCCGCAAATCCACAAAAGGGGACCAGGGGTGACATATATTGAGCCATACCAGGTTCCCGCCACCTGGTAGCAGCGATTACAGGGATCCGCCGCCCTGTACCGCGCCGTCGGGGCCCCCAAAAATATGGGGGCCGCCCCAAAA
>Ga0316192_10002640_pt1 | contig 13112 bp, 14 predicted proteins | sample MerIslwburrow_MG_FD_204931 | JGI IMG/M metagenome (GOLD analysis project Ga0316192, IMG submission 204931) | Coastal sediment microbial communities from Maine, United States - Merrow Island worm burrow | ecosystem: Environmental > Aquatic > Marine > Coastal > Sediment | place: USA: Maine...
CGCACACGGGGCAAGTGTATCCAGAAAACTATTAGAACGGTTATTGCGAGTGCGTGAGCGAGTGAGCGAGTGCGTGAGCGTGAGCGATGTATACAGCACCAGCACCAGCACCAGCATCATCGAGGAGAAATGTAGCGACCGTAAAGAAAAAGTACTACACTCGGTCGCACGTGAGAACGCTCCTTGACGGATGTCTGTACTGGGCGTCGTGTTCCTCGTGCCGCGAAGAGGAGGATCTTCAGGAGGCGGAACTCCGCCGTGACCTCATAGCGACGGCGAGATACGAGGAGATTGGGTCGAATGGATTTACAACAACAGCAGCAGGCGGCGGCGGCGGCACGAAACTAGAGGTAGGCGACGGGGCGCTGGTGATGCAATGTATTAGTCGAGAGTCGTCGTTTGAACCTTATCAACCTGGGATTCACGGGCTCAAATACAGAGAGAAATCACGAGTGATGCTGGTGCATAACATGGCGGCGCTGAACAAAAAACGCGTGATCCCCACACTACTGCCGCCACTCAGCATGAACTTGCTCGAGCAGTTTGGGATAGACGTCACCTCGCTGATACGAGCGTGCATCTCGGTTGACGAGTTGTATGATAACCGTGCCGTGACGAAATTCAGCGACCTTGTCGCACTTGGGCTGTGTGTGAGCCATCTCGTCTCCAAGTATGCCAGCCGTTTTTTCTCTCTGGAGCGAATCGTCGATCTGTACGAGGTAAAATTTCGAGACCTTCACCGAGAACTCGATATGACGCTCGGCGATCTCATCAAGTGTCCGAATCTCAGCGCCGACCTCTTGGTTGCGATGAAGTTCACTGCGTCGGATGTCGATAGCTACATCGACAACGAGGAGGATCGTGTGCTTTTCCTGCAACTTCTCATGCAGCACGCAAGGTTGTCGATCAATGACCTCAGGGAAAAACTCCACGCCACTGAACAGCAGTTGCAAACATGGAATGCGCTTTGTGAATAAACCGTCGTCGTCGTCGTCGTTTATTTACTTGCTGCTGCTGCTGCTGCTGCTGCTTGTTGGATTGAATTGTTCGGCAAATGCCAGTAGCGCAGAGTAGACCACTCCACGGATCAGTCCTGTCATTTCGTCGAGGTGTTGTTGTTTCTGGCGCTTTGCATCGGGTTCTTCAACAGCGACGGAAGCCCGTTTGGCAGAAGCCCGCGTCTTTGGCTTTGGCTTTGGCTTTGCCTTTGGTTTCGGGGCAGGCTTTGGTTTTGGTTTCGGGCCAGGCTTTGCCTTTGGTTTCGGGGCTGGCTTTGGTTTCGGGGCAGGCTTTGGGGAAGGAGGGGAAGGAGCTTCTTCGCGCGCCTTTGGCGAGGATGGGACCTTAATAGGAGGAGCCTTTGGCTTTGGCTTTGGCTTTGGCTTTGGCTTTGGCTTTGCCTTTGTTTTTGGAGCATGCTTTGGAGCAGGCTTTGCCTTTGGTTTAGGTTTAGGTTTGGGTTTGGGGTTAGGTTCAGACTTTGACTTTGACTTTGGACTGATCCAGTCGTCGTCGTCGTCCTCCTCCTCCTCCTCCTCCTCCTCCTCCGCAGTGATGTCCATGATATCTGGTTCTGGTTCCAACTCTGCCTTTGTCTTTGTCTTTGTTTTGGAGGGAGGATCCGGACTGGCAACAAAGTCGTCGTCGTCGTCCGAATCACTGTCTGGCTCAGAGTTACTGTCAAGCGACGACAAGTCGTCGTCGTCGTCGTCGTCGACTATAAAGTCATCGTCCTCCTTGGTGGCGCCGGGAATCTTCTTGTCCTTCTTGGCGTCGGCATCAGTGTCGGTGTCGGCGCGAATACTCGCAGGGTCATCAAACGGGTTATCCATGCCATTCATCATCGTGTGGCGGTGGCGGTGGCGGTGATGCCGGGTTCGGATTCTGAAGTGTGCGGTGCGGTGTGCGTGTGACAGACACACCCCTATGTTTTAAAATTACAGATTGGGAATTTTTTTTTCTCAATTGAAAAAAATTCAGATTTTCAGATTTTCAGATTTACGTAAAAAATATGTAAAAAATAGAAAATCACAGGGGTGTAACGAGAAAACAAAACGCGAAAAGCACAGCTCCATCAAGAAACACTCCTATCAGCGGACATGCCCTATAAAATGCGCGCGTCAACCTTGAAAGAACGGATTCGCCGGTGTCCACATACACGAATCATTCCCATGGATCCAATTGACGGAGATGTAGGGTGGGAAACGAACATTCTATATTTTGCGATATGTTTGGAGTGTCACGTGATGCTCATGGATGAAGAGAACGGCTGTTCGTGTTACGATGGAGAAAAAGATCCAACTTACTGGTTGCCAGTGGCTGCAAACGACTTTTACTTTCGTCCGGAGAAGAAGTATCATAATGCAGATGAACTCCCGAAAGCACGATTTTCACTGGCTACTGGTATTGCCGATCAACAGGGATTTACATTGCTGGTCGAGGACGGTTCTGCGTTGTACAAATGTTTATAAAGTAACGACTGTTTGCAATAGTCCTTTGCCGCCGGGAGCGTAATTCAGATTTTCAGATTTACGTAAAAAATATGTAAAAAAAAATAGGAAATAGGAATTTTGGATTTCAATCTGTGTCGAGCAGCGGGGGGGGGGCGAGGGAGAAATTTGTGTGTGTGTGTGTGTGTGCGTGTGCACGTACAAGAAGAGATAACTATGGCAATCGATGATATTATTGAGTACGTTCGCGTGCGCGTGCGTTGATAACACAAATAGAGGAATTCAGTTGTCATTGGATGAGCTAAAGCGTGATCTCGAATCAAATCACAGAGATGAAGTGAGGGCGCTTGAGTATAAAATTGGCGAGGCCGATAGACGAATTGATGCAATATCCGAGAAACTTGATCATGTCTGTGAGATTCTCGAGATAATGAGGAAGTCCGGAGTTCTAGGTGTTTGTGCGGGATGTCAAGAATGGCTGTGTGATGTTGCTCACAAAAATGGAGAGTGTGCGAAGACGAAGACGAAGACGAAGACAAAGACGAAGACGACGAAGCGGTCTCGGAAGCGATCATGTTCCCGCAGAAACTAGTGGCGAGATACTGTGATAAAGTGCACGCACGGAAGAATGTCTCAGAGGGCGCCGACTACTATTTTCACTAGTGTGGATTTGAGTCCACAGACCTATCACTCATTCAACGGCGGCGGCGGCGGCGCTGGTCACGCAGACGAGGAACAATATGGCCACCATGTGGTTGAACTGCCGCCGTTCACTCGATTCCAGCGAAGGTGGCTGTATCCGCTGACACACAACTGGCTCTTTGAGTTCTCCTCAAAGGAGGACGACACACGTACAAATCTGGACTCGTGGATCAAGATACGCTGGCCACACGTCCGCCGAGCGCTCAAGCAGATCGTCGTCTCCATCTGTCTGCTCGTCACGCTCTACATCTGTATCTACCGATGGACCAGTGGAGTGGATGCAATGGCAGGGCGCGTCGGTACGCTGAAGAGACGGTCGACACACGTGCACAAGAACGGGCTCGAGTACTTTGAGTATGTGCCCAAAGGACGGAATCTCTACAGGAACGAGGTGGAGGAGATGAAGAAAGTGATGCCGTTCCGCGACGTCACCGTGTCTGAGATCGACGCACAGCACGCCGACATCCGACTGCCGTGGTACGACAAGACGACACACGGCGACAACGCCATCGCCACAATCAACTTCACGCTCGCCAAACAGGTGATGCACGCGGAGGTCAGCGACGAGAGTCTCATGCTCCTGTGCACAGGACTGCCGCACTTTGGCGTTCCGCTCCGTGTCTTCTACACGGCCGAGCAGTCGATCATTCTGAATCCGACCATTGTCCGCGTCGGCGAGCTGAGCAAATCGGGCAAGTTCTCCACGCCGTTCGGCATCTACAGCGAGCTGGAGGCAGAATCGCCCTCGTGGATGACACTCGAATACATCAGGCTGGACACTGGATTGCGCGACCGGGTCACGATTCGCGACGCCATTGCCAAGTGCATGTACATGCTGATCAGAGAGGCGGACAACGAACTCGTCGCAGATCACACACACGCAAAACGAGCGCCCATCATAAGATAAGAAGATAAAAGATTTTTAGTGGACGGGCGCGTCACTCGCACGGATGAGAACACAGCGGCGCCAGTGCTGCCACGTAGGTTGCGCGAGATACTCGACTCGACAACTCGACTCACCACGAGACGCCGATTGTGCTTCGGATCAACGAGCACGAGGTTGCGCGTGCCTTTCCGCGGAAACACCGACCTCCGCTTTGTCTCGCGATTCTTGTGCAGCACGACAACCACTGTCAGATCGAGAAGCTGGCGCTCTCTCATATCTTCTCCTTTGCTGAGCCACTCCTTCTGCTCATTGGCGCGCTTACGTTGGCCCTCGCTGAGTCGCCCGTGTCTGATCCACGAGTTCAGCGCGCTGTCTTCGCCGCTGGCCACATAGTAGCCCGTGCCGCTTTTGTCGTAGTACTCCTCGAGATGCGTGGCGACTCTGTAGTTTGGCACTGGCTCCTTGAATTGCTGTTGCGGGTCCTTTGACTTGTAGGCGTTTCTTCGCACAGTGCTCAGCTCAATGGATCGCGTCATCGTGTGTGTGTGTATGTGTGTGTGTGTGTTTATCTCAACGACAGATAGCCAAGTGGACCTCCTTTTCGTGTCGCTTAATGAGATCTCGTGCGGCTTTCACCTTTACACGTATAGTGGAAGATTCGCCGCCATCACCGTCTAATAGAATGTCGTTCATGATTTCAGCCACTTCCTCTGGAAGCCCTGTCGCCATAAGAGAAAGCGCCTCGAGAAGAATGAACAGGCGTGGATTGTCCATCTCCGCGATGTCCTTATTCATTGCATGGTCAAACTGTGTGTCTTTCCAGATGTTGGCGGTCTTGTCTCGTGGATGAACGAATTCTCCGTGGAGTGGTATCGGGGTGAATGAAGATCTGGGATTGTTGTCGAGGTGTCTAAGCGCTTCTTCTCGTGAGGTAAATGATATATACGCGTTGTCGTGCTTCCCTACTCGGAGACTCACCACATAAATCATTTGACTGTCCTCCGCATTGTTCGGGGAGTTATATGTGCTTTTTGTTCCTGTGAGAGTGCTTTTCACATAGGGGAACGATTCAATAATAGGATCGTCTATCTTATCCATTGCGGCGAGTGCGTCTTGCAGGTCTTCGTAGATGGTGTGTATCGTTTTTAGTCCTAAGACCTCCCGACTTACTACGTACGCTGTCCGGACTGACATTGTGCGTGTGCGTGTGCGTGTGTGCGCGCGCAGAGCGGCAAATAAATCGCGCGGTTTAAAATTTGAGTCGCGCGCGGCGACGACTACGGAGTCTCTCGCCGGGGATAATGTTTGTCGTGCTGATGGCAGCGCGGTCGCGCTTCTTCTTCTTCTTCGGAGGAGGAGGCGGCGGCGACAAGAATATGGTCTTCTCGTGAACCAGGGGACTCTTGTTCACAGGGTCGATGACACACGGGCGCCTATTCTGGCGAGAGGTCCACACGATTCGTGAATAGCACCTTGTGTGGATCTGGTAGCGAGTCTGACGCGAATCACTCACCTCGACAACGTTGACGGCGCCGCGCGGATTCAGCGGGATCGACATGTGATGGAGCATTGCGTCGGCGGCGCTTGGGCCACAGAGTGGAAGTTTGCACACGTCACATGCCCTGTTTGCCGGTGAATACGACGACGACGGAGGACTCCGTCTCCGTATCGCTTTGATTGGAATGCAGTTGTCGGCGTGAATCGGAATATCTCCTCCGCTCCGCTGAGCGAGATACGCGCACAGATATTCGATCCAGCGAACCGGCTCGTCGTCGATGTACGACGAGTGAACTGCTCTGAGGCGATCCAGTGCGAGGCCCATCGCATTTATCTCGTAGTGCGGGTCGAGGTGCTTGGTCAATTGGTAGATGCTGTCGCCGAGCAGGAGCATCTGTTTGTAGAGCACTCCGTCGGGGTCATTCTCTGCGGATAGGTTGGTGAATAGTTCGTCGTAGAGGTGGTCGCTGTCGGGCTGGATATCGGCGCGCAGGAGAATAGGGAAAAGTCGAGCGAGCGCGTCATTCATGCCAGGTTTCACCTGGCGAGAGTCCTTGATGACGTTATGAGCGAGCGCGTCGAGCACTTTCGCCATCTTGTCGTCGTACATAAAGAATCCGAATGACGCGCTGTCGTCCACCGAGGGATTCCTCTCGGTTCTATAGTAGGTGTTTGTACTGGCGTCTGCTCGGAGGCTCGCCAGGATAGCATCCAGCTCAGACGGCATGTCAAAGTGGCTGGGGTGGTGGTGGCAGCAGCAGTCACCACAGGAACCGGAACCGGAACCGGAGTTTGAACTGGTTGAGTTTGAGGCGGAGAAACTCCTCAATTTGCTTCCGTCGCTCGTCCGCTATACGCGCGCCTATATCGAGAGAAAACAATTAGAGTCGCTCACCGCTGCGGATTATCTAATTTTGTTTGCGCAACTCGTCGCATTCTTCTCTGTGTTGCTGATTGTCTATCACTCGTTCTCGGCAATCAAGAGTGTCATTGCGTGGATCTATCGGTCGATCAGTTCGGTGATTGTGATGGCTTTTAAGTTTTCTGCTGTACTGGTTGTGATTTACGCATTGCTTGTCAACCGGTGGTGGGCAGCTATTGGATCTTCTGTGTAGAGGAGGATGATGATGATCAAATTTTTACTCGTTTTAATTTCGCTTTCACTTGTATCGGCAAGTTTTTCCGGTGGTCATAACTCGTGTCAATACTTCTCAGATGCTCCACGAGAAAAAACCACCTCTGATGAGTGGCAAGACAAACTGGAAGCTCGCTTTACGCATACTGGAGATTGTTTTGCCCGCTGGGGTGTTATTGCGGACAGCAATCAAACTACTGGAGAATTCCGTCTTCGAGACAAGAGCTTCACCGAGAACGGTGTAACACTCGGTTCTACGCAAACGTATACTCCCAGCGAAGAAATCGATCGCTTTGGTGTTGAATATGTTGCGTATTTTTTGGCGGAAGGCGCCGAAAGCAAAATCGTCATCCAGTACCGCTCTCTTGATGGAGCGGGAGAAATAGGTGTCAAGGATGCCTATATTTATCTGTGCTGTTAACTGTCTGTCTGTCTGTCTGTCTGTCTGTCTATCTATCTATATATCTATCTATTACTCTGTACACGTATTTTGGCGAGTAAACAGCTTTTTGTGGTGATTACCTTTTAAGTGCTCTGCCGTACTGGTATTGATTTATGCGCTTCTTGTCAACAGGTGGTGGGCAACAATAGGCTCGTTGTCGCACTCGCAGTGAGTAGGAGAACGATGTTTGGCTTCAACACGCCAGCGCAAACGGTCGTCGACACGAGTCCGGCAGAGTCATGGCCACTCGCGACCTCACGAGGCGCTTTCTTCGGAACACCGAAACGCGGCAATGAGATGATGGTCACCGATGCGATGGGCGGCGCCGGTGCCGGCAAGCGCCAGCGCACCTCGCTGCTCATACCCTCTGTCCCACCGGGGATCGGAGTAGGTGCCCCGAACACCGGAGGAGAGTCAAACGCGGTGTTCACACACTCTCTCAACTTGCGCTCCGACAAGGCGCACCACTCACATCTCGCCGATTTCCACTGTCACCTAATCATGCAAAGTGTGAGCGAGTACGCACCGACAAAACTCAGCGACACCTGGCATCTCTCCGGAATGTCGTCGAATATCGACAACGGCAGTCGGCGCAGCATGAACATTTCACGGCACGCGAAAGACGACCCGAGGAGCATCTCGCATCACGAGGCCTACCCACTCCCGTCGATGAACGCTAGACTGATCGAAGATCAGATGGGGTTGCTTCGCGAGCTGGAGAGAAAGTACCACGACGCCCATCTCTCCGAGATGGAGGTGATGGACGTGATCGAGGCGCTTCCAGCACAGATCATGGCAAAGTGGGCACCGGCGGGCGTGTGCCACGATGAGGCAGGAACCAGAACGAGGAACGGGCACTCAGAGAAGCTCCTCAATTGTGTCACCAGAGGGCGCACCGCGATCTATAACCCGTTCACGGCAGTCCTCTCGATCAACACAGCGATCAGTGCCGTGCTGCGCTTCGTGACGTTTGACGAGCTGCGCAAGCGAAACCGCGTTTATTTCAAGGACGCCAACTATCTCGCGGTCGGGGACATCGACCGCGAGACAAATAACTCGCTCCCCACTCTCAAAGAGTTGTCCAGGAGACACAGCGGTGCCAGCGGGGTGTTCCTATTCGTGCCCTATGGCAGACCTGGACAAAAGGAGCCGTGCTCCAGTGATCTCAGCTACCGGAATTTCTTTGGCGGAGTGCGCCTCTCCCCATATGTCATGTTTGGCATTGTGCGCGAGAGGCTGATCACCTCTGCCCACATGGCCGCTGTCTCTGCCGGCGCTGCCGGTGCCTGTGGAGTTTCTGGAAAGAGCAAGGAGGAGTGGAGGAAGTTCAACTCGCCCGAGCGCAGTATCTACTGGAATGACGTGATGGGTCTGAGTAAGCGCCCGCTGATGGAAATCGCCGTGCAGGTGCACGGCAATAGACCAACGACAAGCGAACAAGATTTCACGGCGCTTGCCACGGCAGAGGAGGAGAACGAAGCGGCACACGCGCGTTCAGCACACGGCAGATTCACTGCAGAAGACGCCGATACAGAAGGAGCATTTTTCTACTGAGCGCGCGCGCGCGCGTATTTATTAAACATCTCCAATCTGTCTGATGTCGCATACTTTCGGGGAAAGTGTCACGCGTCCAGTGCCCGAGTCGGTGATCCAGCCGTATCTCGGCAGATTGCTCGTGGCACTGAGCGACGAGTGATTCTCCTGTGCGTTTGGTGTGAGGTATCCGTTCATCCAGTAGTCGAGCCCCCAGAATGCCCTTCGCGCAACCGCCAGTGTCTCCTGAGTGTTGAGCAGCCGGCAATGTGTCCGTGTCGCGAGGTGTTTCGCCGTTCGTACGGTGCTCCTGCCTCTTGTGCTCTCTACAATTTTAGAGTCGTAGGAGCGCAACTCTTCCATTGTCGGGACCTTGAAATGTTCGCTGTCCGTCACGGCAATGGAGGTTTCGGTCTCGCACTCCTCGTACTTGCTGCACGCAGAGTAGGCAAACGCGACGAAATGGACAATCTGCATGTCGTCTGCGAGGTGCGTGTGAGCAACGAGCCATGGATTGCCGCGGATCTCCTCAAAGTTGCCGTTCACAATTGCCCTGGAGAGACAGAATCGCGCGGCAGAGTTTCGGAGAAAGGTGTCGAGCAGCGAGTTGATGCCGAGGCCTCGAAAGGGGGACGCCCTACTGATGACGCCGTCTGAGTTGATGGACTTCACAAAATCAGTGCCCGCAAGGAGTAGCAGCAGCGAGAAGGTGATGATGCAGTTTCGCGTGTCGAGAATCTTCCCCACATAGTGATGAATACACCTCCACAGCTCGCCAATGTCCACGAGGGTCGACTTGTCTCGCGCGTCCTCTCCGGGTCTCCACGGTCTCCCGCCCACACGCACAATCACACGGATGTCGAACTCGTCCTCTTTCGAATAGATGAATCGCTCCATATTCAGGAGGAATATGACCACCTCGTCAGAGTCGTTAAAGTCGACCAGCACAGTCTTGCTGGCCATGTCGTCGCCGTCGCCGTCGCCGTCGCCGTCGACCTCCTGCATCCACTTGTCTCTGTACAGTGATGCCCACCACATCGCGCGAACATCGCCCTCTCCAATGTCGCGCTGGTATCGCTGCACCGACTGAGTGACGTTATTCCTGGTCCGTCGCTCGCACACCGGGATTGGAACTTTGTCTCCAGAGAGCGGGCCCGCCGTACGACACACTCCGTCGACGAAAGCTTCGGCCGTCGTCAACTCTGAGCAACTCATGTCGGTTTCCATGATTCCGCGGAACGAGAATGCAGACAGCAACAACATCTTAATTCCAGGAGTCGCCATGAGCCGGTGAAAATTAGGAGTCGGTCCGCGCAACTGTGTCATCGAGACACCGCTAATCTCCTCTGGTGTGAGTGGGGAGACCGGAGTGCCGTCGCCCAGTTTTTTTTTCTTGCCGTCTCTCACGCGCAACTCTTGTTCCACTTGTTTGTTTCCTGGCATTTTGGGGTAGAAGTCACCACAGTAGACTTGCGTCTCGACTCCGTCTCTCGCTCGCTCCTGTACAATCTCTTGCAGTTCTCCAAACACGCCTTCCCACGTTTTATGGTGTGGGAACACTTTGTACAGGAGAGACGAGGTGTCACTGATCACGAGACGTGGAGTGCACGGGAGTTTGTCCAGGAATGCACTGGACAGCGGTTCACACTGTAAACGAGTGTCTGTCCATGTTTTGAGTCTCTTCAACACCCCAGATCCCAGTCCCATGGCGCGTGAGTCGGTCAGTTGGTGTGTGTGCGCGCGCGAAAAAAAACTCCTCGCCCCTACCCCCTGTGTTTTTTTTGCGTGCGCTTTTTTTTCCGGAATCCGAGAAATAAATCGGTTTTCGGTGACACTGAATAAAAACACTTTGCTTCGCGCACATACACGCGCGCGCACACACACACACACGGAAAACACCAGAGTTTGTCAGCGAGCGAGCGAGAGAGAGAGAGAGAGAGACGAAATGCTAAAACATGGAGAAATGTCGTTGTACTCGGTGAATCTGTTCAATAGAAGAAACAACGCCGCCAACAGTCCCTCCTCAATGGATAGGACCTACAATAACTATGTGAAAAAGATACGCGCTCAACGTAGACAACGAAACACGCACGAGGAGGAGGAGCCGCGTGCGGCGGCGGCGGCACCGGCACCGGAGAGTCTGGTAGACGACATCGACGCATTTATGGGCGAGGAGAGTCTCGCCGTCGTCGTCGATCCCGTTACCTATCTCCTTCAAAAACACAAGGCTCGCCTGGAGAGGATATTCTCCGCGCATTCCGGAACCGACATGCGCCCGAATTGGCAGTACATAGAACACGTCATGCGTCTATTGTGTCGTGGGGTGCCGTCGTTCGACAAGTCGAAGATCAGTGACACGAGCTGGCTGTCTGAATTCAACAGGCAGCTGCTGAATGAAGAGTGGGATCGGTGCGTGGACACGCACCGCGAAACCATCATTGTGCCATTCTACGAGGAATCAAAGTCGGTCGAGAACCACCTCAGTGTGATGCGTCCAATCATTGAGGCGTTTGAGAAGTGTGTGCACAAAGAAGCGCATCTCGTGTACACGGAACAGCGCGCGAAAATGCCTTCGGCGAAAAAGCTCTCGAAGCTCAATGAAGGCATGCGAATTCTGCGCCTACTGAATCCACACGCCGACGAGTCGACGTCGACGTCGACGTCGGACGAAATCTTTCAAATCACAGTGATCAACAAAAACGAACAGCGGCACGTGGTCCTTGATTTGTATATCGATTCGTCGGTGTCGCCGTTCCATGTGTTCTGTGTCAAGTATTTTATCCATTTCTTGATGTTGCCTTGGTATGTCATAGAGTTGAGGAAGATGATGAGAAAGGAAGCGTCGACGCTGCGTGGAGTTTTCTCTCGCTCAAGTGAGATCATCTCTACGTGTTTTGGTTCTGCACTACGAGCGTATCGAGCTACCGCCGCGTTGCGCACAAATGGACACGGCATCGTGATTTTGTGACGTGACGTTACCGAAATTAAAAAAAAAGTAATTTGTTTGTTCATTATGAAATACGCGAGAGCTGTTCAAAATGCTCCTTTGCTGTGTTGGCTCCGCTTCCGCCCGGTCTGAATCTCACACGCGTCAGTGACCTGTATACCGCAGCCACGTAAATAGCTTTGCGTGCGGCGCGGCGCATTCTCTTCTTGGTGATCTCGCGGATCGCCGAGACCACCCTCGGACTGCAGTTTTTCAGTATTTGATCGGTGAGCCTGTTCAGCACTAAATACTCAAACACCTCGGGATACTCAGATAGTGTTTTTGGCAAAACTAACACCGACAAGTCTGTATGGGGTGCATTGACCACCTCATGCAGGTATTTCACCACCGCGAGATGTCCAGCCCTTGCTGCCCAAACTATCGCCGTCGGCAAGCACTCTGCCTTCATCTTCTCATGCAGGTATTCCACCACCGCGAGACGCCCCTTCCACGCTGCCCAACTTATCGTCTTCTTTGAGCATGGTGCCCTCACCACCTTGTGCAGATACTCCACCATCTTGAGGTTCCCCTTCCGTGCTGCACACTCTATCGCCAAGTGGCTACACGTTGCCCCCTCTACCTCATTGTGCAAATACTCCACCACCTCGAAATGTCCATTCTCTGCTGCTCGATCCATCGCCCGGGAGGAACACGGTGCATTGACCACCTTGTGCAGATACCCCACCACCTCTAGATGTCCATTCTCTGCTGCGCGATCCATCGCATCGGTTGTACACGTTACCCCCTCTACCTCATTGTGAAAATACTCCACCACCTCTAGATGTCCATTCTCTGCTGCTCGATCCATCCCCCGGAAGGAACACGGTGCCTTGACCACCTTGTGCAGGTACTTCACCACCTCGAGATGACCCTTACCAGCTGCCCAATCCATCGCCGGGTAGCCACACGTTACCCCCATCTCCCAGTACAGGTACTTCACCACCTTGAGATGTCCATTCCGTGTTGCCCGGTCCATCGACCAGTGGGTACACGTTGCCTTGACCACCTTATGCAGGTACTTCACCATATCGAGATGTCCACTCTTTGCTGCCCAGTTCATCGCCCAGTGGGTACACGGTTCCTTTACCACCTCATGCAGGTATTTCACCATCTCGAGATGTCCATTTTGTGCTGCGTGCTGCATCGCCAAGCGTGTACACGTCTCTCCATTTGAATGAAGACGCTGTAACTCGGCCAAGTCTCCTTCTTTCGCAGCTTCATCCATCTCTCTCTCTCTGTGTGTGTGTGTGTGTGCTTTTGCGTTTTTGTTTTTCTCGCTGCCCTTGGAAAAAATCAAAATTCCATTTTTCCGTTTCGTTTATGAAATACGTGCCCTCTTCTTCTCCTCTTGTGTAGAGTACTGCTCAAAATGCCTCTTTGCTCGTTTGGCTCCTCTTCCTCCCGGCTTGAATCTCACGTGCATCAGTAACCTGTTGAATGCAGCCACGTAAACAGATTTGCGCACTGCTCTCCTCAACGCC
>Ga0316192_10002641_pt1 | contig 13109 bp, 12 predicted proteins | sample MerIslwburrow_MG_FD_204931 | JGI IMG/M metagenome (GOLD analysis project Ga0316192, IMG submission 204931) | Coastal sediment microbial communities from Maine, United States - Merrow Island worm burrow | ecosystem: Environmental > Aquatic > Marine > Coastal > Sediment | place: USA: Maine...
CAGATTTTTCAAGTTGTTCTCTCAGAGCATCAATTTCTTTTCTGAGTTCGTCCATTTCTTCTAGCCTATTTCCCCATCTTCAAATAGTTTTTTCATTCCCGGTTTGTTGGCGAATATTTCCTCCCGAGTGAGGCCATCCAGTTCATGGGGAAAAACCAGCCACTGGTCGGTTTCATGGATATAATAATCCGGGGCAATGTCGGTTACATTATATTTTGGCTTGAACCAGGGCGTGGCAACCCGGATATCTTTGGGAAGGTTACGGCGCATCCGGGTCTTGAGGGCTTCAATAATTGCCTTAATGCTGGAACCGCTATCAAATACATCGTCTACGATAAGAAGCCCGTCATCCCAGTTGGCCTGCTTGATAACGTACTCCAACCCGTGGATGCGGACCTTTTTTTCTCTTTTTTTGATTCCATAATAAGACGAGGTTCGGATGGCGATATGATCGGTTTTAACACCCAGATGGTCCAGTATTTCCTGAACCGCAATGCCGACCGGTGTGCCTCCCCGCCATACGGCGACAATAAAACTGGGCTTGAATCCGCTTTTGAAAATACGCAGACCGAGCTCAAATGAATCATTCAACAACTCCTGGGCGGTTAGATATCTTTTTTGCTCCATGATAAATGCTTTATGGCTTTTTGTAATCTGCTTTTACAACATCGGCCATATGCAAAATGTCTTTGGCAAGATAGCCGGCCTCATCCTCGCCGATATCTCCTTTGGGCCTTACCGATGTTAATCGGTCTCTAACGGATTCATAGATGATCTGAATGTTTTCAGGCAGATCATCCGGGTTGATGTCTTTTAGATGCTCACGGTAGGCGCCATAGACACAGACTCGCACCGGGTTATTGTTTGATTTTACGGTTTTGGCGGCGGCGGAGAACTTTTTGAGCAGGTCAGTCATAGGTTATTCCTTGGTTATCTTTTGGTATTTTATTAACAAATCCCTGAGGGCTTCTTCAATAATATCATTAAACGGACGTTCCAGGTCAATAGCCAGTTTTTTGACTTCTTTCTGGAGGTCATTTTCGATTTTTGTGGAGAGAGGTTTTTTGGCCATACTTAGTCAATATAAGAAAATGATCATTAAATCAATAAAAAAAGATAAGCATTATAAATTAAATACTGATACTTGTATATCAGTCCGTGTTGTGGATCGCTGATTCAGACCGCTCAAAAAATGAGTGCGAAGACGTAATTTGCGGAAATCGGGGACATCCTTTTTTCTCTTAGCTTTAGCCGGCAAAGCTCAAACCCCTTCGTTTATTGCGGTTATCAAAAAAACATCTAGTTATTCGAACGTTTTTTTCTACAACCACTTATACCAGCCTTCAGTATTTCGGAACTTATTTTTAAAAAGCGGTATAATAGGAGTACATCATGAAAAGAGGATTATTGGAAAGATTAAACACCGACGGTGTTATTTGCGCTGCGGGGTGGGGGTATTTGACTGCTGGAGAATTTATTCCCGAGGTGGCGCTGGATAATCCGGATGCCTTGCGAATCCTTCATCAGGACTTTCAGCATGCCGGATCTTAAATATAAAGTCTGCCTTACTTGATGCTTCCGTCTTCGTTGAGACTTCCTGCTTCGTTAAAACTTCGCAGGACAAGTCGCAGGACATGTCGCCGGAAAGGTCTGTCACCGTTGCGGCATCGGAGGATGCTGACGGCCACAGGCCGGAGACGGAAAGCATTAAATCCTATGATTTACCAGCCAACGAGGCATATCTTGTCGAAATTTTTTGGTATTCACTGTCCATCTTCTCTAAAACCTGGGGCGTGACGTTACCGCCCAATCCCATTTCCATTTTCATATCCGACCATTTGGCTTTATAAGAATCTAATTTTCCTTCCATTTCTGCTTTTTTACTCTGGTCTCCTGCTGAGTATTCATCGACGGTCTGGTTATACTGCTGTAAGAAATCCGACATCGCCTGCTTTTCTGTCGAGCCGCCGCATCCAATGACAAATACCAGTCCAAAAAGCGCCGAGAACACAATCACAAAATTCAGGGTTGATTTAAATCTGGTCATTTCCAGCCTCCAGTTCAGCAAAAAATTGTAAAAAAGGGTTGTGAATGAAATTCAGCAACTGCAATCTACATGAATGGTTAGAGCTGACCCAAAACATTATATGATATATTTTGAAAAATCAAGGAATATTTGTCCCATTTCTGATTTTTTCGGAATATTCGCCCACTTTAAGATTTTGGTGGGCGTGGGTCAGACTGAAGCGATTATATAGCGGTTGTCAAAAAAACGTTCCGTTCTTCGAACGTTTTTTTCTTCAACCACTTGTACCAGCCTTTCGTATTTCGCAACTTATTTTTGAAAAGCGGTATAATCGAGGAGGGGCACTGGAGCGGCTTTTATTTTTCTTTCCAAATACGATATTCCCTTATTTCCGTATTAAGAGAATTCATTATGGTTGTTAAGACTGCCAGATCATCTAAATAGCCGATAACGGGTATGAAATCCGGAATTAGATCTACCGGCAGGATAAAATAAAGTAATCCACCACCGATCATGGCCACACTGGCTGGCGGCAGTTTGTATTTTTCGTTTACGCTGTCTTTAAAAAGCGCATAAAGCACCCGCACATTTTTTAAAGCCGATTTTAAGGCCGGATAGGCTTTATCGATTTTATCCATGATGGCTTCGTCATTTATATATTTGTTGAAGTCCTTTCCGCTTGTGTATCGAAGCATCCGGTCATAATTTTTACGCTGTTCGGGATCCCCCAGTATATGGTAGGCCTGGTTCAGGGTTTTGGTTTTTTCCTCGGCTTCTTCGGTGCGGTCAGGATTTTTATCCGGATGCCATTCTTTGATCTTCACCAGATACGCCTGTTTAACGGTTTGCCGGTCTGCCTTTGGATTTATTCCGAGCAGTTTATAATAATTGGTAAATTTGTCGGATGCGCTGTTCATTTTAAGTCAATATATCCATTAATTGCGTCATCTCAGGTTTGGGGGCGTCGATTCGTCACATAGGCAACCACTTCACTGGTGGACAGGCGGCGGCTTCCGGGGCCGACCCGGATGTAGAATTCTTCCTCTTTGCTGATTTTAAGAAAAATAGGCGAGGGCGAGGGCTGGCATTCGACAAACAACACCTTCTTACTATCCACCTGAACCAGTTGATATCCGATAAAACCGGCATGCTCAAGCCCGAGATGCTGCTGGATCCGGTTGTTGACGTGCAACAGGTATTTGTCCTCATTGTCAAAGTTATCTGCTTCTATCCCCAGAATATCGCCATTGTCCGCGACTCCCACGAGCAGAACACCACCATCGGAATTTAAAAAGGCCGCCACGGATTTGAGCCAGGCCTTCTCGATGACTTTTTCAGAACGATCGGTTTTGAGATTCCAGCGCAGGGTGGATTTAAACTCAACGCGGTTGCTTTCACCGCTGCTGATAAGGGATTTGATCCTGTCCGTGCGCGTGTCCTTATCGGGGGACCCTGAGTCCAGCGAATTTGAAAGTTCGTCCGCAAGCCGCTGATTTAGTTTTCGCAATTCATTATGTTTCCGATGGTTGTCGAGCTGAATGGAAACCCGCGCTAGGATCTCTTCGGGATCAAAGGGTTTGGTAATGAAATCCATGGCACCCATTGACAGTCCCCGTACTTTTTCCTCAGTACTTTGCAGGGCGGTTAAAAATATAACCACCGAATTGCAGGTGGCCGCATCTGATTTTAACCGGGCACAGGTTTCGTAGCCATCGATTCCCGGCATCATGATGTCCAGCAGGATGAGGTCGGGTGTGGCTTTGCGGGCAATTCGCAGGGCCTCTTCACCGGAACGGGCTGCCAGCAACCGGTAGCCCTGACCATCGAGGGTTTCAAACAGCAATTGCAGGTTGATGGCATTGTCATCCACCAGTAAGACGACGGCTTGATCCTGGATCTCCGCATTTTTTTCAGTCATATTCAAATATCCACATCCATAATGTCTGCTGGCGGGGCGGCGTCAAGCGCATTGGATTTCCCCAAGTCGTAAACTTCATATGCAAAAATATAATATTTTGCAACAAATCGATTTGCACCCAATTTAAGCGACAGCCCTTAAAACCATTAATAGCGGTTGTCCAAAAAACACTCCGTTACCAGTTTAAAATGGGGTTCCAGGTAGATTTCGTCAAGTGGCCCCTTATTTACCGGCCCAATTGGTTTTGCTAATTATGCGGTGCCACTGGATTGCCGGGCAAAAAGACCTGTCGGCCTATTCCCTGCTTGTCAGATTTTCCGGCAATGACGGTATCTTGCATTAACCCGATTGCGGTTCCGACCACTCCGCCCACCAGATGGGCCAGGGGCACCGGGACCATACCTGAATGGGTGTTGCTGACAAAGATGGTCAACCCGGTAACTGTTTCGTAGGTTATCTTGACAATCAAGCCCACCAGCAGCAAAGAAAAGAAAGCAACCCAGACCCGGCTGCGGGATCGGATCTCCCGCTTAATCAACAACACCATCAGCAAGGCATAGAGGGCGCAGTCAAGCCCTGAAAGACCGCCGTAGACAATCAGATCCGGCATGCCCCACCAGATGGCTGTCGGGATGAGCAAGGCGGAGGCTGCCACCGTTGCATAATACTTCTTCTTATCCATCAATTCGCCCAAGGACCCCAGACCCAGAAACGTCAGGGCAGACCAGAAAAGATGGTCCCATGACAGGTGCACCCAGTGGCAGGTCAGCAGTCGCCACCACTCGTAATGGACCAGGGCGAATCTGTCATACAGCAGCTGAATCCGAAGGCTGTAAAGCAGATGAATAATCCCCGCCACCAGGGTGAGGAGCAGTGAAGCACGGGGTGCGCGCCTCACTGCCCTGGATATGATTGAGTTGAATTTTGACATATTGGTTGCCATGGCTTTATCGATCCTTTTACGATTCGATGTCCTCAACGATTTCTTTCTTGTAGGGGCGGGGTTTATCCCCGCCCCTAGGCAATGGAATAATCAACTCGGATGAATTCAATTACTGGTGACTTTTAAGGTTATTGTTCCGGTCCTTTTTTCTTCTGATTGTCAGCCTGATGGCACCCAGGGCGGTTAAAACAGCTGCCATCCCGCCGGTCAGCGGATCGATGGCACCGCCGCCGCCGCCCAGTCTGGGAGCTTTGAATTTAAAGGCCGGCTTCTTCCGGTCAACGGTGTAATTTTTGGCAGACTGTTGGGCTTTTTTGGACCGGGCCTGCTGCTCCCGGGCCATGCGGGGCTGGTTACGGCGTTCGATCCCGCGATCGGCAAAGGCCGTGTCGGCTAGTACCACCATGGAGGTATAGTCAGTGACGATCTGATATTCGAGACCGAGACCCCGGATGGCATTTTCCGACTCGGTTAGCGGCATGCTGCCGATTCTTTCCAGGGCCTCGATTTTTTCAATCATGGCCAGGGCCCACAGTCTTTCCAGCTCCGGATTGTCGGTATCGATGTCCGGGAAGACAAAGTCCGTGGTATAGGTCTTGTCCTCGCCCGTCAGATTTGCTTTGAGGCTCACCCGGGCCTTGCCGCCCTTTTCATATTTTCCGAAAAGAACCAACTGCTGGCCGCGGTAAACTTTCTTGAAGGTGTCATCGGTGATTGCGGACACATTGACCCCTGAAATTTTTACCTCGGCATTGAGAAGTGCCTCATACTTAATTTTGCTGTCGGCCAGCATGAGCTTGCCCATGATGTCGTCGGTATTTGAAATCGAGTCATAGAATCCACCGGTCGTTTCCGCAATGGTTTGCATCAGGGGCCAGTTGGCACTGTTGCCCAGCAGAAATCCGAAAACCCGGACATCGACTTTTTGAAGCAGTTTGTGAAATTCCACCGGGTTGACCACCCCCGTGTTGGTGACCGCGTCAGTGACCAGAATTATATTGACCGCCCGGTCGTCATCCAGATCGTTGAGCGCCAGTGAAAGACCGGCATAAAGGTTGGTGCTACCGCCGGCTTGCAGGGAGTCGATCATCTTTTGGGCTTTAACCCGATTATCGTCGGATGCCGGCTGCCATTTGCGGGTCAACTCGTTGGCATTGCTGGAAAACGTCACCAGACGGAATCTGTCTTCGGGTTTGAGCTTTTCAATGGCCTTCATAACACTCTTCTTAAAAGTTCCCATTTTGGACTGCATACTTCCGGAAACATCCAGAACAAAACAATAGTCCACCCCGTTGGTCAGCGGCTTAAGATCGACGCCGGGGGTAATCACCATCATGAAGGATCCGGGTTCACTCTGATTGTCACGGAAAGGAATGACCTCAACTCGACCCGGCAGTCCGTCCTGCAGGCGGTAATAAAAGACAAAATCACGGTTTAAACTCATATCGCTAAGCTGCATATCTACCTTGTAGTGGTCTTCTGCCAGCTGGTCGATTTGCGCCGCAGCCTCGAATCCGGGTATGCGGACATCCTGGATGGGGTAGGCTGATTTTAATTCGAGATTAACCGAAAAGGTGTTCTCGACTTTGGCGTTGGTTGTCCAGAAGCTCATGCCCGCATCGTCCGTGCCGCCGTCTTCCAGAGGATAGAGGTAGCGGCCGATTCCGGTGTCGATGCTCAACGGCTGGTAGTAAAGAAAACGGATTTTGGTTTCGTCGTTGGCCGGCACCGGGTGGACCTTGAAATCAAAGGTGTAAAATTCATTTTTTTCGGCCAGACCGGCCTCATTGCCGCGACTTTTTTCCTCTTCGTAGACCTGCTGCGCTTTTTGCTTTTCAAGCACTTCACCGTTAATTTCGCGTTCACCCACGTAAATGGTGACCTCCGAAAGGCTGGCGCTTTTCGGCAGCGGGAAACTGTACATGGCTTCAAGATCCTGATTATTGGGATTGTAAAAGGTCTGCCGGACTTCGGTCATGGCAAACCCGTTGTTGATGACCACATTGACATGATGGTCACGGATCTGGATGGGCTGATGCCCGGATCCGGTGGGAGTCAAAATACCGGCTGCTAAGCTTACCTTGGGGACCGTCCCCAGAAATAGGATGAGAATAAGAAAACCGATGAGTTTTTTCATTGCGCACCTCCTGGCCCGGATTTACCGGGAATTAGAAATTGGTATTCCCCAATGCTCTAAATACAGATCAATGGACAGTGCCGGTTGATCTACGATCACCAATGGAGCAACACCTGTGCCAGGACCGGTCGAATCCGGCCGGCTGCAATGATAACTTACTGATAAGTTATGAAATAAAAATGCAAATTCTAGCATCCATTCTGAAAAATTTGAATTTTTGTAAAAAAATATGGACTATTTATGTATAGTAACAATACATTGATTGTATATATTGCTTTCGAGGACAATATATTGTGTCATAGTTAAAATTATCTATTAAAATAAATAGATAGCGTATAAAATAAATATTCAGGTGAAAAGGATGATAGTTGGATCAGCGGTAGAGTTCAATTTTGCTTGCCATTTGGTTTTAATTTTACTAAATATATCAATTAATAAAAAGGATATATACATATATTGTACATGGGCTGGGATAATCTGTACAAGTAGGACACTAATCTAGCCGGGGGAGATTTATATGTCGGTTCTAAATTCCGAGGAGCAGAGATTTCTGGAAGCGGTGGTCAGGGTCAGTTATGCCAACCCATTCACGGTCGAACGCATTGATTACGAACGGGAGGCTTTGGGCACCGACTTTGACGAATCGCGGGCAGACTGGAACCTTCTGGGGGACGATCCCGAGACCCAGCAGGTCAACACCCGCAAGCTTGCTGAAAGAGCTTACGCCGTCGTTGCCCGCATGCAGGCCCAGCTGAAAAAAGGGCTCAATATCACCCGCAAAGAACTGCAGCTTTATGAAGACACGGTTCTGTTTTTGCTTTATTATTATTACGCCCAGCGGTTTAAAGATCGAATTGTAAAGCCTCAAAAGGACCAGGTCTTTGACTATTTCACCGAATTCAGTCATTACTGGCGACACTTTTTTAATCATCCCATCGACCACCTGCCCCAACAAACAGAGGCGGTTCATGTTTTTGCCTGTATTTTCCAGGTCCGCCGGGCCTTCTATTATATATTCAGGGCCATTATCGGGCGCTCCCGGGTAGCGGCTAATCTTCGGGCCACGGTGTGGACCTCTATCTTCACCCATGACATGCGCCGCTATCGCCGCTCTTTTTTTAAACGCATGGCCGATTTTACCACCCTGATCATCGGGCCCACGGGATCGGGCAAAGAGCTGGTTGCACGTGCCATTGGACTTTCGCGCTATATTCCCTTTAATCCCAAATCGATGAAATTTAAAGAAGATTTTTCCGAAACCTTCTTCCCCATCAACCTCTCGGCCTTGCCGGCCACCCTGGTTGAATCGGAATTGTTCGGCCACCGCCGCGGGGCCTTTACCGGTGCCTTGGAAGATCGTAAAGGCTGGCTGGAGATTTGCCCGCCGGAGGGCAGTGTGTTTTTAGATGAAATCGGGGAGCTGAACCCCTTGATCCAGGTCAAGCTGCTGCGGGTCATCCAGGCCCGCACTTTTCAACCCCTGGGATCAACCCAAACCCTTGATTTTAAGGGTAAGATTGTGGCGGCCACCCACCGCAACGTTCATCAGGCCATGGAGCAAGGGGAATTCAGAAAGGATTTTTACTACCGGCTGTGTTCAGACATTATCACGACCCCGTCTTTGCACCATCAGATCAAAGAATCGCCCGAGGTCCTGTGGGACCTGGTCGGTTACCTTTCACAGCGGGAAGCGGGCCCGGAATGGGACACGGTTGCTGCCGAAGTGAAAAACTGGACTCAGGATCATCTCGGGCTGGATTACCCCTGGCCGGGAAATATCCGGGAGTTGGAGCAATGTGTTCGCAACGTGATGCTGCGTCGCGAATACTATCCTGCCGGTGATTCGGTCACGGGGCTTGATGATCGACTGCTGGCGGCTTTCCAGGAGGGATCCCTCAGTCTGGAAGAGTTATGCCGATTGTACTGCACCCACGTATACGCCGGTGCCGGTTCTTACCTCGAGACGGCCCGGCGCCTGAAGATTGACAGGCGGACGGTGAAAAGATACGTTGATGCCCATGCAGATTTATAAAACCTATTACAAATCACCACTGGGGCCCATTGAAATCGTCGCAAGCCCGAACAGCATTTTAGCGCTGCATTTTGTCGAGGATATGCTGCCGGGAGATGGTGAACCGGCGTTTTGTGTAAAAGAGTGCCTGAAGCAATTAGATGAATATTTCAAAGGAGAACGCCGGAAATTCTTTCTAAACCTTCAGCCAGTGGGCACGGATTTTCAAAAGGCGGTGTGGCGGCATCTGGAAAAAATTCCGTACGGCAAGACCACATCTTACGGGGAAATCGCCGGTATTCTCGGCAAACCCAAGGCCAGCCGGGCAGTCGGCAGCGCCAACGGGAAAAACCCCATCGCTATTATCATTCCCTGCCATCGGGTCATCGGCAGTAATGGGAGCCTGACCGGATACGGCGGCGGGTTGTGGCGCAAAAGGTGGTTGATTGGGTTTGAGAAAGGCGAAGTACAGCCACCCACCGATATAATCGCCTGAGGCAGTTTTAAAGCGTCCCCTTTTGCCCAATCTCTGCGTCAGGTTGAAATTTTAATCCTCGAAATACTAAATGGTTGGCTGCGGTTAAAATTTAAACCTTCCTTGATATTGAACAAAATTGAACGCATTAAAACTGCTTCAGGTATAGTAAAATAAAAGTCGGATTCTCAATTAGGCTTTAAATGCCAATTGCTTTTAGGGTTAGTAACCGAATCTTTTGATGGCCTTGGTATCCTTGCGCCAGTTTTTTTGGATCCTCACAAATAACTTCAAAAATACTTTGGTGCCAAGCAGCTGTTCGATCTGCTCCCGGGACCGGGTACCGATCTGCTTCAGCTTGCTGCCGTTTTTGCCGATAACGATACCTTTCTGGGAGCTTCGCTCCAGGTGAATGGTGGCCTCAATCGAGATGAGGCGTCCTTCCTTTTTTTCTTCAAAGGTATCCACGGTCACCGCGGTGGCATAGGGTATTTCTTCACCCGTCATCCGGAATACCTGCTCACGGACCAGCTCGGCCGCCATAAACCGTTCAGACACATTGGTGAGGGTATCTTCCGGAAAGAAAGGTGGACCGGCGGGCAGAATCTTTTCCATGGTTGCTATCAGGTCTTCAACCTGGGTGCCATGCCGTGCAGAAATCGGTACGACTTCTTTGAACCCGTATACGGTCGACCACTTCTCGATGATTTTAAGCATGCCGGATTTTTCGATGAGATCGATTTTATTCAAGGCCAGGATCACCGGATTTTTCTGGCTTTTCAGTTTTTTGACGAGATATCTTTCGGCGTTGGGGTCCGGTTTAGAAACATCCACCACAACCAGGACCAGATCCGCATCCCCCAGGGCGGAAAAAGCAGCATCCACAATGCGCACATTCAGCTTGTCTTTGGCCTGAAATACGCCCGGTGTATCGAAAAAGACCATTTGAGACTTCGAACGGTGCAGCACGCCCAGGATTCGGTTGCGGGTGGTCTGGGGCTTTTTGGAGGTGATGGAGATTTTTTCCCCCAGTATCCGATTGAGCAGGGTCGACTTGCCGGCATTGGGTGCGCCGAGTATCGAGACGTAGCCGGATTTAAAATCGGTATCCTGTTCGTTGATGTCCGTCATTTTCGGTATGCCTCCCGGCGATGGATGATTCTTAATTTGAGAAAGGTATCGTAAATTTAAAGCTCAAGATCGTTCCTTATTTCTTCTAATCGGTCATATGCGATTTGCAAATCCGCAAATTCGTCCAGGTATAATTCTAATGCATTCTGAATATGATAAGATTTTGATCTTTTCGTTTCTTCAACAAATATAGATAGTTTTGTAGATAGGTCATCCGGAAGTCTTACAGATAGCTTTGTGCTCATACATAGCTGCCACAGTATTTGCTTACAGTACTGTGTAATAATACTTTGGTTGGTTTACAAGGCTTTTCTCAGGAATAGGCACGATGAGTCTTCCTTGGGGCTTGTTGCTTGGATACAACCTAAACCGGCTGTCGCAATTTAAAAAAGGACTATAATTCTGCCTGTCATGCCGGACCTGATCCGGCATCCAGTGACGTAATGCCTTGAAAATTAAACGAATTCCTTCCTTCGCGGGAATGACAATCAAGACCAGAGGGTGATAAGAGATTGCTGATCTTTCGGAATAAAGAATAAATGGGATATTAAGCGGTTGTACTTTCTTTGATTTTTGTCAGGGTCAAAATTGCATCCCAGACGGTGTCTTTGCCCCGGCGGGTTTTGGCCGAGAACAGGATCACATCTTCATTATCCACCGCCAGGGCCCGGACGATGGCAGCCTGCTGCTTTACTATTTTTGTTTTTGAAAGCTTATCTGTTTTGGTGAGGACATATATCCTGGCAATCGAAAAATGCGCCAGCCAGTGGATGAGATTTTGTTCTTCCTCCCGGGGCAGGCGCCGGATGTCCATGATGATGACCACCCCTTTCAGGGTGCTGCGGCAGGAAAGGTAGGTTTCAATCATGGGGCCCCATGTTTTCTGGACGGATACCGGGACCTTGGCATAGCCGAAGCCGGGTAAATCGACAAAAGTAAGGTTGTTGTTAATGTCGAAAAAGTTGATCAGCTGGGTGCGCCCCGGGGTGGAACTGGTTTTTACCAGGTGTTTGCGGTTGACAAGGGTGTTGATCAGGCTGGATTTGCCGACATTCGAGCGGCCGGCAAAGGCGATTTCCGGCAAAGCGGCTGGAGGATATTGGGATTGTTTGACTGCGCTGGTGACAAATTCGGCTGATTTGATGATCATGATTCTGGCTTCTGGCTACTGGTTTCTGGTTTCCTGCAACTGATTGATCGAAGGCAATATGCCTAGCGCATAACCGTGGCAGCTGTTATCGGATATTGCGGACTTTCAACCTGGCTCCATACGCTTTGTGCCATGCAAAACATTTAGCGGCCTGCTGCGAATCCCCGTCCTGTTTTTTATTGCCTGTCACTCAAATAATTCTCGAGCCGATTCATACCTTCTTTTATATTATCCAGGGAATTGGCATAGGAAAATCGGAGATAGCCTTCGCCGTTGGGGCCAAAATCGATTCCGGGGGCTACGCCGACATGGGCTTTTTCTAGAATATCGAAGGCCAGTTTGTAGGAGTCTTCAGAAATATGCCGGGCGTTGGCAAACACATAAAATGCGCCGGTGGGCTCTACCGTGATACCAAAACCGATTTCCTTCAAGCGTGAAATCATGAACCGTCGGCGCTCGTTATAGATTGCCTTCATTCTTGTCACATCTTCGCCGGCCTCTTTTAATGCCACAATCCCGGCCTTCTGGACCATGGCATTGGCGGAAATAAAAAAGTTTTGCTGCAGCTTTTGCATCGGTCGGACAAACGCTTTGGGGGATATTACATAGCCCAGTCGCAGCCCGGTCATGGCATAGAGCTTGGAAAACCCGTTTAACACAAAGGCATGATCGGTGAATTCTAAAATCGAATGTTCTTTGCCCTCATACACCAGACCGTGATAAATTTCATCGGAAACGATATAGGGGGCCGGCCGGTTTTCTGCCAGGGCTGCAATCTCCTGCATCCGTCTTTCCGACAGCAGATTGCCTGTGGGATTGGACGGGGAGTTTATAAATATGGCCTTGGTTTTAGCGGTCAGCTTTTGCTTGATGGATTCGGGCCGATACTGAAAGCCGTCTTCTTCATAAACGGGAATGGTGACCGGCTGACCCTGGACAAATTTAATAAAATTGGGATAGCAGGCATAATGGGGGTCGGAGATGATGACTTCCTCACCGGGTTCCAGCAATGCTGAAAAGACTAGAAAGATGGCCGGCGAAGAGCCGGAGGTGACGATTACCTGATCCGGGTCGATAGTGACACCGTATGTTGATAAATAATATTCACAGATAGCTTCCCGCAGCTCGAACAGGCCCAGGCTGTGAGTATAATGGGTATGACCGTCCTCCAGTGCCTTGCATGCCGCCTTTTTAACACAGTCAGGGGTGTCAAAATCGGGCTCGCCCACCTCAAGGTGAACGATGTGGACCCCCTCACGTTCCATTTCATTGGCCCGCTCGAGGACATCCATGACGATGAAGGAGGTAATTTCCTCGG
>Ga0316192_10002642_pt1 | contig 13109 bp, 17 predicted proteins | sample MerIslwburrow_MG_FD_204931 | JGI IMG/M metagenome (GOLD analysis project Ga0316192, IMG submission 204931) | Coastal sediment microbial communities from Maine, United States - Merrow Island worm burrow | ecosystem: Environmental > Aquatic > Marine > Coastal > Sediment | place: USA: Maine...
AATATTTTATTCTTGTAGTGACATTTGTTTTTTAGAAAATAATGGGACCAGCGTTAAATGGGGAGAGCCAACAGTAGGTCAATCCTTAAGTGGTCTAGATTTCGATGGGGAAAGAACTGCCTTATCCTTAGATAACAACGAATTTATCGGTAATCTAACTCATAATAATTGGCCGATAACAGGGATAGTGCCTCAATTCGTAGGATTCAATTTAACAATAACGTCTAATTTCAATGCTATAACTATCCCTTTTATGATAGGAATTAATGAAACTAATAATAAAATTACAAACGAAGTTCCCTGTCCATACATAAATGCCTCTGAATGGTTTGGATTGTTCAATAATGAAAGTCTTTGTTGTCCGTATTACACAGAAAACGCGCCATGTTCTGATAGAATTCGATTCATAATTCCTTTTAATTTGGAATATACTTTTTTTGTTAATGAAACAGAATATACTTTATTTATTGAAGGTATTAAACATGGTGGACAAATTCGAGATGTTTTTATTACCCAAGAAAGATTTTCAACAATCGGAAAAATCTTTGCTCGCTTGATAGCTGTGTGCGCTGAAAATGATGTCTGTTCTCCTTTTAATATATGCGTGTTTGGCGAATGTTTGGATGGTTTTTGTGTTTATAACAAAACAATTTTTAACGGTAAAGACTGTAAAACAGATATCCCACTCGGATTTCATCCTAATTGTTATACAGTTTATTGTTTTGATGGAGAATGCATAATAGACGTCAACGACACTAATGGTTCTAATTGTATCAAAGATGAGTGCGATGGTATTTGTGTCAACGGTACATGCGATGCGTACTGCCGATCTATAGGCGATGGAGATGACGATGCAAATTTATTGCCGTTGCTATCATTATTATCTTTGTTATGTTATTGCCTTCCATTGTTATGTTGTCTATTATTGATGCCGTTATGTCTGTTACCTCTATTATTAATAGCGAAGAAAACACCCGAATCTGCTGCTGTAGCTATCGACACCGAGCTTTTAACAAAAGCTATGTTAAATCCTTTACACGAAGAATCTCTCCATGTCCAAGATAATCAACTTTATGATGAATAAATTTTTACAAGATATAAATAACAAACATGAATTCAAAACTAGCATATGCTTGTGTTGGAAAATCAAAATCGCAAGGAGGATTAAATCTTCCCGAATTTCGCGAGGCTCTATCCAAAAAATATCCACAAGAAGCTAATAAAATAAGATCTATTAAAACAAGAAAATCACTTCAACGTTATTGTCGATATGAATCTCCTAAAATTAAAAAAGACGTCAGAATAACCAAGGAAAAATATTTTACAAAACGAGCTATTTCTGAAAGAAAAATATCAAATAAACAACAAAAATATTGCCGTTGTATTGCTCATGTCGCCGGTAAAAATAAAGAATGGTGTTATGAACATAATGCTTGGAAGAAAGGAAGTGGAAAGTGTTATAACCCATACGCGGTTTGCTCTAGTCGTGTAGGAAGAGATTCAAAATATTGCGCCAGATATTACGATCTCGATAATATGCCTGTTAAAGAAGTTAAGGCATTAGCAAATATGAAAGGAATGTCAGTTTCAAAATACAAAACTTTTGTCAAAAAAGAACAAGAAAAACTTGGGTTGATTTAGTTGAATGGACACTATTATTATTTAAATAATAATTAGTCAAGCTATTGACAATACCGTTATGACCGACTCCGGATCAATTATTATTGATGATGCAGGTTCAATAGTTATTGGACCTTATAGTGTGGCAACTGGCGGAAATGGATCAATATGTTTTGGTGATGCTGGAGCTGGTGCGATGTGGGTAACAACTGACAAAAAAATAAGACAATGGCCCTGTCCGATAAAACAAAGAATGATTGTGAGAAAATATAATGATAAAGTAATGGATGAACTTATTAAAAAAATACAAAAAACACCAGCAATTAATGATTTTGAATTAATTTAGTGATGATTTAATTTTTGTTTCTTTGAAACAAAAAAGTGTTTTTATTCATTTATTTTTTCTCTTCCTATGTTAGCTAATTCGTCGGCTCTGTCATTTTTAGGATGACTATTATGTGCTTTAACCCATTCGAATGTTATTTTAGAATCGTTAAGGAGGTGCTCTCGAATAGCTTTGTCTAATTTCTTCCACAATTTTATATTTTTCTTCGGTTTCTTCCATCCGCTTGAGATCCACCCTTTCATCCACCCAGTATATTCTCCAGGATTAAATAATTGTTCTCCTTTAACATCTTTAACCAATCCTTTGACAACGTACTGACTATCGGAGAAAACTTTATATTCTTCTCCTGTCGGGTACGAATCTAATGCTTCAATTACGGCTGTTAATTCCATGATATTGTTAGTGGAGGAGAATTCTCCTCCGTAATCCCAATCTTGCTCCTTATCTCCCGAAAAAGATGCCCACCCCCAACCACCGGGGCCAGGGTTAGGACTGCAAGAACCGTCGGTATAAATATGTAAAATTTCTGACATTTGTCAATCTAACAAATAGTAATATTTTCTATCTCATTTTTCTCTTTGAGAAAAATGATATCCATTGCCTAAATTATCCATATGGCAATTCTTTGTTTAGATAAAGATGTTCCCACATCTCGCGTAAAAATCTATTATCGTTAGTTATATCAGAAATAGTTCTCGTGAATGATGGAGAGATACATTCTTCTATTTGGATTACACTGAATTGATCCAATTCTTTAAATTTTGGATGCGAAACTATACCCGCGATTACATCTTTAATTTTGTGAGGCATTGATGCTTCATCACTAAACAATTGTTTGGCGACCTTTCTCTGCTTCTGTTTGATAGGGGCTGATGGAATGATCACTTCCTTTGGTGATTGTTCGGGTGTTTTATAAATATCTGTCATATTTGCAAATAAATAAGACCAAAAAATATATAATTTCATTTTTATTTTAGATTAAAATTCCCTAAAGTTATTCTTTTCCATAATAATATACCAAAAATATCAATGAAAAACATTCATGATATTCGAGAAATTATTCACACTATATCAGCTCAAAAATTAAAAAATAAAGGGGGTAAAAATTTTACTCGTTTGAATGGTGATGATGTCAGAAAAATATTTGAACTTTATGATAATTATATTTTTACTTCTCAAATTTCATCTAAATTGATAAAAACCAACTCAGATTTAAAATTTACTGTTAAATCTAGAAAAAGTGGGATTTCAGGAGCATGTGGAGAAAAAGTAACTTCCTCAAAGGAATGTATTTATTATTTTGACATTGCCCCTATTGCTGTTTCTCGGCTCAAAAAAGTAGGGGGTTTAAGATGCGCTGATCGTTTGTATTGTTTGCAGTATGTAATAGAAAGATGTATTATTCATATGCTGATGTTACTTTGGAATTATTGGAATATCTCTGCTGGTGAAGACGAGTATATCTATTCTACACACGGTCCTCTTTTTCAATGCATGTTACAAATATACTTTCAGCAAACTTTTCATTCATTCGAAAATAAATTAACAACTATCTCAGAAAGTATTTATCCTTATGAAACAAAAGCAGAATTAGAAAAAGGATTATTGGTATATCGGCAAAACTCTTGTTATCTCGATTCTTTGATGATGTCTCTGCTGATGGGAACTAGTAACTTCTATAGAAAAAATATTCTTAAAGTTGATGTGAATGATTTCGAATATAAAGGAGAAGAATTTAAATCCTTTTGTCAAAAAGCTAAAACAGTTGATCAAACAAGAGACGTGGCCTTGGGTATTCAGCAGCAAATCTTGTTAGACTACGAAACTCTATCTTCCGGAGAACATGCATATTGTTCAAATCTAAGAAAATATTTGACACTTTGTTTACCAGGATTAAAAGGCGCGGCAGGATATGTAGAATATAATGCATCTGAAGTATATTCTTTACTGACAGATTTATTTCCAACTCTCAAAATTAATTCTTATCCAGTAGAAATTAGAAAACCTTCTCTTAAAGCGACGAGGACCACACTTTATCACCCCAAAGCATTGTTTCAAATGTGGGATTTTATGTCCCCTGTAGCCAAAGAAGGAGCGTCCATCCTTTGGGGTGACGTGGTGTCATCCACGCTAGTTTTCCAAAACGGGATGGCTCCACCTATTAGAAAATTTGCAGACCTAAAACCAGAAAGAATATCCTCTTGGGGTGTCATTCATGGCAAATTCAAAACTATTAAAAGAGACGGGGAAGATGTAGTGGTACCCGATTTTGGTAAAATAAGGACACTGATCAGAAAAAAGAGAGTTTTTGGTGAATATATAATAGATAATAAATATCGTTTATTCGCCGTTCTGATTGTACACGGTAATCGTCCACAGAGCATAGAAGATTGGGGAGGAGGGCATTACACAGCATATATCCGCCCTTATTCTGATAAAGAAAATTGGTATTATTATAACGACCAAGGTCCCACATGGAAAAAAGAAGGAGTTCTCCCAGCAGAAGTTTTCGTAGATCAGAAGCGACAAAGACCAGAGTTATTCTTTTATTCGAGAGTCAAAAAGAAATAGATTTTGTTTTTAGAAAACAAAATAATTCTATTCGAATCGGGGATCTGTCAATAGAACAATAAGACCACTGAAGCGTTTTTCTCGAATATGATTGGGTTTGATTTTCGCCAATTCTTTTTTAAGATGATGAGAGAACACTGCACATTTCATTGTTTTTTCATAACATAAATATAATATATCTGCCCCAAAAACGTCATTGACAGGATCATATCCTCTATGAAGACAATTATCTTTTTTACGCTCATATAAATCGTACGCGTCGATAAAAGTTTGAATCCAAAGAGTAGCCGACAAAGAATCATGTTCGTTGAGAAAATATGTCTTTAATTTTTTAAGATTTTTAAGTATTTTTTCTTTTGGCATTGGTTCAATTCTTTCTTCAATTTCTTTTTTAATTTCTTTGATGCTTGGAGACATAATTGTTTTTCTGTTAATTTTTTTATTTTGGGAGTGGAAGAAAGGTGAGTTGATTTTAGGAGCAGATGCGCTACCATTACTTATCCGGGCGCTTGCCGATTTAGGATCAACGCGCATAATGATTCTCCTTCTCCTTGGGCGTCTGGCGGCTTCTTCTTTGATAAATGGAACTTTATCAGGACAATAGCAATGTCTTTGAATGACTACACGAGCAAAATGCTGTTCGCATGATGGTAAATAATTAGTATATTTACATTTCACACAATAAATATGTCTATATCCCGCCGATGCTTTTGAACAATTTTTATCATGACATTCTTGATTCATTTTATCTGTTACTTATGGTGCTATATTATTTTAACCAAGTCTTATTTTGATAAAATTATCATATATTATATATTATTTTCATATTAATAAATCATGAGCAGTGCAAATTTTGGTTACGGATTAAGAAAGCCGCAATCGTTAGAACGATTACAAGCGAGGTTGGATACACACGAACAAAATAAAGATAATCCTCATGAAATAAGTAGTAGTCATATAAATATTAATTTGAGTGACTACGCTTTACAAACTGATTTAGGTAGCCACGAGAGTGATACAGGAAATCCTCATGCGGTGACTAAAGAACAAATTGGTTTATCTGAAATAAATAATATCAAAGACAATCTTGCTTCAGCGACAGACCCGTCATCCACCGACGATTCTAGTAGCGGATATGTAGCGGGAAGTACGTGGATGAATATAAATAATGAAACTCAATTTGTTTGTACTGATGCTTCGGTAGGAAGCGCTAATTGGAGAAAATTAATAACACGAAAAGATGTATGGGTGATAAAAGACGTCAAGTCAAATGGTATACACGGTGGAACATCAGTTGCTAGTTGGACACGACGAGATTTAAATATAATAGAAAAAATAAGTGGTGTTGGTGACGAAGTTACATTGGTAGGCAATCAAATAACTATTTTACCGGGAAAATATCTAATTATAGCCGAAGCTCCTTCTCGATTAGTCTATTCCACCAAAATACGATTTCAAAATATAACAGACGGAACTAGTGATATTATCGGAACAGCGGATTGGGTATATTATAACATATCTCGTTCTTCTCTTAAGGGAGTGATAGATATCTCATCTACTAAAATCTACGAGTTACAACAGCGCTGCCAATATGTACAAACGACATGGGGACTTGGACTCGCCAATGGTTTTGGTAGTGAAGAAATTTATTCTATTGTCACTATTAAAAAACTTGATTGATAACATAATAAATTAATTTATATTTTTACAAAATATAAATCTAAAACGATTCTACATAACCTCCAGATCTCCAAGCTAAATAAAATGGTGTCATTTGAACAAAAGAGATAGTACCAGAATATGTATCTGTCGTATTACCAGAAGTGGCATCTCGTTCGATGGAAAGAGTAAGTAATTCGGCTGTTCCAGCTTCGGGGCAAGGATTAACAGAATTAAGATCGATCGATAATTCGCCTCGATATTCAGTATCTTTATCGGTGATAGTAATAATTGTTTCTGTTGATTTTTCTCCGGTGCTAGTAGTCGGAGCTGTTGAAGTCGATCGATAAATAACGCTACCGGCATTAGTAGTATTCCATCGACAAACAAAATGAACATCTCCGTCAGTATCACTACTGCCAATAATAGCAAATTTCATCTTTAGAGGGAAACTGGTATCAATGTCTTCAGGAAGAAAAATACTCATTCCCAAACGATCAATGGTATTATCAGCAAATTTATTTTCTTTTAATCCGACACCTAATTTGTCACTGATATAAATATCTTGATTACTTGGACTGGAGTTAGCTGGTTCTGTATCTCCTAATGTCCAGTTTAATCTTTTTATCGGGCGCGCATTACCGAAATGTTCCAGGAAACCATGACCATTAAACTTACTTTCACTAACATGCGTGCGAATGTATTGAGCGACTGGTATGCTTGGTAGAGCGTTATTAACTCTTAATCTCAACCAATATAACTCTGTTCCATTCAGAGTTTTAAGTGCCATATCCGAACTCATAGCTTTAAGACCGAGTCTGACATGCTGTTTTTCTTGGTAAGAAATAGGGGATAGATCGCGATAATAAAAAGGTTCTTCCGCCATAGTATTCATAATATTAACGGCTTTCCATGTTGTTCCATTCCAATATTCGCAAGGCAAATCTGTTTTTGCTACATCCGTTGTTGTTTTAGTAGTGGTATTTATTTTGAAACCGATTAATGGTGTATCTCTTCCGACATAGATACAATTTCCTACTGCTGTTCCTTGGAATAAATTAAAAATAGGTGGATCAACATCCACGGCAGCATCTGTATTGTCAACCCATGTACCAATTTCTAAATTATCATTACTAAATATTTTCATTGTGGTGTCATCATATTTACCTTCACCAACAGATAGTGTAGATTTCTGATTACGCCCACCAACGCGAATGTCACCAGCCAACACTTGATATTTTTTATTAAATTTGTTAAAATATGCTCTTGAAGAAAATTTAACAGAATTTGGATTTTTAATTTTTGATTCGTCGAGTTCGGCAGAAAATAAACTAAGATCGGCATCAGTTGCTCCCAAATCTACATCAGCAACTAAAGAATCTAGTATATTAAACGAATTAGCACGAACTTTAGATTTTGTACCTGTTGATCCTACTCGGAGTCCTGTCATATTTCCCCGAGCTGTCAATAAATTTAATTCTAATTCTCCATCATTATCAACAACAGTTCCATGGTTTGCCAAGTATACATTTGATGTTGACATCGAACATTTAGATGCAAGACCGTCGCATACAACACCTTCCCCTATAGGCAAATAAGGCGCCTGAAATCCTTGGATAGCCATAGACCATCCTGTAAATTGCCCAGCACTATGACAATAAACTCCTTTTGAGGGAGCGCGACCTTTAGTGGGATCGGCAGTTACCATTGTCCTGTTAGAAATTAAAACACCCGGAGAACCAAAAGATTCTAGTCCAATATCACAATCGATGATAATACATTCTTCAACGAGAGCATATCCATAAATACCTGTACCATCAAAACATACAGCCCTTGATCCGGTTCCATAAGCTCCAACTAAGAAGAATGAATCAATTTTTGCCCAAGCGTTTATATGAACTAAATCTTCGTTTGGATTCATTGCAACAATAGTAGCTTGTTTAGAGGTACCTTCCCCTGCCAGAAAACATTCTGGAGCGAGAACAAGAGGATTATCTTCCACATATATACCGGGGAAAACTCTGTATATAGTACCGGGGGATGAACTACTAGTTATAGCCTCTTTGATAGTAGTATAATGCCCTTTCCCATTTATATCTATTATAATTTCTTTGTCATAATCGTGAAATTGATATTTTCTTGAACTACCAACTTCTTTAAAAGGTCTCCCCAAAGAATCTTCTTTAAGAGTAATGGTAGGGGTATTAATATAAACACTTTCTGGTATAACCAGATGACCGGGGTCACTGGGGCACACTGAAGGTGCCCCAACTCTCCATTCGGATTGCCAATCTTGTTCATCTACACAATAAATTCGCCAATATTCTTCCATCTCTTATTATTTATATTACTCAAAAAGTAATATTTCTTTTATTTTCTCCATACCAATCCCCCAATAAAATGAGCGCCACCTTTTAGTCCGCGATACATATAACCCGTCCACGTTTCTTTTTCGATTACCACAGGTTCTCCTTTTTCATAATTAATAATAATTCTGTCTATTTTTTCTTTTGATACTTTGTACCATTCATTTCCTCCTCCCTTTTCGTATTTCGCATCTTTATAAAATCGATGAAGAGACGTTTCCACTGCATACGGTTTATCCGACCTTATAGTTCGATAAATATACAAACGATCGGGATTTCCAGTTTGCAATTGTTTAATTCTCCTCTCACAATCTTTGGACATACCAATTTTAACTAAATTTTTTCTTCCTTCGACGCAAATAAAATAAACACCCTGAGTTGACATTATATTATTAATAGATGTATATTTAAATTGGAGCTATGAAAAGTATTTCTTTTTTAAAATAGCTGTTCCTGTGTGAATATTCTTTTTAACATGATCTTCTAAATGAAATTTATAAAAACCGTGAGCTAAAAGAGCCAATAACATCAAAACAGAGATAGAAACAACCATTTCCCATTCGGAGGGTAATTTTTGGTGAAGAATAAATCCCAAAAGTAATGTTGCTATGACAGAAAACAAGAAAATAGCTCTCCATTTAACAAATCTATCATGATAAGAGGCAGCTAGATCTATCTTGTCGCATAAAACATGCGACAAATCTGACGGATAAGGTTTTGATCCTTTGATAGCTTTGCCGTTTCCATTGTCACAATCTTTTCCCTCGTGAGCATCTAAAATACTTCCGCAACCAAGAGCTTGTCGTTCTTTAAAGAGGGCGTAAATAACAAAAGCGATTATTATTATATAAATCCACATTAGCAAGTATTCTTTTTGATTTTAAGAATGATAAAAATTTTTCTCTTGAAAGAGAAAACTATAATATTTGTCGAGCTTGGGTTAAGCGATACGAATGTTCGGGAGGAGAATAAATAGTGTATAATTTTAATATTTGTTTGCCAGTATTTTTAATATAATGAGAAGTATTCGGACCAATAATTAATATATCTCCTTTTTTTAACAGTTTTTTTGATTTCCCAACTATAGCCGAACCCTTACCGCTTTCAATATAAATTGTTTGTGTTCCGTTGTGTTTTTCCTTTGGAATATCTTCAGACGGTTTTAAGGCCATGAGAACTAACTGTTGTTGTTTGGTGGTGAATAATACTTTACGATAATTATTATTTTTGAGAGTTTCTCTTCTAATATTTGTTTTATACATATTGATTAATGTAATCAATAATATTAAATTAAAAATTGGCAGATGTTTTTTCCACTTGCACCATATTTCCAACAAAGGTAGCAGGCGCGTTTGTGATGGTCATTATAGCAATCCCGTTAGTTTTCATCAAAGAATTAACTACAAATTTGAAATTAAAGAATAGTGTATCGGGGGTAGCAGAACCCAAAATGGTTCTCGAAGTTGGACCTGTCACGACAAGCGAACCGTCGAGAGCTGGACTATAATCTAATTGTGTAGATATATTTGCTAAAAATCCTATCGTAGTTGTTAAGGAAACATTGACAACCAAGTAATCTCCTACATCTGCATCTATTAAGCTAAGTCTATTGTTTGCAGGATTCCATATTCTTTCATTTGAGATAGTATTTGGTCCAAGAGCATCAATAACTACTTGTGTTCTGGTTACAGCAGGGATAATTTGAGCAACACTATTCTCGAATTGAGAATAATCGAGGGCAGATTTTTGAAGAGAATGATATGAATCGGCTAAAACAATGTTCGCTTTTAAATCTTTATTTATTTTCAGGTCAGCCATATTTATTGTTCTATTTGAAATTCTTTTTGTTTTTCTGTAGAAAAAAAACATGAATAATTTATATAAATTAATTAACACTTTGTCGAATTGTTCTCTCAACATTAAACATGGTATTATCCAACGTATAAGCTCCAAAAGGAGTGGCCATAGCTCCGATGCCATTAGTTTTCATATCATCAGTAAGCACAAATTTAAAATTAAAAAACAACGAATCTGTTCCGCCTGTGGGAACTACCAATCGAGTTACTTTAGCAGATACAGTTTGAGATCCATCTAAAGCCGGGCTAAAATCTAATTCGATAGAAACCTGGATTAGACCGACGGTTGTAATATTTAGAACAACATTTAAATCAATGTAATCTCCTACATTCGCATCTATAAAATTAAAACGATCGTTTACAGGATTCCAAACTAATTCGCTGAGTACGCTATTAGTTCCCAAAGTATCGTTAGTTAATTGTACCCGAACTAACGATAAAACAGCCTGACTTCCGCTATTTTCTATCTGTGTGTATCCGACAGCTGGTAAACTTCTTGGATTAGTATTTTTATATCCACTAGCTTCTAAATTATCAAATTTTTCATCCCTTCGAGTTGAAAAATTAAAGGTAGTCGATGACATTATTTTGTTCTTTGACAACAAAATAGTATTCTTTTTATTTAATATAATTTAAACCTTGATTGGCAAAACCATTTGTTCCACTTGATGAAAAATCGTCATTACTAGCCAAAGTAACTGACATACTACCATCTGTTCCGATGGTAAAATATGCACTTTCAGTATTCCCACCTGATATTGCTGTTCCTGATATAACTCTTGTAGATGATGGCCTTAATCCTGCAGGAAGAGATGTGATCATATCTATACTAGAACCAGTTTGAGCTGTTCCTGATACAGAGGACATCTGTAACATAACAACACTATATAAATCTACCCATTGTATACTGCCCGATGTAGAAGGAATAGCTCCATCCCAATTAGTAATATGTGTTCCAAATGACATTTTTTAAAATAAGGAAAAATAAAATTTATGCAAAAAATTAAATATATAGATATTGTGCGTTCAATAAAATGCAGACGGCAACTGTCGATATTACTAACGCTTCTTCGAAGCAATCTATAGCTGTCGCTTTTTCGTCCCCGGAAGTGGCAAACGATCCACCTTTTGCGCAAGGCAAATTAGTCTCCCCTAACTCCACTATTAAAATGGCGGCTTCTCATGGAAGCGGCACTCTTAATTTATTTGTATGGAATACAACCCCGCCTAATAATATCATATGGAAAGGAATCGTGCCAACTAAAGTACAAAAACCTCTTGTTGTTATCCCAGAACGAAAAGAAGTAAAATATATGGATATTGTTTTACCCTCGGGATTTAATCCCGTTACCAATGTTGATCACCCCGGCTTTATGATATCATCCCCTCCAAGGAGTACGAGTAAATGGTGGATAATAGTAACAGTGATACTAATTCTTTGTTTGATTTTTTATTTATGGTACAAAAAGAAGTAAATAAATTTTATTTTTAAGTACAATAACAAACTTTTATCCCTTCTTTCATTATCTCTCGAAGAGGAGATAATTCTACCCCGCCCAAAGATTTTACATTATTGTATCCCATTCTATTTAACATCTTTACCGCTATTTCGGCCCGAATACCCTTTTTACAATAAACATGAATAAGGGTAGAAAGTGGGATATTTCTCGAAAGAATATATGATAATCTCGACTGAAGTTCGTCCTTTTGAGCATAAGAGAGAGGAGGTAATGGTGTCTCAACCAAAATGGCTCCGCATAAATGCCCAGAGCAATATTCTTTGTATGTTCGAATATCGAGCAACAAGAAATTCATTTACAGTTTCTTTTGATTTTATTGAATAATAAAATCGGTTTTATAAATTAGCTTTCGGATTATTTGTTAATTGTTTTATTCTTTGAAATTCGGGTTGAAGATTGAAAGTGTGATAAAAACTTTTGTCTTTTAACAAACAAAAATGTATTCCACCAAAACTATCCTTAGTTCTCATCAAAAGAGAACACTTAGCTTTAGATTTTTCGGGTTTGGATAAATCGCGTACAATAATATCATCATCTAGATTTTGAAGTTTGATGTAACAATTTCCGTATTTAGTTTCGACTAAAATTAGTGCATCATCAACACAGTTTTTCTGGTTTATTAAAATTCCGTATTTTTTATCTTTTACAACTAAATCTAAACGCGAATCGGTGGTAAAAGTATGAAATCCATTTACTTTTTCATTTAACATATTTACATTTTTAAAACAATTGTTGACTGACAACGATTTTTTGAGAGACTCTTGAGTGAATACAAGATTTCCCATTTTCCTGAAATTCTACTTTTCTTTAATTTTGTATCTCAGTTTTCTTTTTTTATAAAAAAAGAAAAATTTTGGGAAATATTTATTTTGGCGAAATCACTCCCTGTTTTACCATTTTTGAAACATTAGTTGTATAATTTTTAACAGCTGTTTTTGGAGTTACTCCTTTTGGGAGTTTGATTTTAGGAGCAACAGTTTTAATTTTAGGAGCAGAGGTTCCAGAAGGGAATATTTCTTGAATAACAACTTCAGGAGAAGTTCGCTGAGGGGCAATGATTTGAGGAGCAACCTTTTGTGTCACGGAGGATGCTGGACAAATAGGCCTCCCTGTCATAGGATCGACAACAACTCTTCCTGTAGTTGGATTAACGATAGGTTTCTTTCCTCCG
>Ga0316192_10002645_pt1 | contig 13100 bp, 26 predicted proteins | sample MerIslwburrow_MG_FD_204931 | JGI IMG/M metagenome (GOLD analysis project Ga0316192, IMG submission 204931) | Coastal sediment microbial communities from Maine, United States - Merrow Island worm burrow | ecosystem: Environmental > Aquatic > Marine > Coastal > Sediment | place: USA: Maine...
AACTGCATAGGCAACACGGCGAACAGGACTGAAAGACGCGTCTAACCGCAAATGACCAATTGGGCGAGTCTCTTCAGCTTCTTCACGTGCTGTCGCAGGAACATAACCACGACCCAGCTTTACCTTAAGGGTAGCGTTGAGTTTGCCGGTATCAGTCAGGTTGGCAATAACATGATCAGGATTCACGATTTCAACATTGTGTGGTAGTTCAATATCACTTGCCAAAACCGGGCCAGCACCAATTTTACTAATAGTAAGAGTGGCTTCAGTTCCTTCATGCATACGCACAGAAAGCTCTTTCAGGTTAAGGAGAATTTCAATTACGTCTTCCTGAACACCTTCAATACTGGTGTATTCATGAAGAACGCCTTCAATTTCAGCTTCAACTACAGCCGCACCAGGCATCGAAGACAACAGGATACGACGAAGCGCATTACCCAGGGTATGACCAAAACCAAGTTCCAGAGGCTCAAGAATAACCTTTGCATGATTACTGCTGATTTCCTGAACATCAACAACTCGGGGTTTCAAAAACTCAGTTACTGAGCTTTGCATATGCCGTCCTCTTTATAAAACTGTGAGCTAAAAAATTATCTAAACAACGATTACTTAGAGTACAACTCAACAACCAAGCTTTCGTTAATTTCAGCAGGCAGGTCACTACGCTCAGGTACAGATTTGAATACACCAGCCATTTTGCTAGCATCCACATCAACCCAGTCAACCAGACCACGTTGTTGTGCAAATTCAATTGCAGCCTTAATACGCAATTGACTTTTTGCCTTTTCACTAACAGCAACTGAATCATTCGCTTTTACTTGGTAGCTAGGAATATTAACCTTAGCACCGTTCACGACTACGCCTTTGTGTCGAACCAGCTGGCGAGCTTCAGTACGTGACGCTGCAAAACCCATGCGGTAAACAACATTGTCCAGACGTCCTTCCAGAAGCTTAAGCAGGTTTTCACCTGTAGATCCCTTGCGACGATCAGCTTCTTTATAGTAAGAGCGAAACTGAGCTTCCAGAATGCCGTAAATACGGCGCATCTTTTGCTTTTCGCGCAACTGCACACCATAGTCAGTCAAACGACTGCGGCGTTGGCCATGCTGACCCGGCGGAAAAGCACGATTCTCGATAGCGCATTTTGAGGTGTAGCACTTCTCGCCTTTCAGGAAAAGTTTTTCACCTTCACGGCGACATAACCGACATTTTGAGCCTATATATCTAGCCACAACAGTTCTCCGAACTAAACTCTACGTTTCTTAGGTGGACGACAGCCATTATGTGGAATTGGCGTCACATCCGTAATGCTATTAATTTTGAAGCCACTCAAGTTGAGTGCACGTACTGCGGACTCACGACCAGGACCTGGGCCCTTTACCATGACATCCATGTTCTTCATGCCGAATTCTTTTACAACAGCACCGGCACGCTCTGCAGCAACCTGGGCTGCAAAAGGTGTGCTCTTTCGTGAACCACGAAAACCAGAGCCACCAGCAGTTGCCCAAGCAAGGGTGTTTCCTTGGCGGTCAGTAATTGTGATGATGGTGTTATTAAATGACGCGTGAACGTGCGCTATTCCATCGACCACATCTTTTTTAACGCGCTTACGCGTACGTGTTGTGCTTGGCTTTGCCATATCCTAATCCAGTTATCTCTTAATTGGCTTACGTGGGCCCTTACGGGTCCGGGCATTCGTGCGAGTACGTTGGCCACGCAGCGGAAGACCACGACGATGACGGATGCCACGAAAGCAACCCAGATCCATCAACCGTTTAATATTCATAGATACTTCACGACGAAGATCACCTTCGACTGTGAATTTGGCGACTTCTCCGCGAAGTGCCTCAATTTCTGATTCCGGTAGATCCTTGATCTTTGTAGCGGGGTTAACCCCTACTACCGCACACAATTGACGTGCACGAGTACGACCAACGCCATAAATTGCTGTCAAAGCAATTTCAGCATGTTTATTTACCGGAATGTTGATACCTGCAATACGAGCCATCTCAGGCAACTCCTTTACTCTGGCCAGCTGGCCATATCGGAAAACGCGAAATTTTAGCCTCGAACGCTATTTAAATCAAGTGCTCGAGATCTAATCAGAATGAAAACTCTCGTTTTTTAACCTTGACGCTGCTTATGACGGGCTTCTTTACAAATTACCCGAATAACGCCTTTTCGCTTAATAACCTTACAGTTACGGCAAATCTTCTTAACAGAAGCACGAACCTTCATTGCAACATCTCCAAAATCAAAAGGGGGTTTACCCCTCGAAAAAAGTGAGGCGAATTATACCCCAGCCAACGCCAAATCCCAAGCAAAATCTTAGTTTTAAGGCAAAAGACTAGCGAACGAGACCGTTTCCGCCATACCCTTTAAGATTGGCCTTCTTCATCACCCCATCATATTGATGGGATGTTAAATGGGCCTGCATTTGAGCCATGAAATCCATGACTACAACAACGATAATCAACAGAGAAGTACCACCAAAATAAAATGGCACATTCCAGTTAACTATTAGAAACTCTGGCAATAAACACACCAGCGTAATGTAAATCGCACCAGCCACAGTCAACCGCGTCATAACAGTATCAATATATCGCGCAGTCTGTTCACCAGGACGTATCCCAGGAATGAAAGCGCCCGACTTTTTCAAATTGTCGGCAGTATCTCTCGGATTGAACTGTAATGCGGTGTAAAAGAAGCAAAAGAAGACAATTGCCAGCGCATACATCATCACATAAATAGGCTGTCCTGGTGACAGCATTGTCGCAACATCCTGCAGCCATGACAGGTTTTCATTACCCTGGCCAAACATTCCAGCAACCGTGGCAGGAAATAAAATTATACTTGAAGCAAATATTGGCGGTATTACCCCAGCCATATTCAACTTGAGCGGCAGATGACTAGTGTGACCACCATACATCTTTTTACCCTGCTGGCGCTTGGCGTAATTGACTGTAATTCGTCTTTGGCCACGCTCAACAAAAACAACGAAGAAGGTAACCGCAACAGCCAATACCATGAAAAAGAAAATCATGAATAGACTCAATTCGCCGGTACTACCAAGCTCTAATGTGCCACCAATTGCCGAGGGCAAACCAGCAACAATACCTGCAAAAATGATGATAGAGATACCATTTCCAATACCACGTTCAGTAACCTGCTCACCCAGCCACATCAAAAACATTGTGCCAGCAACAAGTGTGGCTATAGCCGTGAACATAAAGGCTGGGCCAGGTTCAATTACCACTGGTAACCCACCAAACTGTTGGCTTTGCAGGGCATACGCAACACCACCTGCCTGAATAGTGGCCAATACAACTGTAAAATAACGAGTATATTGCGATATTTTACGTCGACCAGCCTCACCCTCTTTCTTCAACTGCTCAAGCTTCGGCAAAACCGATGTCAGCAACTGCATAATAATAGAAGCCGAAATATACGGCATGATACCAATCGCAAACACAGTAAATCGCGATAATGCACCACCAGAGAACATGTTAAACATGTCAATGATTGTGCCTTTCTGCTGATTAAACAACTCAGCCAGTGCTATTGGGTCCACGCCTGGAACAGGAATATGAGCACCAATACGGAACACAATGATTGCGCCCAGCACAAAAAACAAACGGCGCTTCAGCTCACTAAAGCGCCCCGCAGCGGCCATGCCGCCAACTTGTCCTGCACCTGGTAAAGCCACTTAGTCTTCGACCTTTCCACCAGCAGCTTCAATTGCTGAGCGAGCACCTTTAGTGACAGCAATACCTTTTACTGTAACTGCACGCTCAACGGCACCTGAAACCATGATCTTGGCACGTTCAATATGCTGACCAATAACATTAGCTGCTTTCAGTGACAGCAGGTCAATCACATCGCCATCAACTTTAGCCAGTTCACTCAAACGAACTTCAGCAGTTTTAAAGCTGATGCGCGAGGTAAAACCAACCTTAGGAAGACGACGCTGCAAAGGCATCTGACCACCTTCGAAACCAACCTTATGAAAACCACCAGACCGTGAACTTTGACCTTTGTGACCACGACCACAGGTTTTACCAAAACCTGAACCGATACCACGGCCTACACGCTTAGCAGATGTTTTAGAGCCCGCACCCGGCTTGATTGTATTTAAGCGCATATTCAGCCTTCCTCAATCTTGACCATGTAATAAACTTTATTGATCATGCCGCGCACACTTGGAGTATCTTCCACTTCAACTGTCTGGTGCATACGACGCAACCCCAAACCAGATACACAAGCTTTATGAGAGGCCAAACGACCATTCACGCTGCGTACCAATTTAACTTTTAACTTTTTATCAGCCATGGAATTAACCCATAATTTCTTTTACAGTTTTGCCACGTTTGGCAGCAACCGACTCTGGATCAGCCATGTTATCCAAACCCTTAATGGTAGCCTGAACAACATTTATCGGATTGCTTGAACCAATACACTTGGCAAGAACATTATGAACACCAACAACCTCAAATACTGCGCGCATCGCGCCACCAGCAATGATACCTGTACCTTGTGAGGCAGGCTGCATATAGACCTTTGCAGCACCGTGGACACCATTCAGCGCATGCTGAAGTGTTCCTTCATTCAGGTTGACGTTAACCATGTTTTTACGTGCGGCTTCCATAGCTTTCTGAATTGCTGCAGGAACTTCACGTGCCTTACCAGTACCGTATCCGACACGACCATTTCCATCACCAACAACAGTCAGCGCAGAAAATCCGAAGATACGTCCACCTTTTACTACTTTGGCTACGCGGCGTACAGATACAAGTTTTTCTTGCAGGCCATCGCCAGTCGCTTTTTCAAAATTTGCCACAGTCAGTTCCTTTAGAATTCAAGACCATTTTCACGGGCAGCATCAGCAAGCGCCTTGATGCGACCATGATATTTAAAACCTGAGCGATCAAATGCGACCTTAGTCACACCAGCTGTTTTTGCCCGCTCTGCAACAGCACGACCGACAGCTTTAGCAGCATCAGAATTACCTGAATATGAAGAATCTTTCTTCACTTCAGCGTCCAAAGTTGATGCGCTTGCCAACACTTCGCTACCATTTGGCGCAATAACCTGCGCATAAATATGACGAGGCGTGCGAGTTACGGTCAGGCGGTAAACGCCTAATTCACGAATTTTGGCACGTGCACGGCGTGCACGACGCAAACGAGATGTCTTCTTATCCATAGCCATATCCAATAATTATTTCTTCTTGGCCTCTTTACGGACCACATGTTCATCAGCGTAACGGACACCTTTACCTTTGTAAGGCTCTGGTGGACGATAAGCACGAATCTCGGCAGCAACCTGACCAACCTTCTGCTTGTCGATACCTTTTACAACAATTTCAGTTTGACTAGGAGTTTCAGCCGTAACGCCCTCTGGCAACTCATAGTTAACCGGATGAGAGAAGCCAAGAGTAAGATTAAGAACCTTACCTTGTGCCTGGGCACGATAACCAACACCAATCAATTGAAGTTTCTTTTCAAAACCAGTACTAACACCGACAACAAGATTGTTAATCAAGGCACGAGTAGTCCCGGCCATAGTCCATGAAGATTTAGTCTCTTCACAAACAGTGACAACAACATCATTTGCATCATTGCGAGCAACCTTAACAAGATCGTTCACAACTTGTTGCATCTGACCCTTTGCACCTTTTACAGTAACAACCTGACCATCAATACTGACATCAACACCAGAAGGGACGGGAACAGGATTTTTAGCAATTCTAGACATCGCAGATCACCAATTACGATACATAACAGATTACTTCGCCACCTACACCGGCAGAACGTGCAGCACGATCTGTCATAACACCTTTAGGCGTAGAGACAATAGCAATACCCAAGCCAGCATCAACTTTTGGCAAGTCATCTGTAGGTTTGTACATACGTACACCTGGGCGACTTGCGCGTTGAATTTTGGCAATAACCGGTTTACCTTGATAATATTTCAGGTCAACCACAAGAACAGGCTTAACGCTGTCATCGCTAACTTTAAAGTCAACGATATAGCCTTCACTTTTCAAAACTTCTGCAACAGAAATTTTGAGCTTTGATGACGGCATAGACACCTGTGCCTTATCGGCAGCCTGACCATTTCGAATCCGGGTCAACATGTCAGCGATTGGATCACTCATGCTCATATATGTTTTACTCCAAAGTCTCTTCTTTGAGGGCCAATACTATTAGCCCACAGCTTAATATTCTTACCAGCTAGCCTTAACCAGTCCTGGAACATCACCGCGCATCGCAGCTTCACGTAATTTATTACGAGCCAAGCCAAATTTACGATAATAACCGTGTGGACGACCAGTTATTGCACAACGATTACGCTGACGAACTGGACTAGCATCACGTGGCAGCGCATGAAACTTACGCTGCGCATCTTCACGCTCTTCTGGACTCAAGTTCAAATCAAACATATTGCTTTTTAATTCAGCGCGCTTAACTGCAAATTTAGCAACCATACGCGTACGTTTGATTTCGCGGTTAACCATGGACGTTTTAGCCATAATTCTTAACCCTTAAATGGAAATTTAAATGCAGCCAGCAAAGCGCGGCCTTCGTCATTATTTTTTGCAGTAGTGGTAATAGTTATGTCCATACCACGTAGTGCATCAATCTTGTCGTAATCAATCTCAGGAAAGATAATCTGTTCTTGAATACCCATACTGAAATTGCCGCGGCCATCAAAGGACTTTGCACTTACGCCACGAAAATCACGGATACGAGGTATCGCAATACTGATCAAACGATCAAGAAATTCGTACATTTGCGTACTACGCATTGTCACTTTGCAGCCAATTGGCCAGTTATCACGGATTTTAAAACCCGCAATTGACTTACGAGATAGGGTAACGACTGCCTTTTGACCAGCAATCTTCTCCATATCACCAACTGCATTCTGGACAACCTTCTTATCACCAACAGCCTCACCCAGACCCATATTAAGAGTGATCTTTGTGATGCGCGGAACTTCCATTACGCTGCCATAGTTAAACTGCTCCATAAGCTGCTTAACTACAGTTTCTTTATAATATTCTGACAATCTAGCCATTACTAAAAACCTTACGCTTAAATATCAACTACTTCGTCATTCGACTTGAAGTAACGTACCTTACGACCGTCTTCCAAAACACGAAAACCAACACGATCAGCCTTTTTTGTCGCTGGATTGAACAAAGCAACGTTAGAAAGATTAAGTGAAGCCTCTTTCTCTACGATTCCACCAGCAACACCACGCTGAGGATTTGCTTTTGTATGACGCTTAACCATGTTGACATTATCAACAAACACACGGTCATCAGCGGTCACACTCAGAACATTTCCGCGCTTACCTTTATCTTTACCTGTCAGGACGATTACATCATCGCCTTTTTTGATCTTACGCATCGTTATTTACCTAGTTTCAATCCGCAATAACTCTTAAAGCACTTCAGGTGCAAGAGACACAATCTTCATAAACTGCTCAGTACGCAGTTCACGTGTCACCGGCCCAAAGATACGAGTACCAATTGGTTGCAGGTTAGCATTCAGCAATACAGCAGCATTGCCATCAAAGCGGATCAACGATCCATCGCTGCGACGCACACCCTTGCGGGTACGGACAACAACAGCGTTATAAACGTCGCCCTTCTTTACCTTGCCGCGAGGAATTGCTTCCTTAATACTTACCTTAATAATATCGCCGATACCGGCATAGCGGCGTTTTGAGCCACCCAGTACCTTAATGCACTGTAGACGGCGAGCACCACTATTGTCCGCCACGTCTAAATTTGACTGCATTTGAATCATGTTTCGTCTCCGCTAACTCTTTAGAGTGCTGTCGTAATCAATCGTGACTTAAGCGATTTCTGGCGCTCGTTCATCAACTCGAACCAATGCCCATGACTTAGTTTTAGACAAAGGACGGCTCTGCGAAATTGTAACAAGGTCACCCTCATTACACTGATTACTTTCATCGTGAGCATGGAATTTTGTTGAGCGTTTAATGTACTTTTTATACATTGGGTGCTTAACACGACGCTCTACTATTACAGTAATAGTCTTATCCATCTTGTTACTGACCACACGCCCACTAACTTCACGTGCAGTTTTATTATCTTCACTCATGATCAGCCACTCGCCTTCTGATTCAAAACGGTTTTGACTCGCGCAATATTGCGACGATTCGACCTAAGCAGATGATTCTGTGCCATTTGCCCAGAACCCAGCTGCATACGCAGATTAAACCCTTCACGCAACAAATCTTCGAGTTCTTTATTCAACTCGTCGACATTCTTATCTTTCATTTCACTCGTCTTCATTACATCACGCTCCGAGACACGAATGTTGTTTTAAGCGGCAGTTTGGCAGACGCTAAACGAAATGCTTCACGAGCAACTTCTTCAGTTACACCTTCCATTTCATACAACATACGACCAGGTTGAATCTCAGCCACCCAATATTCAACGTTACCTTTACCCTTACCCATACGAACTTCCAAAGGCTTGTTAGTAATAGGTTTATCAGGAAAAATACGAATCCAAATACGACCACCACGTTTAACGTGACGAGTCATGGCACGACGAGCGGCCTCAATCTGGCGAGCAGTGATACGGCCACGAGCTACCGCCTTAAGACCAAACTCACCAAAGCTGACCTTGTTTCCGCGACTAGCAAGACCACAATTACGGCCTTTATGCATCTTACGGAACTTCGTTTTTTTAGGTTGCAGCATTCTATCAATTCCTATTACTTAGCAGCAGCTTTTCCTTGAGCTTCAGCGCTTTCAGCATCGCCAAAGACTTCACCCTTGAAAAGCCAAACCTTGATTCCGATTACTCCAGATGGCGTATGCGCAGACGCAACACCATAATCAATATCAGCACGCAGAGTATGAAGAGGTACACGACCTTCACGGTACCACTCAGTACGTGCGATTTCAGCGCCATTCAAACGCCCTGAAACCTGAATTTTTATGCCCAAAGCACCCAAACGCATCGAGTTTGTAACAGCACGCTTCATAGCGCGACGAAACATAATACGGCGTTCAAGCTGTTGAGCCACACTTTGAGCAACTAGAGTTGCATCCAACTCTGGCTTGCGAATCTCTTCGATATTTAGGTGTACTGCAGCCGCAGGCAGCTCCATCATCTTGGCCACCTTCTTGCGAAGCTTGTCAATATCCTCACCCTTCTTACCAATCACAATACCTGGACGAGCCGTATGAATAGTAATACGTGCATTACGTGCAGGACGTTCGATCTGGATAAGGCTTACTGATGCCTGAGCCAGCTCCTTCTGCAAGAACTCACGAACCCTAAGATCACTAAGAAGAAAACCACCAAAATCTTTGGTACCTGCATACCATTTGGAGTTCCAGTCTTTTACAATCCCAAGACGTATACCCGTTGGATGAACTTTTTGTCCCATAATAGTCTCTCTTACTTCTCAGCAACAGCCACAGTAATGTGGCTAGTGCGTTTCAGAATTCGGTTTGCACGGCCTTTGGCACGAGCACGGATACGTTTGTGAGTTGCCGCTTCATCAACAAATACTGTTGATACCTTCAGCTCATCAATGTCCAGACCATCGTTATGCTCAGCATTAGCAATAGCAGACTCAAGCAGCTTTTTCATGATTGCAGCAGCTTTTTTAGTGCTGAACTGAAGAGTTTGCAAAGCAGGTTCAACACTCATGCCGCGAATTTGATCTGCGACCAAACGGACCTTCTGTGCTGAAATGCGCGCATTTCTCAAAGTTGCAGTCGTTTCCATTATTTAGACTCCGTTACCTTGATTTCTTATCTGCAACATGGCCTCTGTAGGTACGAGTTGATGAAAACTCACCCAACTTGTGACCAACCATGTTTTCGTTGATCAGAACAGGCACATGCTGACGACCATTATGTATAGCAATAGTTAAACCAACCATCTGTGGCATAACCATTGAACGACGCGACCAAGTCTTGACTGGACGACGATCATTTTTTTCGACTGCAGCATCTACCTTTTTCAGGAGATGAGCATCAATAAATGGACCTTTTTTGACTGAACGTGGCACGTTTCTAGCCCTCTACTTTAAATTACTTACGACGACGAACAATTAACTTGTCCGTACGTTTATTGCTGCGAGTCTTGTAGCCCTTAGTCGGCACACCCCATGGAGTTACAGGATGACGACCACCTGAAGAACGACCTTCACCACCACCATGCGGGTGATCAACTGGATTCATCGCACAGCCACGAACCGTTGGACGTTTACCACGCCAGCGATTTGCACCGGCCTTACCCAGTGAACGCAAACCATGTTCAGAGTTACCAACTTCACCAATAGTAGCTCGACAATCCGCTAGAACCTTGCGCATCTCACCAGAACGAAGACGCAATGTTGCGTGCGCACCTTCTTTAGCAACCAGCTGCACTGCAGCACCGGCACTACGAGCAATCTGCGCGCCCTTACCAGCTTTCATCTCAATACAGTGAATCGTTGTTCCCACTGGAATATTGCGAAGCGGCAAACAGCTACCCGGCTTAATTGGAGCATCAATACCAGCAGCAATTGTATCACCAGCCACCAGGCCTTTTGGCGCAATAATATAACGACGCTCACCATCAGAGAACAAAACCAGAGCCAAGTGCGCGCTGCGATTTGGATCGTATTCTAAACGTTCTATGCGTGCAGGAATACCATCTTTATCATTGCGACGAAAATCAACTACGCGATAGTGTTGTTTGTGACCACCACCACGACGACGAACAGTAATTCGACCAGCATTGTTACGACCTGAAGACTTGATCTTTTTCTCAAGCAGAGGCGCATAAGGCGCACCCTTGTGAAGCTCAGGCGTCACAACCTTAACAACAAACCTGCGGCCTGCTGAAGTCGGCTTTGTTTTTACTAATGCCATGACTATAAAATCCTTATACTCGCTCGCCTAACGCTTACTGCGCACCCATGAAATCAATATCTTGACCAGGCATCAGCTTAACGTAGGCCTTTTTCCAATTAGCACGACGACCAGCAATCTGACCAACACGCTTTGACTTACCTTTTACATTTGACACCTGAACCGCATCGACTTTTACATCGAACATCAGCTCAACCGCCTTTTTAATCTCAAGCTTGTTTGCATCAGAAACAACCTTGAATACAAACTGCTGATTAGTATCAGCAACTGTTGTCGATTTTTCAGAGATGTGAGGGGCAAGCAACACCTTCATCAAACGCTCTTTTTTCATGCGAACATCTCCTCTACTTGTTTGATGGCATCAGTTGTCATCAAAATCTTATCAAAGCGAACCAGACTAACTGGATCAACACTACGAGCCTCAGCAACATCAACATTCATCAAGTTGCGGGCAGCCAATGATAAAGAGATATCTTCAGCCGCAGTAACCATCAAAACGCGACCGTCCAAACCCATCGCCTTAAGCTTTTCATTCAATTCTTTTGTCTTCGGCGCATCCAGCTTAATGCCTTCGATTGCTACCAGACGACCCTGACGAACAAGCTCAGATAGAATCGAGCGCATTGCGCCGCGATACATCTTCTTGTTCACCTTCTGCGAGTGATCCTGCGGTACAGCCGCGAAGGTTACACCACCTGTCCTCCACAACGGGGAGCGTATTGTACCAGCTCTTGCGCGTCCTGTCCCCTTTTGTCTCCAAGGTTTTGCACCACCACCTCGAACTTCAGAACGGGTTTTTTGTGCGCGAGTACCAGCACGAGCACCAGCCATATAGGCAGTAACTACCTGATGAACCAGAGCTTCATTAAATTCTTTACCGAAAGTATCATCCGAAAGAGTCACGCTCTTGGTTGATTCTTTGCCAGTTTTTGTGACCAGTTTCAGTTCCATTTACCCAACTCCTTACGAACGCGCTTTAACAGACGGACGAATCACAACATCACCGCCTTTAGCACCAGGAACCGCACCCCTGATTAAGAGCAGATTGCGTTCTGCATCAACACGGACAATTTCAAGATTCTGTGTGGTTGTTTGGGCTGCACCCATATGACCAGACATTTTCTTACCTTTGAATACGCGACCTGGAGTCTGACAATGACCAATCGAACCCGGCGCACGATGAGACAGCGAGTTACCATGAGTCGCATCCTGCATGGCAAAATTGTAGCGCTTGATTACACCTTGAAAACCCTTACCAATGCTCTTGCCAGCAACATCAACTTTCTGGCCAGCTTCAAAGATATCAACCTTTATTTCACTACCTACAGCAATCTCTTCACCCTCACCATCAGCAAGGCGAAATTCCCACAAACCGCGACCGGCCTCAACACCAGCCTTGGCATAATGACCAGCCGCAGGCTTAGTAACACGACTCGCTCTGCGCGAACCCGAAGTCACCTGATAAGCACGATAACCATCACGCTCTAAATCACGCACCTGAGTAACACGATTAGGATCAACCTCAACCACAGTCACCGGAATTGAGTCACCAGCATCTGTAAAGACACGTGTCATTCCAACTTTACGACCTACAACAGCAATCGCCATTTTCAAACTCCTAGCTTCTCAGCTATCAACGGCGGCATAGTGCCGCACGCTAAAACCCTTTATGTCAATTTAATCTGGACGTCAACGCCAGCAGCCAAATCCAACTTCATTAACGCATCAACAGTTTTATCAGTAGGATCTACGATATCCATCAAACGCTTATGTGTACGAATTTCGTATTGGTCACGAGCATCCTTATTTACGTGCGGTGAAATCAACACAGTAAAACGCTCTTTTTTGGTAGGCAAAGGAATCGGACCTTTTACCTGAGCACCAGTACGCTTGGCTGTTTCAACAATTTCGCGCGCAGATTGATCAATCAAACGATAATCAAACGCTTTCAAACGGATACGTATTTTCTGATTCGCAGTCATATATTTTACTCAACAACCTTAGCAACAACACCCGCACCAACAGTACGACCACCTTCGCGAATCGCGAAACGCAGACCTTCTTCCATCGCAATCGGTGCGATCAAGCTAACTGTCATGGCAACATTGTCGCCAGGCATTACCATTTCTACACCTTCTGGCAAATCACATGCGCCGGTAACATCAGTAGTACGGAAGTAGAACTGTGGA
>Ga0316192_10002646_pt1 | contig 13096 bp, 9 predicted proteins | sample MerIslwburrow_MG_FD_204931 | JGI IMG/M metagenome (GOLD analysis project Ga0316192, IMG submission 204931) | Coastal sediment microbial communities from Maine, United States - Merrow Island worm burrow | ecosystem: Environmental > Aquatic > Marine > Coastal > Sediment | place: USA: Maine...
CACACCTCCTCTCCGTCTTGCGCGAAGAGCTCGGCATCACCTCTCCGAAGGACGGCTGTTCACCGTCGGGCCAATGCGGAGCGTGCACCGTCCTCGTTGAAGGCAAGGCGATCCAGAGTTGTCTCGTCTCGATGGAGAAGGTGGAAGGCAAGTCGGTCTCAACCCTGGAGGGGTTCGAGGAGGCAGAGCGGCAACGCCTGGCCGACGCCTTCGCATCCACCGGCGCGCTGCAGTGCGGGTTCTGTACGCCCGGGATCCTCGTTCGCACCAAGGCTCTCATCGACCAGAAGGGCGCCGACCTCGATCACAAGACCACCGCGGGTCGGCTCGGCGGGCACCTCTGCCGTTGCACCGGCTACACCAAGATCTTCGAGGCGATCGAACTCCTCGCGTCCGGCGACGTCGTCCCGCCGTCGATCCCTGACGGTGTCGGCGTGACCGGAGCGAAGTACGAAGGCGTCGAACTTGCACTCGGCGAGCGTGGCTATGTCGATGACATCCGCCCGGAGGGCCTCTTGCACGGAGCGCTCCGCCTCACCGACCACGCCAGGGCCGACGTGGTGCGGATCGACACCAGCGCTGCGGAAGCGCTTGAAGGCGTCGTCGCCGTCTTCACCGGCGCCGACGTACCGGGGAAACTCCATGTCGGCATCATCTACGAGGACTGGCCGGTCTTCATCCCCGAGGGTGGTCGGACCTCGTACTACGGCGATGTGATCGCCATCGTCGTGGCCGAATCGAAGCGCACCGCCCGCGCCGCCACCGAACTGGTCGAGGTCGAGTACAACGTCCTCGAACCGTTCGCCGACCCGCATACCGCCCTCGCCTCGAGCGAGGATGCTGTTTGGGGTCTCGAAGGCAACGTCCTCTCTCGCTCGGCGTACCGTCGCGGCGACGTAGACGCTGCCCTCGCTGCTTCGGCACACACGGTGCACGAGATCTTCCGGACGCAGCGGGTCGAGCACGCATTCCTCGAACCGGAGTCCACCCTTGCAGTGCCGATCGGAGATGGTGGCCTTCACGTGTACTCCGGAGGGCAGGGGGTCTGGGACGATCGAAACCAGATTGCATCACTGCTCGATGTCGACCCATCGACCATCGTCGTCGAACTTGTCTCGAACGGCGGAGCGTTCGGCGGCAAGGAAGACATGTCGAACCAGGGCCAGACCGCGCTCGCCGCGTACCTGCTGGAGCGTTCGGTCTCTTGCACGCTGACCAGGGAGCAGTCGTTCCGCATCCACGCCAAGCGCCATCCGATCGAGATCGAGGTGTGGGCCGGATGCGATGCCGACGGCAAGCTCACCGCGCTGCGGTCCCGGATGATCGGCGACTCCGGTCCATACGCCTCGGTTGGGATGAAGGTGCTCGAACGGGCCGCTGGTCACATGAGCGGTCCATACGTGGTCGACACGATCGACGTGGAAGCGATCGCCGTGCGCACGAACAATCCCGTTTGCGGAGCCTTCCGCGGCTTCGGTGCCAATCAGGCCCAGTTCGCGATGGAGGGCATCGTCGATCGACTCGCCGAATCCGTCGGGATCGACGGTTGGGAGATGCGATCCCGCAACATCATCGAACCCGGCGTGGTGTGGGGCCCCGGTCAGATCATGGACGACGGCTCCCGTGGTATCCGCGAATGCCTTGACGCCATCAAGCCCGCCTACGACCAAGCCAGGGCGGACGGCAAGGCCGTCGGTCTCGGTGTGGCCCTGAAGAACTCGGGCCTCGGAAATGGTTTCGTCGAAGTCTCCAAGGCCGTCGTCCGCCTCGAAGATGACGGTTCGATCGAAGTGCGTCACTGCTGGACGGAGATGGGCCAGGGTGTCCACAATGTCGCGCTTCAGGTTGCGGCTGAGGAACTTGACGTCGACCCGAACCGGATCACCGTCATCGTCGACACGACAAGAGAGCTCGGCGCAGGTCAGACCACCGGCTCCCGCGGCACCGTGATGGCCGCCGGCGGCGTCGCTGATGCCTGTCGCGTCGCCAAGGAAGCCGGCTTCGCACCCGGCATCGACTACTACGGCGAGTATGTCGTCGACTGGACCGACTCGCTCGAGGACGACGTTGAAAATCCAACGATCCACTCGGCGTTCGGGTATGCCGCGCAGGTGGCGATCGTCGATCCCGAGACCGGCACAATCGAGAAGATGGTTGCCGCTCACGACGTCGGGCGGGCGGTCAACCCGAGTCTCGTCGAGGGCCAGATCGAAGGAGCCGTGCACATGGGTGTCGGCTATGCGCTAACCGAGGAGTTCCCAACCGACGACCTCGCTCGCCCGACCAAGCACACGCTGCGCAGCCTCGGCATCATTCGGGCGAAGGACATGCCGGACGTCGAGACGATCATCGTCGAGGTCCCCCAGCCTCGCTCCCCCTTCGGGGTCAAAGGCGTCGGAGAGATCGGCCTCGTGCCAACCGCTGGAGCAATCGCCGCGGCCTTCTACGAGGTCGACGGCATCCGCAGAACGAGAACGCCCATGAACGTCCACGAACCGCTTCGCGAGAGGAGCACCGCATGAGCAACGTCACGCCGGGATTGGTCTGCGCCCACCACCACCTCTACTCCGAACTCGCACGAGGCATGCCGGCACCGCCGGAGGTCGCCACCGACTTCCAGGGGATCCTCGACCAGGTCTGGTGGCGGCTCGACGCTGCACTCGACCTCGACATGCTCTACTGGTCGGCGAAGCTCGGTGCGCTCGAAGCGCTCGAATCCGGCACGACCGCGATCATCGACCACAACGAGACCCCAAACGCCATCGAGGGGTCGCTCTCCGTCATTGAAGACGCCTGCAATGAGGTCGGCGTCCGCGTGGTGACCGCATACGGCGTCAGCGACCGACACGGTCACGACGGTGTGATTCGCGGCCTCGAAGAGAACCGACGGTTCCTCGCCGCCGGCGGAAGTGGCATGGTTGGCGTCCACGCCGCCTTCACTTGCACCGACGAGTCGCTTGAGGCGGCCGCGGCCCTCGCCGACGAGTTCGATGTCGGCGTCCACATTCACGTTTGTGAAGGCCCAGGCGATGCCGGTGCGCCGCAGCGACTCGAAGGCCTCACCAACGACAAGTGGCTCATCAGCCACTGCGTCTTCCTCCCCACCGATCACACGCTCAAGGGGACGATCCTCCACAACCCGCGGTCGAACCTGAACAACGGGGTCGGTTACGCCGATCCCGCACGCTTCGGGAACCCGGTCGCGCTCGGCACCGACGGCATCGGCGCCAACATGATCGAGTCGTTCCGCCTCGCGTACGTCATGCAACGCTCGGTCGACGTGACCGTCGGGCCCGACCCGGCGTGGTCGTGGCTCGAGAACGGGTGGACGCTCGTCCCTGGAGCGCTGAACGATGAAGTCACCTGGTCGTATGAACCGATGGACCCGTGGCACATCGCGTTCACCCCGGGCATCCGGCCATTGGAGGTCAAGGTCGACGGAGAAGCCGTATTCGCCAACGGAACCACAACGCGCGTCGACGCGGAGGAGATCAGAGCCAAAGCCCGAGAGCAGGCCGCCCGTCTGCACGCCCGCCTGTAGCGGAGAGGAGCCGACCGATGTCAGACCGCTTCCAGCCCATCACGATGGAGCAACTCACCGATTGGGTGTTCGACGAACTCGAGACCAACAACTCGATCTTCGGAATCCCCCGAGGGGCGTTCTTCACGCCGAGCGAGGCCGACCGATTCCGCCAGCCGAACTACGGCACCACGCTCGATACGCCGTTTGGCGTCGCCGCGGGCCCGCACACCCAGATGGCTCAGAACATCATCGTCGCGTGGCTCGTCGGTGCCCGCTTCATCGAGCTGAAGACCGTCCAGACGCTCGACGAACTCGATGTCAACAAGCCCTGCATCGACCTCGAAGACGAGGGATACAACGTCGAGTGGTCGCAGGAGCTCAAGGTCTACCAGTCGTTCGACGAGTACCTGCGCGCCTGGGTGCTCATCCATGCGCTCCACAAGAAGCTCGGATTCCCCGGTGACGCCCCGGGCATGATCTTCAACATGAGCGTTGGCTACAACCTGGAGGGGATCCTGGAGCCGAACGTCCAGTGGTACCTCGACACGATGGACGACGCATCCGAGTACCTCGGCCCGTACGTCGACATCGTCGCCGAGCGCTACCCCGAGGTTCGGGACGTCGAGATCCCTGCCCGGATCTCCAGCACCATGACATTGTCGACCATGCACGGATGCCCGCCGGAAGAGATCGAGCAGATCACCACATACCTTCTCCAGGAACGCGGCCTGCACACGTCCGTCAAGTGCAACCCGACCCTGCTCGGCGCCGAGCGCGTCCGAGGGATCATCAACGATGAACTCGGATTCGGCGACATCGTGATCCCAGACGAGGCCTTCGGCCACGACCTCAAGTACGTGGATGCTGTCCCGATGTTCCACAACCTGAAGCGGATCGCGCGGAGCAAAGGTCTGACATTCGGGCTGAAGCTCTCGAACACCCTCGAGGTCGAGAACCATCGGATGGAGTTCCCGGACGACGACATGATGTACATGTCGGGCCGGGCTCTCCACGCCGTGACCACCAACCTCGCATTGCGCCTGTCGGAGGAGTTCCGCGGCGATCTCCTGCTCTCGTTCGCCGGTGGTGCGGATGCGTTCAACGTCACCAGCCTCCTGCGGTCGGGGATGACCACGATCACGGTCTGTTCGGATCTCCTGAAGACCGGCGGCTATCTGCGCATGCCGCAGTACCTCGAGGAACTCGCCAACGCGCTCGACAAGACCGAGGCGTGCGATCTCAAGGACTTTGCCGCATGCACGGCGCTCGCCGAGCACCACTTCTCCGCCTTCAGCGAGATGCTGGCCGGTGCGGCACTCGGCGACAGCGGTCTGGCGTTCACGCTGAGGGACGCGCACGAACTCGCTACCTATCTCGGCGGCGAGTGGCACGGACCCGTGTCGGAGAGCGTCGAGCGCTGGGCGGTGGAGCGCGACTACACGGAGGAGCAGGCGGCGACGCTGACCTCGCTCGCGCTACGAACGCTTGCCAGGGTAAACCTGCGCTCCTATGCCCAAGAGGTGCAGGAGGACTGGCGCTACCGCAAGGAATCATTCAGAACCGACCGATCGAAGACCAGCCGGAAGCTGGGGCTGTTCGACTGCATCGAAGCCCCCTGCGTCGACGAATGCCCGGTGTCACAGGACGTGCCCGCCTACATGCGGGCCGTTCGCGAAGGTCGATTCGACGATGCGGTGAACCTGACGCGGGCCGATAATCCGGTTCCGTCGATCCTCGGACGGGTGTGCGACCACCTCTGTGAGACGACGTGCATCCGTACCCACCTCGATCAGCCGCTGGCGATCAGGGATATGAAACGGTTCATCATGTCGCACGAGACCTCACCACTGGTACCGGAGCGGACGGCCGCGATCGACGCCAAGGTCGCGGTGATCGGCGCTGGACCTGCCGGCATCGCAGCGGCGCAAGACCTGGCGCTCGCCGGCGCCACGGTGACGGTCTTCGAGGCCCACAGCTACCCGGGCGGCATGGTCGGCGGAGCGATTCCCGCCTACCGGTTGCCGCAGGAGCAGATCGACCAGGACATGGCGATCCTCGTGGACCTCGGTGTCGAGATCCACTACAACCAGACAGCGGGTCGGGACTTCACCCTCGAGGACCTGCGGGCCGACGGCTTCGACCGAGTGTTCGTCGCCGTGGGCGCGCAGCTCCCGAAATTCCTCGGGGTCGAGGGCGAGGACAGCGACGGCGTCATCGATGCCCTACGGTTCCTGCGCAGTGTGCGTGAGGAGGATCCGATCCCGGTCGGCCCCAGGGTCGGCGTGATCGGCGCAGGCGACACCGCCATGGACTGTGCGCGTTCCGCATGGCGGGTTGGCGCGACCGATGTGGCGATCATCTATCGCCGCACCATCGACCAGATGCCGGCTGATCGCGAAGAGGTGCATGCGTGCCTTGAAGAGGGCATCACCATTGAGGAACTGGCGAGCCCGAGCGCTCTGCATGTCGAGGACGGCAAACTTGTCGGACTCATCGCAACCCGGACCGAGTACCGGGGCGATCGCGACTCGTCCGGCAGGAAGATCCCGTACGACATCGAGGACTCCGAGTTCGAGATCCCGCTCGACACGCTCATCCTGGCGATCAGCCAGCATTCGATGCTCGAGTTCTTCGGCGACGTCGTGCCCGTGCTGACGTCGCGTGGCTACATCGAGGTCGATTCGACAACGTTCGAGTCGTCGATCCCCGGCGTCTACGCCGGTGGCGATGTCGCGGCGGACGGGCCGTCCTCGATCGTCAAGGCGGCCGCCGATGGTCAGGCCGCAGCCGCAGCGATTGTCGCCGCGGTGTCGGGCGCGGTCGTTGACACGACGCCGCTGCCGATCCCGACGACGCGCGACCTCCCGAGCCTGGTGATGCGCCGCGCCCATCGCGAGTATCGCGTGCCGACGGTGCACACCCCACTCAATGAACGCGACAACTTCAACGAGACGATGCTGACATACACGACGGAGCAGGCGCAGGCCGAGGCGAGTCGGTGCGTTGACTGCGACACGATCTGCAGTCTGTGCGTCGGGGTGTGCCCGAATATGGCGCTGATGACGTACCAGACGAAGGCGTTCGTCGCCGATCTCCCGTCTTTCCTGGTGGAAGGCGGCACACTCGTCGAGCACGGCAGCACCCGGTTCCGGGTCGACCAGCCGCATCAGATCGCAGTGCTCTCGGACTTCTGCAACGAGTGCGGAAACTGCGTGACGGCGTGTCCGACGTCCGGCAAGCCGTACCAGGACAAGCCCCGCCTGTACCTCGATCGCGTGGAGTTCGATGCGGAGTCGTCGAACGCCTTCATGGTGAAGCGGGAGGGCGAGGTCGTCACGGTGCTGTCACGGTTCGACGGCGAGACCCATCGACTCTCAATCAACGGGACTGTCGAGTACTCGTCGCCTGAGGTCTCGGCATCCTTCGACGAGTCGTTCGAACTCACGGCGGCAACGCCGGGAGCCTCGGCGTCGGATGGAGACGCGGTAACGCTTGCCGCGGCAGCCACCATGTTTGCGGTCTGGAAGGGACTCGATGAGTCGATGCCCTACCTGCCGATCGTGGACGGCGCCGGCACCCGGATCGGACAGCCGGCCTACGCCGGATAGCGGGATGGCACAACGAAAGAGGACACCGGGTTCCGGTGTCCTCATCTTCGATCTGATTCTACCGCTTTGCGCGCTTGGCGTGGAAGGCCGCGGCGACGATCTGGCGGGAACGGTTCATCTGCAATGCGACATCGGGATGCATGATGCACGCCCCTTTCGTGGTAGTTCTTCCCCAACAACGTAAATAATACACCATGTCTTCTCTCTATGTGTAAGAATGTCCGTCATGGATGAACTTGACCGGAAGATCATCGCCCTTCTCGCGGAGGACGGCCGCCTTCCGTACCGCCGCATCGGTGAACTGACGGGGGTCGCGACCACCACCGTTCATCAGCGGGTCCGCCGCCTCACCGAACAGGGCGTGATTGCCGGCACGCGGATCACAATCGATTGGGAGGCCATCGGCCTTCCGGTCACCGCGATGGTCAGCGTCGAAGCGCCGGGCGGTCTCCCTCTCGCCGAGGTCGCGAAATCAGTCGAGACCCTCCCCTTCGTGCAGGACTGCTACGCCGTCACCGGCGAGTTCGATCTCCTCCTCACGATCCGAGCCCGCTCGTCGGACCATCTCGGCGAGGTCCTCGAGAGCATTCGCCGGTTCGCCCCTGGTCGCAGCCGCACGGTGGTGGTCCTTGCCACCTACTTCGAGGGCCGCACGCCTGATCTGCCCGATCGGCCCTGACGCCGCCGGTAGACTCGAATCGTGGAAGACTTCCCCTTCTGGATCTTTTTCGGTGCGTTCGGACTGCTGATCGCAGCTGGCGCCACGATCGGCGCGAAGCGGCAGATGGCATCGATGAACCAGGCATGGCAGGTCGCCGCCGAGACGCTCCGATTCTCGTTCGCACCCGGCACGTGGCGCGGAGGCCCCACCATGACCGGCCTGCTCGACGGTGCTCCCGCCGAGATCAAGAGCTATACGAAGAGCAGTGGGAAGAGCTCGACCCGCTACACCCGCTACACCGTCACATTCCCGTCGATCGGAGTCGGCCTGCGCCTCCAGCGCCAGTCCGGAATGGGCATGTTCCTCAAAGTACTCGGAACGCAGGACATCATCATCGGCGAACCGATCTTCGATGAGGCCTTCATCGTCCAGGCCGCAGATCCCCAAGCCGCCCGGGCCGTCCTGGGAACGGGGATCACCATGGTCCTGAACCGCCTGATCGCCCTCCACCCAGAGATCATCGTGTCCGACGACCGGATCGTCCTTGACCGCCGGGCGACGGTGCGGGATGCCGACACGCTCGTGTCGACGCTCCGGAGACTCGCCTCGGCTGCGGGTGTTCTCGCGGACGCCGGGCAGTCCGAAGCGCTCACGAGACTCGTTGAGCAACGGCTGGGCGGGACCCTTCCGAGCGACTACGAGCCCGGTCTGGAGCGAGAACAGTCCATTGATGAGCGCCTCACCGTCGGCGAGACGCTGGTGGCATCGGGAACGCTCGACATCGCCGGGCGCATCTTCAGGGCCCTCGGAGTCGAACTCCCCGCGGACGCCGAGATCGCCGGATGGTCGAAGCAGATCCCGAGCGCGGCCGAGCCGTTGACGGACGCAGCACCCCCCGATCTTGGTTCACCGGCTACCCCCAAGCCGATTGAGCCGACCGAGTTGGCTGCGACAAAGCCCGTCGCACGAGCGGCACCGGAACCGGAGTCGCTCTCCCCTGCTGATCAGGCGGGTGGTAGCGACGCCATAGCGGTCGCGACCGATCTCTTCGGAGAGAGCCGCCTCAGCTTCGAGACGGCACAACGGTATTCCGACCGCTACGCGGAACGCGACATCCACTGGACGGGCAAGATCCGGAACGTCGAGGTCGTCGAACGCGATCGCATCCTCGGCGACGGCCCGTTCACCAAGGCCGTGGTCGACGTCGCCTCACTCGAGAACGATCTGTTCGGCAGCACCGTGGTGAGCGCGGTGGTTGCGTTCCCCCAATCCGGCGACGTGCGACTCAGCGAGGGCCGCGAGATAGAGTTTTCCGGCCGGCTGGCCGGTATCGACGCCCTCGTCCGAACCCTCTACGTGGCGAACGGCCGCTTCGCCTGACCGGCGACTGGCGACTGATCGCTACTCCGGCAGCCGATCCGAGAGGTACGCCACCAGATTCTCGATCGGGATCCGATCTTGCTGCATGGTGTCGCGATCGCGGATCGTCACCTGGTCGTCGTCGAGCGTGTCGAAATCGACGGTGACGGCATACGGCGTGCCGATCTCATCCTGGCGGCGATACCGGCGTCCGATGGACTGTGTGATGTCGACCTCGATCATCCAACGGCTCCGAAGGAGATCGGCAACCCGATCCGTCGCCGAGATGAGATCCTCCTTCTTCGAGAGGGGCAGCACCGCGACCTTCACGGGCGACAGCCGAGGATCCAGCTTGAGGACCGTGCGCTGCTCGCCGCGCACCTCTTCTTCCTCGTAGGCGTCGATGAGGAAGGCGAACGTCGTGCGCGTTGCACCGGCGGCCGGCTCGATGACATACGGCGTGAAGCGCTCGTTCGTGGCGGGGTCGAAGTAGGTCAGGTCTTCGCCCGAGTACTCGGCGTGCGCCTTCAGGTCGAAATCGGTCCGGTTGGCGATCCCTTCGAGTTCATCCCATCCCCACGGGAAGAGGTAGTCGACGTCGTAGGTCCCGGAGGAGTAGTGCGAGAGTTCGTCCTGCTCGTGCTCGCGGAACTGGAGGTTCGCCTCGGTCATCCCCAGATCGATGTACCAGTTGCGGCGCTCGTCGACCCAGTAGCGGAACCACTCGTCGGCCTCGTCCGGATGACAGAAGAACTCCATCTCCATCTGTTCGAACTCGCGCGTGCGGAAGACGAACTGCCCCGGGGTGATCTCGTTTCGGAACGACTTGCCGACCTGAGCGATGCCGAACGGCAGCCGCTTGCGAGCCGTGCGCCGGACGTTCTCGAAGTTGATGAAAATGCCCTGGGCGGTCTCTGGTCGCAGATAGACCGAATTGTCGTCGCTCTCGATCGGACCCATGTGGGTCCGGAACATGAGGTTGAACTCGCGGGGTTCCGTGAACGAGTCTTTGGTGCCGCACGACGGGCACTGGTCCGGATCCTCGAGCTTGTCGAGACGGAAGCGGTTGTGGCACTCGCGGCACTCGACGAGCGGATCTGAGAACGAAGCCAGGTGTCCTGAGGCGACCCACACCTTCGGCGACTGGATCACGGCGCTGTCGATGCCCACGATGTCGTCTCGCATCTGCACCATCGACCGCCACCACTGATCCTTCACGTTGCGCAGCAGTTGGGCGCCGAGCGGCCCGTAGTCGTAGGCCGATCGGATGCCTCCGTAGATCTCGGAGGATTGGAAAACGAAACCTCGCTTTTTGGCGAGGTTGACGATGGTGTCGAAGTCGGCGGGCATAAGTCACTCTCATTGAGGGGGTGCAGATGGATGGTAATGGGGTTGGAGATCGAGCTACGAGCTGGGCCTCGGGCCATCATCCCCGGATGCGGCGTCGATTGCCGTGCCGAACCTGCGGTCGCGGTGTTGGTACTCGGCGATGCAACGCGCCAGTTCTCCTTGGTCGAAGTCGGGCCAGAGGACGGGCGTGAACACGAACTCGGCGTAGGCCGCCTCCCACAGGAGGTAGTTCGAAATTCGCTGCTCCCCCGACGTCCGGATCAGCAGATCCGGATCGGGCATATCCGGCCGATAGAGCCGTGCGGCGATCGCAGCTTCGTCGACGTCGGCGGGGTCGAGGGTGCCGGCTGCGACCGCCTCGGCGATCTGGCGAGCAGCGTACGCAATCTCCGTCCGGCCGCCGTAGTTGAAGGCGTAGACCATGTTGAGCTTCGTGTTGTGCTTCGTCTGCTCTTGGGCGATCCGCATCCGGTCGAGGACCGGCGGGGGGATGCGCGGGTCGTCGTGGTCGCCGATGAAGATGACCCGAACTCCGAGTTCGTCGAGTTCGTCACGTCTCCGCTCGAGCAGATCGACGTTGAATTCCATGAGAAACGCCACTTCGTTGGCGTCGCGGTTCCAGTTCTCGGTCGAGAACGTGTAGACCGTGAGCCACTCGATGCCGAGGTCGAGGGCACCGTGGACGACGTCGAAGAGAGCCGGTTCGCCCTGCGCGTGGCCGGCAGTTCGCGGAAGACCGCGTGCGTTCGCCCACCGGCCGTTGCCATCGAGGATGATGGCAACGTGTCGTGGGATCCGGCTCCGATCGACCTGCAGCTCAGTCTCAGACATCGAGCAGCTCCATGGAGTCGAGCCGGCGTTCGAGGTGATACTCGAGGAACCGTCGCGTGATACCACGTGCCTCTCCCGACATTGACGGGTCGGCATCCGGCATCGCGGCCAGGTCGGCCGCCGCAGCGTCGGCGAGATAGTCGGTCACCCCGGCTCGCAGCGCGTACGCCCCGGGCGTTCGGCAACGGTCGCACAGGGCGCCTCCCGCTGCGAAGCTGAAGCGCGTGAGCCCCTCCCTGGCACCGCACCCGGCGCAGTGTTTCAGGGCGGGGGCAACGCCGACGATCGCAGCCGCCTTCAGGAGATAGGATGTCAGGAGATCGGGGTGCGGCGTGTCGCCGTCGAGTGCGCGGAGGCCGCGCTGAAGAAGAAGGAACAGACGCTGCGACGGCTCGTCCTCCTGGGCCACCACATCGGCAACCTCGATCATTGTTCCCGCGGTGACGACCCGGTCGAGATGCTGGCGGAGCGTCGGAAAAGCCTCGATGATCGAGACCTGGGTGATCATGTCGAGGTTCTTGCCCTCGTAGAGCACGAGGTCGACGTGAACGCAGCTCTCGAGGCGACCCCCGAAACGGCTCTTCGTCTTGCGGACACCCTTTGCGACGGCCCGAAGCTTTCCGCGATTGGGACTGATCAGGACGACAACCTTGTCGGCTTCACCGAACGAATACGACCGGAGCACGATCCCCGTGTCGTTGTAGAGCGCCATGCGATTGAGGGTACCGGTGGAGGTCGGTGTAGCCGGGCACCGTCGCGTGCCCCAAACCCGATCAGCCGGTCCCCGTGGTCACACGGGTACTCACAGGCAGCAGCACCATGGCGGCGATCATTCCACTTCGTGCCGGCAACCCAGATGACCGGGTATGGGACGAACGCGTGGATGTCCGGATCCCGCTCCGCCTGCCCCCAGACACGGAACACGCCGACGCTGCCCTTGCGGTCTACGCGTCGGCCAAGGTCTTGAGCATCTGGTGAATCGTCTGATGCTGGGTAAACCCCAGCTGGTTGTTGATCTCACGGATCGCCGTGTTGGTGGAATCGTTCCAGGTGCGGATCGTGGCGATGCCGGAGGCTCTGGCGTTCCGAAGGCTCGCCTCCTTCAGCGCTCGCGCAATGCCGCGACCTCGATGGGACCGAAGAACGCCGGTCAGTTCCTGAGACCATCTGGTGGGTTTGCCGGTGACCCGGCGCACCTCCGTGAACCCAACCCACTCGTCCCCGTCAATTGCCACGAGGAACGCCTCCGGCATGGCGGTAGCAGCGTCGACCGAACGTGCCCGAAAGACATCACGCGGCGTCGGCACCTCGGCAATCGGGAAGGGCGTGTCAGCCTCAACCGCGATGAACAGTCGGTAGAGCCGCTCAAGCCAGTCCGCTCGTGCAGTTCGGAGTTCCGCCAGGCAAACCACGGCGATGCCGGGCACGTTCGAGCCAGTGCTGGATACCACCCGACGAGGATCGACGTCCAACTCGATCGAGCGCCCAATCTCGCGGTAGCCAAGCGCGTGAGCGAAGCCGACACCCGACGGTTCGCCTCCTCGGACGAACGCGAGGAGTCGTCGACCGCCATGAACGTCCGCCGCATCCTCGATCAATCTGTGGAGGGACCGGCCAACACCGAACCGACGGCAATCCGGGAGCACGCTGATCCGGACTATGACCACGTCCCGGTCGACGGCCGTCGGTAGGTGCCTGAACGAAGCGTGGCCGATTGGCTTGCCGTCGACGGTGGCCATTCGGTGCTCCGCCATCCATCCACCG
>Ga0316192_10002651_pt1 | contig 13089 bp, 8 predicted proteins | sample MerIslwburrow_MG_FD_204931 | JGI IMG/M metagenome (GOLD analysis project Ga0316192, IMG submission 204931) | Coastal sediment microbial communities from Maine, United States - Merrow Island worm burrow | ecosystem: Environmental > Aquatic > Marine > Coastal > Sediment | place: USA: Maine...
CATAACCCTGTTGCCTCGCCAGCTCGCGGGTTGATTCCATATAGGCTTTTACACCGGGGTAACGCTGGAAGTATAAATTCACATATTGCTGCGCCTGACCCCGATCAATGCCCAGTTGCCTGGCCAATCCAAACGCCGACATCCCGTAGATCAAGCCGAAATTGATCGCCTTGGCTGAACGGCGCTGATCGGAACTGACTTGATCGGGTGTTGTGGCGAACACCTCGGCCGCTGTCGCCCGGTGAATATCCTCGCCGCGCGCGAAGGCCTGCACCAGGCCTTCGTCGCCTGACAAATGCGCCATAATGCGCAATTCGATCTGCGAATAATCGGCGGCAAGCATCTCGTAGCCCGGTTCAGCAATGAACGCCTGGCGAATGCGTCGACCCTCCTCACTGCGAATCGGGATATTCTGCAGGTTTGGATCGGAAGAGGATAAACGGCCGGTCGCTGCAACAGCCTGGTGATATGAGGTATGGACGCGCCCTGTGTCCGGATTCAACTGCCCGGGTAATTTATCGGTATAGGTTGATTTCAGTTTGCTGAGCGAACGATGCTCCAGGATCAATCGGGGCAAGGGATAATCCAGCGCCAGTTCCTGGAGAACAGGCTCAGCTGTCGAAGGTGCGCCTTTCGGAGTCTTGGCCAGTACCGGCAGTTGCTGTTTGTCAAACAGGATAACCTGAATCTGTTTCGGCGATGCCATATTGAAAGGCTCACCGGCCAGCTGCTGCGCTTCGCTTTCCACCGCCTGCATGCGCCCGGCCAACTCCAGGCTCTGCTTTTTCAGCATCGCCACATCGACCTTGACACCGTTGCGTTCCATATCACTCAACACATAAAGCAATGGCATCTCCAGTTCTTCAAACAATGCCTTCAGCCGGGGCTCCGCTGACAGGCGTGGCCAGAAATGCCGGTGCAGCCGCAGCGTCATATCCGCATCTTCGGCGGCATAGGGCGACGCCGTTTCCAGCGGCACCTGGTTAAAGGTCAGTTGCCTGGCACCCTTGCCCGCGACGTCTGCAAACTTGATGTTGTGGTGGGAAAGATACTTCTGGCACAGCGAATCCAGATCGTGACGACTGGCGGTGCTGTCCAGTACATAAGATTCCAGCATCGAGTCATAAGCAATACCTTGCAGCTTGATACCGTGATTGGCCAGCACATTACGATCATATTTCAGATGATGTCCGAGCTTGGCTTTGTGCGGATCCTCCAGCAAGGGTTTGAGCTGGTCGAATACCCAGTCACGGTCCAGCTGATCCGGTGCACCCGCGTAATCGTGGGCGAGCGGAAGATACGCCGCCTTCGCCGGCTCTACTGCGAAAGACAGACCCACGATCTGCGCCTGCATATAGTCCAGACTGGTGGTTTCCGTATCGAATCCGAACAGCTCGGATTGCTGCAGGCGCTGCAGCCAGTCCGCGAATTCCTGTCGGGTCAGAAGGGTCTGGTATTCCGCATCAGCCGTCGCCTGGTGTTGTTCAGTTGCTTCAGCTGCTTCATCCGTTTCACCATTCAGCTGCCTGAGCCAGGTTTTGAACTCCAGACGTTCGAAGCCGTTGCGTAATGAATCGAGTTCGGGTGGCTTGACCGACAGATCGTGCAGTTCAAGTCCCAGCGCAAGGTCACAGCGAATGGTTACAAGGTCTTTTGACAAGGGCAACTGGTCGAGATGGGTGCGCAGGCTTTCCCCCACCTTGCCTTTCACGTCGCCGGCATGGGCCACCAGCTCATTCAGCGAACCATACTGGCTTAACCACTTGGCGGCCGTCTTGGGCCCGACCTTGGGTATGCCGGGAATATTATCCGAGCTATCCCCGACGAGACTCAGGTAATCGATGATCTGTCCAGGCTCAACGCCAAACTTGTCCAACACCCCCTGTTCATCCAAACAGCTGTCATTCATGGTATTGATCAGGGATACCTGTTCGTTAACCAGTTGGGCAAGATCCTTGTCGCCGGTGGAAATCACCGTTTCCCAACCCACCTCTGTTGCCTGTGCGGCCAGGGTTCCAATGACATCGTCCGCTTCAACGCCCGAAACCTGAAGCATCGGCAAGCCCGTGGCGCGCACCAGTTCCAGCAAAGGCGTCACTTGTGAAGACAGCTCGGGGGGCATCGGCGGGCGGTGCGCCTTGTATTGCGGATAGAGCTCATCACGGAAGGTTTTACCTTTGGCATCAAAGACAACCGCCATGTACTTCGGCTGGTAGGTATCGACAAGCTTGCGTAACATGTTCAGCACGCCATATATCGCCCCAGTCTGCAGGCCTTGTGAATTGGTCAGTTCAGGCAGCGCGTGAAAGGCACGGAACAGGTAGGAAGAGCCATCGACCAGAATAAAGGGGCTGTTGGGTTTGCTTGCCATGCTGTAGGTCTCGGTTTGGTCAGAATGCGATGGTATCATTCCACAGCAAATCCTGATGGATTTGTGAACTCGCCGGCAGATACCGTGGTCTCAGGAGAATGGATATGATTATTAAACGATTTTTATTGCCTGGCTTGTTTCTGTTCGCCGCACAAACGGCGCTTGCGGAGAAACAGGCTGATATCCCGCCGCCACCGTCCGGCTCCAGTGATCAGCAAGGACAGGAAGAAATCGAACCCGAGGTGGTTATCATTCAGCGTGAGGACAAGACCATTGAAGAGTACCGTGTCAACGGACGACTCTATATGATAAAGGTTATCCCGAGGAATGCGCCGCCCTACTTTCTGCTGGACAAGGATGGTGATGGCGCGATGGAATCCCGCCTCGGCGCCAGCGATCTAGAGCCTGACATCATGATTCCCCGCTGGGTGCTGTTCCGCTGGTAGGTCGCACAGATTATTCCTGTTTCGTGAGATCAGGCGTGGCTGCCGGTGGTTAAGATCGCCTGACTATTAAAGCGGCAATAATATACCCGACGTACGAGCGGCCTCCTGGCCGCGAAATCGCGCCGAAGGACGGCTCTCCTACGCTGTATGTTTAATTGCCGGGTGAATAACTTATGCGCGCCGTTGGGGCGGTGATAAATGCAGGCCAGCGGTTATAATCCGCAGCTATGTCAGCATCCGCCCTCAAATCCCTGTCTGCTCGTCTTGACCGTATTGCCGAGCTGGTTGGTAACGCCGCAGCCTGGCTGGCGCTCGCCCTGGTGCTGGTTACCTTTAGCGTTGTCATGCTTCGCTATCTGTTTCAGCTCGGCTGGATTGCCATGCAGGAATCCATCCTGTATCTGCACGCCAGCCTTTTCCTGTTGGGTGCCGCCTATACCCTTAAAAAGGATGGCCACGTTCGTGTGGACATCTTCTACCGCGGTTTTAGTGAAAAACGAAAGGCCCTGGTTGACCTGCTGGGCGCGCTGTTACTGTTGCTGCCGGTGTGCAGTTTTTTGCTGTGGACCAGCTGGGACTATGTCATCACAGCCTGGTCTATACACGAAGGTTCCCAGGAGTCAGGTGGGCTGCCGTATGTCTACCTGCTGAAAACACTCATCCCCGTTGCCGTTGTGCTGCTTATTCTGCAGGGCATCGGTCAGGCGCTCTCCAGTCTGAGCGTTCTGGTCTCTGACAAGAGTGACAATTGATGAACGGCGGCATGTCCCTGCTGATGTTTGCCACGGTGTTCATCGTATTGCTCGCCGGTTATCCGGTTGCTTTCAGCCTGGCGGGTACGGCACTTGGCTTCGCTTTCGCTGGTCAATGGCTGGGTATCTTTGATTTCGCCTTTCTGGAAGCGCTGCCCCTCCGCCTGTTTGGCATCATGACCAATCAGACCCTGGTGGCAGTGCCGCTGTTTGTGTTCATGGGCGTCATGCTGGAACGCTCACGGGTGGCGGAAAACCTGCTGGAGACCATGTCAGCCCTGTTCGGTCGTTTACGCGGCGGTCTGGGTATATCCGTGACACTGGTAGGCATGTTGCTGGCCGCCAGCACCGGCATCGTCGGCGCCACCGTCGTTACCATGGGTCTTTTATCTCTCCCTACCATGCTGCGGCGCGGTTACGACCCGAAAATCGCAACCGGGACCATCTGCGCATCCGGCACGCTCGGCCAGATCATCCCGCCGTCGATTGTGCTGGTGCTGCTGGGCGACGTATTGTCGGCAGCCTATCAGCAGGCACAGCTCGACCAGGGCATATTTTCCCCCAGGACGGTCTCGGTCGGCGACCTGTTTGCCGGCGCGCTGATACCCGGACTGTTGCTGGTCATGCTGTATCTTGCTTACCTGATCGCGGTAGCGATCATGCGGCCGCAGGCCATGCCGGTCCACCAGCCGCCTGAAACCGGTGCAGTGGGCGGCTTCCGCGCCCTGCAGGCCCTGCTGCCGCCGTTGCTGCTGATTCTTGCGGTACTGGGTTCCATTCTGGCCGGACTGGCCACCCCCACCGAAGCCGCCTCTGTCGGTGCCGTAGGCGCCATGCTGCTGGCGGCAAGCCGCCATCAATTCAATCTGAACATCCTGCGCAGCGTTGTACGCAGTACCATGGAAGTATCCAGCATGGTGTTTCTGATTCTCATTGGTGCTTCTGTATTTTCGCTGGTATTCCGTGGTTTTGGTGGCGACGAACTGGTTGAGGAATTGCTGATGCAGCTGCCGGGTGGTGTCGTCGGTGCCATGCTGGTGGTGATGCTGGTGATGTTTTTTCTCGGCTTTGTGCTGGATTTTATCGAGATCACCTTTGTCGTCGTTCCCATCGTCGGCCCGGTATTGCTGGGCATGGGGCTGGACCCGGTATGGCTGGGCATTATGATCGCCATCAATCTGCAGACATCTTTCCTGACACCACCGTTTGGCTTTGCCCTGTTCTATCTGCGCGGGGTCGCGCCGCAGAGTATCACCACCGGTGATATCTATCGCGGCGTCATGCCCTTCATCGGCATTCAGCTTGCCATGCTCGGTCTGCTGGCCTTGTGGCCGGCACTGGCGACCTGGCTGCCCAAACTTGTGTACGGTGGTTAAACCTTGATTCCGCAGTTGGCAGCACGTGCATAACGCAAGCTCTTAATACGCCTGGCTATACGAAAAAAGTTCTTATCACCAACAAGGTGACCGCGACTTTTTTCGTTACGCCATCCGCATCAATATCTTACGTCCTACGCGCACTCCCAACTGCGGAATCAAGGTTAAACCGAACCTCTGGCATTGAGATAAGCGCGCGCCGAAATATCGCTCCACTGGACCACCTGGTCACGGAAAGCCTGGAACGAGGCATGTACGCGTTGCGACAGCGCATCCTTTGCGGCTATTTCGGCGACCACCTGGTCGGACAGTTCGCGCAGTCGTTCGAGCACGCTGTCGGGCAGTTTACGAACATCCACCTGATGCTCGTCAACCAGTGTTCGCAATGCCTGGTTATTGCGTGCGATGTACTCGGTAAGCATATCCTGGTTGGCGACACGGGCTGCACTGAGCACAATGGCCTGCAAGTCGTCGGGCAGGGCGTCAAAAGCCGCCTTGTTCACCATGCATTCCAGGGTGGTGCCCGGCTCGTGCCATCCCGGGTAATAGTAGTACCTGGCCGCCTTGTAGAAGCCGAATGCCAGATCGTTATAGGGCCCCACCCATTCGGTGGCATCAATGGCTCCGGATTGCAGGGAGGTAAACAGCTCGCCACCCGGCAGGCTTACCGGCGTGCCACCGGCACGTGACAGGACTTCTCCACCCAGGCCCGGGATACGCATCTTCAAACCCTGGAGATCCTCCACCGTATTGATCTCTCTGTTGAACCAGCCGGCCATCTGCACGCCGGTATTGCCCGCCGCCATGGGCACCAGACCAAACGGCTGGTAAGTTTCCTGCCACAACTCCATACCGCCACCGTGATACAGCCAGGCGTTCATTTCGTCGGCCGTCAAACCAAATGGCACGGCGGAAAAAAACTGCGCCGCTTCTGATTTACCTTTCCAGTAATAGGCAGAACCGTGCCCCAGTTCAGCCGTTCCCTGCGAAACCGCACTGAATACTTCGAAGGCGGGTACCAGTTCCTTGGCGCCATACACCTTGACCTGGATTCGCCCACCGCTCATCTGCGTAATACGCTCCGCCAGGAAATTGGCGCCCGTGCCGAGGCCTGGAAAATTCTTCGGCCAGGTCGTAACCATCTTCCATTTCACCGGCTTGAATTTCGCCGTGACGTTAGCGGTGTTCTGTTCGGCCGGATTTTCCTGCTTGCATCCCGCAGCTAATGCCGCACCCGCGACCAGTGCCCCACTGCCCAGCCGCCGCAAAAAGCGTCTTCTTTTCATAGCGCCCCCTGAATGATGGTGGTGATCAAAACGGGACATTGTACGTTTTTCACAACCCCGCGACCCTCATAAAATTATTCTTGCAAGTTTGGTAAGCTATGCCATTATGCTCGGCAACTTAATATAAAGTAAGCTGTAGTATCTTAGAGAATAAAGGATTTTAGCGGGTAAGGTGATTGTCCTTGCCATAAGGCAGGCAGGTTTGTAACCATTTTTCCCAGAGGGGCAATATGCTGGAAACACCGGAGCGCATCGGCGCCCGCTTTTCAATTCTACTGTTTTTAGGGTTTTTACTGACACCACTGGCCGGTTTCAGTACCGCCGTTTTATTCGGCGCCGTCAGCCTCTGGCAACTCCAGCAGGTCCTCGCCGGCGGCATCCTGCCGGCGTTTTCCATCTTCCTGGTTTTCTTCTCACTGTTTCAGCTGCAGCGCCTGATCACGCCGCTGACGAGCTGGGCGCTGCAGAATCCCGACGGTGGCAATGCCCCCACTCAACTACACCGCCGGGTACAGCGTTTCAGCCGCGACTTCTGGAGTTTGATGGCGCTGCACGTACTGATCAGCCCGTTGCTGGTTTTCTGGACCCTGGACGGTGGCATTTCCGCCAGTAACGGCTTTGCTTTCTCACACTTTCTGTTGCTGCAAGCGGTATCAACCGCGCTGATCGGTATGCCGGCCTATTTGTTCGGCCTGCACCAGCTAGGCAAACTGGCCGGCCACTTGAGCCTGGATCGTATTCATGTCAGCCTGAAATCCAAAATCCTGTTGCTGACCGGTCTGGTTCCCTTACTGGCCTATGCGCTGCTGGTGGACTATCACTGGCTGCGTACCGGTGCACTGGATACCGGCTATCTGACCATCTGGATTTCGCTGGCTATCCTCTCCGCCACCATCAGCCTGCTGTCGATACGCAGCATGCAACAGGCATTGGGCCCTTTTAAGGACCTGTTTACGCGCAGTGGCGCCTCAACTCACGAAGATCTCGCCCGACTGAAGCCGGCATCGACCGACGAAATCGGCTACCTGACACAAACACTCGGCAAGGTTTTCCAGCGCCTCGGTGACCAGGAGACCCATATGCGCACCATTGTCGATACCGCGGCCGAAGGCATTATCGTGGTCGATGAAAAAGGTTTGATCGACACCTTCAACCAGGCGGCCGAGCGCCTGTTCGGCCACATGGCCCAGGAGATCCGTGGCCGTCACCTGGCCTCACTGCTGCCGGATGTATTTGAAGTAAAGCAGACCATCGATGCACACGCTGAAGAACGTGAAGTCGAGGGCCTGCATCGCAACGGCACGAAAATCCAGATTTCGCTGCACATATCTGCAATGGAAATCAGTGGCAAACGCATGTTTACCTGCCTGGTCGCGGACATCAGTCAGCGCAAGCATGCCGAAAACCAACTGCTTGCCGCCGAAGCCCGCTACCGTGCACTGGTCGAAACCGCACATGACCTGGTATGGAGCGTTGATCCGGAAGGGCGCTGGAGCTATCTCAATGCATCGTCACGAACCATTTACGGGGTCGAACCCGAAGACATGGTCGGGCGCTCCATTGCCGAGTTCTGTGCCCCGGAAAACCAGCAAGCCGACCAGAAAGCATTCAGCGAACTGCTGCTCGGCAAAGACCTGTACCAGTATGAAACCGTGCACCTGGACAGCCATGGTAACCGCCGCCAGTTGAGTTTTAATGCCAAAACACACAGGGATACGCAAGGTAACATTCTGCAAATCAGCGGTACGGCGCACGACATCACCGATCAGAAAGCATTCCACCAGCAGCTGGCCTACCAGGCCGAGCACGATACGCTGACCAAACTGTTCAACCGCCATTACTTCCAGGAGGAACTGGAACGTACCGTGGCGCGGGTGGCCCGCAACCCGGACGGCACCTGTGCACTGTTTTACATCGACCTCGACCAGTTCAAATACATCAACGACACGCTCGGCCACGCCGCTGGCGACAGGCTGCTTATCGAAATCACCCAGCTGTTACTGAGCCATGTCCGCGAAGGCGACCTGCTGGCGCGCTTTGGCGGCGATGAATTCACCTTGCTGCTCTACAACATCAAGCCCGCCGACGTCATGTCGACGGCCGAACACTTCCGTCAGTTATTCGAAGATTTCAGATTTCTGCGGGAAGGCAAGAGTTTCAACGTCACCAGCAGTATCGGCGCCGCCATTATCGATCCGCTGGTCGAAACCGCCGAAGCGGCGCTGTCACACGCTGACATCGCCTGCAACCTGGCCAAGGCCCAGGGGCGTAACCGCATCAGCCTTTACGATCCGTCCGACCGCAATAAAGCGGGTATGGCCGAAGATATGGGTTGGGCCTCACGGGTTCGTGAAATGCTGGAGCACGACAAGTTTCAGCTGGTCTATCAGCCTATCATGGCGCTCAACAACGATCAGGTTCAGGATTACGAAGTACTGGTTCGCATGGTGTGTGATGACGGTGAGGTTATCCTGCCCGGCGGCTTTATGCCGGCGGCCGAGCGTTTTGGTCTCATCCACAGCGTAGACCGCTGGATCGTACGCCGTGCACTGACGCAGCTGTCACGCCTGCACCAGAATGGTGAAACCGTGCGCTTCTCCATTAACCTGTCGGGCAAAGCATTCGAAGACGCTACCCTGCTGCCGATGATTCAGGAACTGCTGGATAATTCAAATATCGAGCCATCATACGTGTGCTTCGAAATCACTGAAACGGCGGCCATCGCAAAACTGTCGGAAGCCGAGAAATTCATCTCCGCGCTAAACGCCATGGGTTGCCAGTTTGCACTGGATGATTTTGGGGCAGGCTTCTCGTCGTTTTCCTATCTGAAACACCTGCCGGTCGACAAGCTCAAGATCGACGGCAGCTTTGTTCAGGGCATGGCCGACAGCCGGATCGATCAGGCCATGGTGCAGTCCATGAGTCAGGTCGCCCACGCGCTGGGCAAACAGACGATTGCGGAATATGTTGAAAACGCCACCACACTGGAACTGTTGCGCGGCTATGGCGTGGACTATGCGCAAGGCCACTACATCGGCAAACCGCGCGAGGCGCTGATGAACATCACCCGCCTGCCCGGCGTCACGCAGCTTCACAAGGTTGGCAGCGCCGACTGAAAAAATGCAACTGAGTACGATTAAGTTGCTAACCTGGATATTAAACATACAGCGTAGGAGCGGGCCGCCTGGCCGCGATATCGCGCCGAAGGACGGCGCTCCTACGTCGGGTATTTTATTGCCGGTTTAGTAATTGGATGCGGGAATGACTTGTACCCTCAAGCCGGTTGCAGATTGGCATAGGCCACCACCAGCCACTTGGTGCCGGCGGATTCGAAATTCACCTGCACGCGTGCGTGCGCGCCCTGCCCTTCGTAGTTCAGTACCACACCATCTCCGAACTTGGCGTGCTGCACCCGCTGTCCCAGCCCCAGGCCTTGCGGTTGCGGTTCCAGCGGCCGCCTGCCAACTTGACTGCCAGCCTGTCTGCCATAAGGCCGGCTGACCTGGATACGCGGGCGGATTTCCTCGACCAGATCAGTGGGTATCTCGTTAATAAAACGGGACGGCATGCAATAGGATTCGCTGCCGTGCAGGCGACGATGCTCAGCGTAAGTCAGATACAGGCGCTTGCCGGCGCGCGTAATACCCACGTAACACAGGCGTCGTTCTTCCTCGAGCCTTCCCGGTTCTTCAACGGAGCGGCGATGGGGAAACAGGCCTTCTTCCAGGCCACACAGAAACACCGTGTCGAATTCCAGGCCCTTGGCGGAATGCAGCGTCATCAGCTGTACACAGTCTTCCCACTTGTCGGCCTGGCCTTCGCCGGCCTCGAGTGCGGCATGCGACAGAAAGGCCGGCAATGGTTCGAGCTGTTCTTCATCCTCTGCCTCGTATTCGAATTCACGTGCGGCATTGACCAGTTCATCCAGGTTCTCGATGCGGGCCTGACCTTTCTCGCCTTTCTCTTTGGCATAGTGGTCCTTGAGGCCGGCGCCGTGCACCGTGTGCTCGACCTGCTCGGCCAGCGCCAGAGATTCCAGCTCCTCCGCAAGGGTATTGATGAGCTTCCGGAATGCAACGAGTGCATTGCGCGCGCGTGCAGTCAGCGTGTCGTCTTCGCTTAAGGTTTGCGCTGATGTCCACAGGGATATTTTCTGCAGGCGGGCACGCTCGCGAACAACACCCAGCGTACGTTCGCCGATACCGCGCGGTGGCTGGTTGACGATGCGGTCAAAGGAGGCGTCGTCTTCGTGGTTTTCGCACAGGCGCAGATAGGCCAGCGCATCCTTGATTTCCTGGCGATCGAAAAAGCGCAGTCCGCCGTATACGCGATAAGGAATGCCGGTCTGCAGCAGGCGCTCCTCGAAAACGCGCGACTGGGCATTGGATCGATACAGCACGGCAATGTGACTTCGTGCCTCACCCTTGTCGATCAGATCCTGCATATGCCCGATGACAAAACGCGCTTCGTCCTGCTCGTTCATCGCGGCATACAACTGGATGGGTTCACCTTCATTACCCTCGGTCCAGAGATTTTTCCCCAGCCGCGCGTCATTGTTGGCAATCAGTGTATTGGCAGCCTTGAGTATGATGCCGGTGGATCGGTAGTTCTGCTCCAGGCGCAAGGTGCGGGCACCGGGAAAGTCTTTTTCAAAACGCTGCAGATTCTCGATGCGGGCACCGCGCCAACCGTAGATGGACTGGTCGTCATCACCGACAATGGTGATATTGGCCCGCTTACCGGCCAACACCCGCAGCCAGGCATACTGGATGGTGTTGGTGTCCTGGAATTCATCGACCAGGATATGCTGGAAGCGTTGCTGATAGTGAGCGAGCAGTTCCGGGTTCTTCAACCAGAGTTCGTGCGCGCGCAGCAACAACTCGGCGAAATCCACCAGACCGGAACGCTGGCACAGCTCTTCGTAAGTCTGGTAGATAGCGACCTGCTGGCGTTGGTAGGGATCGCCCTTGTGTTCGATATGCTGCGGGCGCTGACCTTCATCCTTGCGCGCGTTGATGAACCACTGCGCCTGGCGTGGCGGCCAGCGGCTTTCATCCAGATCCAGTGACTTTAGAATGCGCCGGATGATCCGGTACTGGTCATCCGAGTCCAGCACCTGAAATGTCTGTGGCAGGCCGGCCTCCTGCCAGTGCGCTCGCAGCAGGCGGTGCGCCAGGCCGTGAAAGGTGCCCACCCACATACCGCGCGTAGGAACGCCGATAAGATTTTCGATGCGTGAACGCATTTCGCCGGCGGCCTTGTTGGTAAAGGTCACCGCCAGAATCCCGTAGGGCGATATGCCTTCGACCTGCACCAGCCAGGCGACACGGTGCACCAGTACGCGGGTTTTACCACTGCCAGCACCCGCCAGCACCAGCAAGGGATCCTGCGACGCGGTCACCGCTTCGCGTTGCGCATCGTTAAGGGAATCGATAATGAAAGACACATCCATGCGGGCATTTTAACAAAATAGCGCCCCTCATCCGGAAAATTTTCGCTGATCACGCCCCGTACGCTGAACAGCGGCGAAAGGTACACAGCCAATCAGTCGATGAAACCCTGCGCCGCTGAGACGGGGTAGAATGCGGGAATGTCCGCTTCCCCGCACCACACCGGTCTGCTCACTACCAATCTTGCCTTCGGGCGGCAGGCCCGATCCCTGGTCGAACAGTTCGGATTCGAACTCATGACGGAGCCGCCGCGCGACGCTTATTACCTCTGCCTGAACGGCCCGGACCTGCAATTGAGGCACTCAGGGCCGCGTGCAGCGGGACCTGTCCGCATCGATTTTGTCAGCGGGGCGCTGGCACACCGGCGCCGCTATGGCGGTGGCCGCGGCCAGCCCCTGGCGCGGGCCGCGGGCTTGAAGCCCGGGTTTAGCCCGACGGTATGGGATGCCACCGCCGGTCTGGGCCGCGATGGTTTCGTACTCGCCAGCCTGGGGTGCACTGTCACGCTGTGCGAACGCTCGGCTATACTGGCCGCCCTGCTGCAGGATGCCCTGCAACGCGCCGCTGCCGATGCCGTAATCGGTGACTGGGTTCGTAGACGTGTACGCCTGGTTCACGGTGATTCGAGCGAACTGCTGCAGAATCTTGCCGGGCGGCGGCAACCCGAGGTCGTCTACCTCGACCCCATGTACCCGCCGGGTAAAGAACACGTGCTGGTCAAAAAGGAGATGCGCGCTCTGCAGGAATTGCTGGGACCTGATCGCGACTCGGGCGCCCTTCTCGGGATTGCGCTGAAATCCGCCGGACGTCGGGTTGTGGTCAAACGCCCCCGGCGAGCCGGCTGGCTGGACGATAAGAAGCCGGATACCTGTATAGAAAGCAAAAAGACGCGCTATGATATTTACGTCACCCTGTAAACAGGCCTCACCGTCATGTTAGAAGCCCGCTTCTGGGAAACAAAGTCCCTCGATGAACTGAGCAGGGAAGAATGGGAAGCCCTTTGCGACGGCTGTGGCCGCTGCTGCCTGTTGAAAATTGAAGACGAGGATAGTGGCGACTTGTTCTACACCAACGTGGTGTGTGAATTTCACGACAGTGAGCACTGCCACTGTACCGCCTACCAGCAGCGTTGCTTACTGGTCCCCGATTGCATCAAGGTCACGCCCGAGCTTGCGCGGGATGCAAAGTGGTTACCAGGCACCTGTGCCTACCGGCTGCTGGCGGAACACAAATCCCTGTTCGACTGGCACCCCCTGATCAGTGGTGATCCGGACAGTATTCACCAGGCAGATATATCGGTACGCGACAAAGTGGTCTCGGAAAAATATGTGCACCCCGATGAACTGCCGGAACACCTGGTGCACTGGCTCGACAATTAATCTGGCAATTAAACATACTAAGGAGTACA
>Ga0316192_10002652_pt1 | contig 13083 bp, 10 predicted proteins | sample MerIslwburrow_MG_FD_204931 | JGI IMG/M metagenome (GOLD analysis project Ga0316192, IMG submission 204931) | Coastal sediment microbial communities from Maine, United States - Merrow Island worm burrow | ecosystem: Environmental > Aquatic > Marine > Coastal > Sediment | place: USA: Maine...
TTACATCCATTAATAACAGCGTCAAGGAAACCGTGAGGGGGCTTTATACTAAGTTTAATCCCAAATTAGGAATAACCATTGACAAATTTGAATATAAAGATCTGATAGTCGTGGAAAATTTTTTTACGGGTTTAGATTTTGATGGGCAAAATAGTTTGATTCTGGAGGAAAGTGGTTTTGATTTCAATAAAAAAATTAAAGTAGAATTTAAAGCTAGGTTAGATATTTCCGAATCTGTTGGAACAGATATAGATATGGACTTCAGGGCCTTTGGTGATCCTGCCCAACTAAATGAAATACTAAACTATGACACTTTTTTACTTCAAGGTGGAGATATAGAAATTACAGCTAAAGCCTCAGGTGATATTGAAAATATCAATGAATTGGTATCCTCTGCTTCAGCCATGTTTAAGATTGAGAATAGTGCTTTGATACATAATACAAGTAAGGTTCGTATCCCTTTTAGTATTCTTGAAATAGATATTCTCAATGATGATGCTGTCCTTAAATCTTTGAATATTGAATTGCCGTCGGGAGATAAAATAAAACTCTATGGAGAATTAAAGAATATTACCTCAATTATACCAGAAATTAGTGCCAATTACGAAAGAATGAGCTCAAAACTCAATATTTATTCAAAAAAGATACGTTTTAGTGACTTTTTGGATCTTTTCAATAATGTAGATGCCGAGGAGAAAGTGGAAAATTCAAATCCCAATCTGGCTTTAAAAACGGTGGTAAAAGACTTTTACAATAAATACCAGCCAGAACTTTCCATTAATTTAGATGAATTCATATTTAACAAACTCATCATAAACAATTTCAATACCGGTTTTTATTTTGAAAATGAAGATCTGCTTTATCTGGAGAATACAGCTTTTGATTTTTATAAAGGCAAAGTAACTCTTGATGCACATTTAGACATAACCGACCCACATGAAACCGGATTTTCAATTGGCTTTACCACCGATAATCTCGATCTGGAAAAGCTATTGATTTCCTTTGATTATTTTGATATCCCTTCAATAAAGGAAGCGGATAAAATAGATGGAAAAGTTAGTGTTGATACGAGAATAGAAGGAGATTTATTAGATAGTACAGGCATAATATCCAATTCGTTAAAAGGAACTATAGGGTTTGATCTCCAGGAAATGCAAATTAAAGGTTTTGATCCTATTATTAAAGTTGGGAATTTGATTTTCAAGAAAAAACGTTTTGAAGATATTCGGTTCGGGTCCATTGAAAATATCCTTTATGTTGCAAATAATACGGTTGAAATCCCCCTTATGCAAATACAATCCACTGCACTTGATTTTTTTGTGGACGGGCATTTAGGCTATCAGGAAGTGCCTACAAATCTTTGGACGGGGATACCACTTACTAATTTTAAAAGTAGAGATCTTGTGGATATTCCAAATAAAACCGGATACATTGAATCGGGTAAAAAGGTTTATATTGAAGCCAAAAGTGGAAAAAACAATAAAATCAAATACAAACTTCATTTCTCTGAAAGAAAATATTTCAAAGAAAGGGAATTACTCAGTGAATACAGAATAATGGTAAAGGAGGATAGATTGCTCAGAAGAAAATATAAACGGGACTCCAGGGCAGAAGAAAAATTGCAAAAGTCGGACTCTACTAAAATAAATTAATCCTGTAATTGAATTTCCTCGTTAAAGATTCCAAAACAAATTTAAGAAATTAACAACCGCATCTCAATTTTTCACTCTCAGTCGTCATATGTCTAATTACTTTGAGCCGCCAACCATTCCATAATTGTTACAGGTCTGTTATTAAGCATTACGGGGGATCCGTCAAAATCAAAATTGGCGTGGTTCGCATGGGAATAGATCCACGACCAATGCCCATTGTAATAATAATTATCGCCACCAAAATATCCCGTAATATCGGTAACATGTTCATAGAAAGAAAAATGAACGTTTTTGGCACCCGCCCCAATTAAACGATTGTAAACCGGAACAACTGTCTTTTCTGGTATAGTAGTACCATCGTCCCTGGAATGTACAAACCAGATCGGCACATCCTTTATCATTTGTATTTGCTCATCGGTAATGTATTGCGATTGATAGGCCAACGCGCTGATATATCCTGCCGCAAAGTAATCGGGAGAAAGAAGTATCAGTTTAAGGGCCATGTAGCCACCATTAGAACAACCTCCCACATAAATCCTGTCAGTATCTATTTTAGGATTGGCCGAAACATAATTCTTAATCAACTCCATTAGACCTTTGTTATAAATGTCGTCTTCCCGTCCATGCGTGGTCACCCCTTCGCTGTTGTGCATCCATGCCCCGGGGCATTGCGGTGCCAGTACATAAGCCCCTCCAAAATAGGATTGAATCTCATCGGATGCATAATTTGCAGCACGGTTAGCTATTATAGGAATGCTTGGATCTGTACCCCCTTCCCCTCCACCATGTAGCCAAATAATTAAAGGAGATTTTTCATTAGTTGTCTTGGGCGAAAAAGAAGCATAAGACATGGTGATACCATTACTGTCTTTAAAAGTTCCGGAAAGGTCAAAGGAATCTATGAGCTGCCTAATGCGGCCAATTTCTTTATCCCAAACCTTATTTGAGGGTTTATGGGTAATGGAAAGTTTGTAATCGATCCAATAATTCCCCCGGTATTTGTCGTTACGGATATATTGAATGGGGGATCCTATGGCCAGATCTGGGCCAACTGCTAAAACAAGGGTAATGTGATTGCCACTTTGAAGTCTGTTCCCTTTACCATCTGAGACATAGGCAAAATTTACTGTTCTTTCGCCGGATGCCATTTCAGGAGGAATCTGGGTATATTCAGTATGGCGTCTGGCACTAACAGCATAATCCCCGGCACTCACTTCGGAAACCTGTTCGTCCATTGAAAGTACTATTCTGCTTACTGCAGGACCCCAATCATATCCCTCAATAATCATAGTATATTCCCCACCCTGGGTTGTTGTTATTGGCAACTTTTCGGTGGCAACTTCTTTTGCCAGCAAGCTCAAAGGAATATGCGTTAAAACTAATATCAATAGAGTAAAAAGAGTGTTTTTCATTAGGACTTTTTTTGCGTTTATATGCCGATTAAATAGTTATAGCTCTTGTAAATTAATAACTCTTGTTGAATTCACCCGTTATTCTCAAACCCACTTCATCACTAACGGACAAAGTGGAAAGATTTTCACCCACTCCAAAAGTCTGTCTCATTAAACTACCACTTGCTTTAAAACCAAGTTCATGTCGTTTAGCACGCTCGTTCTCCACAGGGCCAACAAGCCATACATCCAGTGTAATTGGAAGTGTATTTCCTTTAATAATCATATCACCTGTTACTTTGTAATGCTCCCCCGCTATCTGGCTGAAAGAAGTACTTTTAAAACTCATAACCGGATATTTTTCTACATCAAAGATATCAGGACTTTTAAGATGTTTATCCCTGTTCTCATTTTCTGTATTGATGCTGGCCGTTTTAGTGGAAAACTCAAAAACCGCATCAGAAAAATCATCTTTTGTAGTTTTCATTGTGGCCTCAAACTCCCTAAAAAAGCCATCAACTTCCGAAATCATATGATGTGTTACAGTAAATCTTATCCTGGAATGCCCGGGATCTAAAGTCCAAACATCCTGTCCTAAAACAGTAAGTATTGGAAAAACCAATATCAGAATTAATACAATTTTTCTCATTTTATTTATTTCTAGTTTGTTTTCAGTTATTTCATTTTTTATAACTAATAGAAAGTCCACCGCCAGAATTGTCCACCGTAGTCGTGTAGTTAGCTAGAGCTAATACATACTCCAGAAACTCTGTTGTACCTGAAATTCCTCTTTTGCCTTGAGCACTGATATTATGTGCGGTGAAACATCCTCCTGATACCAATTTTGGATTAATGTCCTTAAAATAGTTGGTGTACCATCCCTTGTCAGCATCACTAAAAACGAAATCAAAAGGACCGGGTAATTCTTTAACCAGTTCATGGGCATTAGCGAGTCTGGCATCAATATATTCAGACAACCCTGCTTCTTTAAAATTATCTAGCGCTTCTTTATGCCTGTCCTCATCTATTTCAACGGTAATTAACTTACCCCCTGTTTTGCTAAAAGCCCAGGCAATCCAGATGGAGGAATGACCGGTAGAAGTACCAATTTCCAAGCCTTTGGTATAACCATTTTTCAAGATAATATCGTAAAGAAGCTCTCCGTCTGAAGCCGGAACATTTAAATCGCGCCAATGATTTCTTTTACTTTTCAGAAATGCTTCCACTTTCCTGTCCAACTCGGTATTAGTAGTAGAATCTTGAGCCAGGGCACAATTCGATGGAAAAATTGATGTGATAAAGAAAAAGAAAACCGGCCAAAAGATAGGTGTTAAAATTCTTCTCATAATCGAAATACAATTGTTACTACAATATAAGGTTTACTGCCTAAACCGGAAAGTTGATTTTCTCAACGACAGGACTTACCCGCTGAACGACATGTCTTCGTCGTTTTAAATCAGATCGAGTTTTTACAAGACCTTTTATGTTCCTTTAATTACTATCATTCCACTAACTAGAAGTTCTCTTTCCAAATATTAATTACGACTTACACAAAAAGTAAAATCACCGTAAGTAACATGCCTCCCAATGCAAAGTAGAGTCCCTTTTTGAATATCGGCGTTTTGGGTCTGAACATCCAAAAAGCGGAAACGGAGAAGAACAATAGTGCGATTCCGAAAATGATATTCAGCCAATACAATGGGTGCCCGGAATGCATTTTATGCAAATTGTTCATATTGTCCAAAATAACAGGCATCTTCATTTCGGTATAACTAGATTGTCCGGTAATTTTATTATAAGTACCTCCTTTAAAGTAAACAATGTCACCTTCTTGCTTCTCTATTTTAAAACCTCTCTTACCCAGGGCTGAACCAAGGGCCTCGGCTTCCAAGCCAATCCCCAGCTTTTTCTCTATCTGTACCTCCTTTTTTAAGAAGTCGGTATTTCTAAATGTCAGTACTATACCACTAATGGCGTAAACCGCCATAATACCTGCTAAAAAGAACCCCAAATACCTGTGATAAGTACGCATGTTCTGTTCTGTTTTTCTTCCCATAATAAAAATGACTTTTAAAAATTAATATCTCCGTATATATAAATCACCTGTTAAGATGTAATTTTCCTGATTCAAAGATCTGTTTACAAATAATGCTGAAGAAAAATTCTACTGTGAACGACATAAGATTTCCAGTGAACTGTTAGCTTTAATCTTAAAGTAGAAAAATTGTCGTTAACGGGTATGTTTCTGCCGTTCACATCCGACCATTTTTGGAAATGCATCTATTAGTTTAGATTTGTAGTATTAGCATGATTATGAATAAGATAACTTCAAATATAGGTTGGCAAGAACTCTTCTTTCAATTTGTATTATATCTATTGGTACTTCTCTTCTATTCCTTTGACAGGAATGATCCGGGTATTACCCTGGCACAGGTGATTTTCTTTTTAGTCTATGCTTGTGCATCAGTTTTTATCACTTACTTTTTGATGCCTAAATTCTTATATAAAAAGGAATATTGGCATTTTTTTGGGATGGTCATTTTGGTTCTTTTATTCGTAATTGTGATAGAAGAATTATTGGAAGTCGTATTTTATCCGGGTACTCGAAGAGCAGCGATAGTTCCTGGAATATACTATGCCATTTTTGACGTTCTTCCAATAATCGCAATCTTATCAGGATTTAAATTTGCATGGGATGCAATAGGTAAACAACGTGAATTGGAAAAATTGAAAACATCTATTCAGGAAAGTGAACTTCAATTTTTAAAGTCTCAGATAAATCCACACTTTTTATTCAATAACCTAAACAATCTGTATTCTTACGCTATAGAACTTTCTCCTAAAACTCCTGCCATAATTTTGGAATTAAGTTCTGTTCTGCGTTATATGCTCTATGAATGTAAAGAAAGATTTGTTCCCTTATCTAAAGAAATTGAACAACTGGAAAATTTCACACAATTAAATCAGCTACAGATTGAGGAAAGGGGAAAAGTCAATTTTAAAGCAATAAATATTGCGAGCGGTTATCAAATAGCCCCGTTAATCCTCCTGGTCTTCATCGAAAATGCCTTTAAGCATAGTCAGTCGGGTCAGTCCAGTAATATTAGCATAGATATTGAGATTAAAATGGAAGGAAACACCTTATTTTTTAATTGTAAGAACAATTTTCAGCCTGTATCCACTTCCGAAAATCTAACCAAAGGTATTGGGTTGGAAAATGTAAAAAAACGATTGCAATTGCTATACCCCAAAGCGCATGAATTAAAAATTAAAGAATCCTCAGATCAATTTGAAGTTGATTTGAAGATGGAGTTGCAGAAAATAAGTTTGAAATGAATTGTATAATTATTGAAGATCAGCCTCCAGCTCAGCGTATCCTTAAAAAGTTTATAGAGGATATAGGCTCCTTGCAGCTCAAAGGAGTTTTTTCAGATGCCATTCAAGCTATGGAATTTTTAAAAACCAATTCTGTGGATCTTATGTTCCTGGACATTCATTTGCCAAAGATTTCAGGGATAGATTTTTTGAGAACAATGCCAAATCCACCTTATGTCATATTAACAACTGCCTTTTCAGATTATGCCCTGGAGAGTTATGATTTAAATGTAGTTGATTATTTATTAAAACCTTTTTCTTTCCAGCGTTTTGTAAAAGCGGTCTCCAAAATACCTTCAAGTAACGGTGTAAAACATTCGGAAGAAACACATTCTCATAATCAGGAAAATCGCAAAGAAATTTTTATCAAATCAGGATATGAACATATAAAAATCGCCGTCAAGGATATTATTTATATTAAATCTGATGCGGATTATACAGAAATCATAACCTCTGAAAAAAAATACTTATCTTCAGAACCCCTTCGTTTTTGGGAACAAAATTTAAATCAAAAACACTTCTTTAGAACGCATAAGTCCTTTATTATAAATACCTCAAAAATTGAAAAAATAATCGGAAACCAGGTCTATTTGATTGGAAGTATTAAAGCTCCTATTGGACGTGCTTTTAAAGAAAATTTCATGAAAAGTCTATTGCAGTAAATAAAAATACTATTATGAAAAAACTTAAAAAAGAAGATATTAAACAGGAAGTCTTTGACCTTTATGATGATTATGCACATAACAAATTACAAAGACGCGAATTTATTGAAAGACTATCTCTTTATGCCGTAGGTGGTATCACTATTTCATCTCTTATGAGCTTTATGATGCCCAATTACAAGGATACCATGCTGGTACCACCCAATGATCCCAGGTTGGAATCGGAATATATTAATTATGAATCTTCCAAAGGTGGTGGAACCATTAAGGGTCTTCTCTCCAAGCCCAAGGATGCTAAAGGAAAATTGCCGGGCATTGTTGTAGTACACGAAAACAGGGGGCTGAACCCCTATATTGAAGACACGGCCAGAATGGCAGCCTTGGAAGGATTCATAACTCTGGCACCAGATGCACTTTCACCTCTTGGCGGATATCCGGGTAATGACGATAAAGGCCGGGAAATGCAGCGAGAACGTGACCGATATGAAATGCTTGAAGATTTTATTGCCGCCTATGAATTCTTAAAAGCTCACGAGGGATGCAATGGTAAAATTGGGGTAGTTGGTTTTTGCTTTGGCGGATGGATTTCAAATATGATGGCCGTGAAAGTTCCTGGACTCTCAGCAGCCGTACCTTTTTACGGTGGACAGCCTAAAGAAGATATCGATAAAATAAACGCGCCTTTAATGTTGCAATACGCCGGATTGGATACAAGAGTTAATGAAGGCTGGCCTGCTTATGAAGAGGCCTTAAAAGCAAATAACAAGGAATATGAGGCCTATATCTATCCTGATGTAAATCATGGTTTTCACAATACAACGACGCCGCGCTATGACAAAGAAGCGGCCGAATTGGCCTGGAAGCGTACCATTGATTTTTTTAATAAAAACCTAAAGTAAAGGCATACTATTTATATATGAGTACTGCCAAATGAGGGCTCTTTAAAATCAATAGTTAAGACAAAAAACCTGCCGGATGGCAGGTTTTTTGTCTTTTATCGTTTGATTTCAGATCTTCTAACCTAGCTTCTCAATTTCCATAAGTCTTATCCAAAAATTCATAACGAGCATCATTACCAGCGTTTTTGGCAACACTTTCTGTATTAATAATCATTATCGGCGGGGTGGTGTCATTAGCTTCTGCAGAGGGCCACTCGGCCAGATTTTCCCCATTTGGATTACCGGTCTTGATGAAATTGGCAAAATAATTTTGCATAGTTTCAGAAACTTTAAAATCATCTTCTGTCCAGACATAGTCATCTACCAAATGTAAGTTCCCCATGCAATATTCAATTTCACAGGCATGCGGAGCTCCAATGGCTTCCGGCTTTGCTGGGGCATCGGAATCTTTTTTTACTGTACCCCCTGCTAAACCCGAAGCGAGGGTCTTGTCCTTTAAAGGGGGACGCAATTTGCTATACTGATAGCGGTAAACTTTTTGATCGCTGTTTTTTCTGTGCAGATCAAACCATTTCCAGGTACTGTACGCTATAAATCGATCCGAGGCCAGGTCTGTCGCAGATCTTTCTATTTCCTGCACTGAACCATGTGGATATAGTTTTAAAACCTCATCATGCGTTTCCGGATAGGCTTCTTTAACCTTTGCTAAATAATTTTCCTCAGTGTAGGGTTGCCCCTGCATAAAAGCCATCCCCGGAATTTCAGCAGAATTCCATCCCAATAATAAAGGTACCATAGCCTGTTGTTTGCTTTCAAATATTTCGGGTAAGGATTTTGGCAAGAAATAGCCATCGATTACGGCAGGAAAACCGAACCTTTTGGATTCATTGTATATTTCATAGACCTCTCTTGTACTTAGTTTTCTTAATTCGGCCAGGTTGGGGTATCCCGCGTTTTTGGCAAATTCTAATCCGGTATTTTCGGCTTCCTTCAAAGATACCGGAGCCATTGTTGGCTTAATTCCTGCTCCACTTTCCCCAATAGCACCGGCAATCAAATTTTTGGAAAGCGGCGAGGCCATCTGTTGGCTTACCCCTATAGATCCCGCCGATTCTCCTGCAATAGTAATTTTATTGGGACTACCCCCGAAGGCAGCAATGTTCTTGTGCACCCATTTCAAGGCGGCGTTTTGATCCAGCAATCCATAATTTCCTGAAGCTCCGTAGGGTGCTTCAGCACTCAGTTCCGGGTGTGCAAAGAACCCAAAAATATTCAATCTGTAATTTGTGGTAACTACAACAATCCCCTTTTTGGCCATACTCTCCCCATCATAACGATATTCTGAGGCATCACCTGCAACATTTCCACCACCGAAGAAATAAACCAATACGGGCAGGTCTTTGGTGTTTCTGGTAGCAGGTGTCCAAATGTTTAAATAAAGGCAATCTTCACTAAGACCCTTTGAGCGTGATTTCATATCACCAAATACCAGCGTTTGCATAGGACGCGGGCCAAATTCCTTGGTTTTCTTTACGCCCTCCCAATTGTCCAAAGGTTGTGGTGCCTTCCAACGCAAATCACCTATCGGTGGTTTGGCAAAAGGAACTCCAAAGTAAGTTTGAATACCTGTGTGTGTATCAAAATTACCTTCAATAATACCGTTTTCAACCTTCACCTCAACGGGAAAGGCATTATCATTCTGAGCTACACCAACGGAACTTATAAGTATCAAAAACGTAGAAAAAATCAAGGCTCTTTTCATTGGATAAAATGTTAAAGTTTTATTATTGTCTCATTTTGTTACAATAATACTTTTTTTTCTTGATATTTAATCATTTATTTGGATAAATTTTAAATCTTGACCAAGAACAAAAAAAAGAAACTGCTTGACGGCAAGGATTATATACCTCATCTGGCCTATGATTCGGTCATCTTTGGATTTAATGGGGAGCAATTAAAAATACTGGTTCTGGAGTACCACAATACGAATTTTTTCGCCCTCCCGGGTGGCTTCGTAAAGCGAACTGAAAATTTGGATGATGCCGTGCAAAGAGGTTTAAAGGAACGAACCGGATTGGATAATATTTATTTGGAACAGTTTCATACGTTTGGTACTATTTCACGGTCGGCGCCTAAGACGATGAGAAAAATTTTAACGGAAAATAATTTTGATGTGAAAGAGAACTACTGGATGTTCGACCGTTTTATTTCAGTGGCTTATTACGCTTTGATCAATTATGATAAAGTAAATCCAAAACCCGATGCACTTTCCGACAGTATTAATTGGTATGCCATTGATGAACTGCCTCCCTTAATGATGGATCATCAGGAAATCGTGGAAAAAGCACTGCAAGTACTCAGAGTTAATCTGGATAGAAAATTAATAAGCATGAATCTGTTGCCTCCTAAATTTACCATGAAGCAATTGCAGCAGGTATACGAAGCTATTTTAGGAGAAAAACTGCGTCGAACCAGTTTTCAACGAAGAATGCTGGCAATGGATATTCTGCAACGTCATGAAAAACTATTTCAGGGTAAAGCACATAAAGCACCCTATTTATATAGTTTCAATTAACAGGGTGAATATAATTATATAGCATCATAACGAATATTAATAAACAACAATGAAAAAATTAAAGACAAAAACAACCTTAAAACTCTTATTCTCCATTTTTCTTTTGGCCGGGACATTTATGGTTAATGCACAAGAAAAATTTGGAGGTTTAGCACTATACACTGTGCGGGATGCCATGGAGTCGGATGCCAAAACTACTTTGCAAGCAGTAGCAGATGCCGGATACAGCTATTTGGAAGCCGCCGGTTACAACGATGGTAAATTCTACAATATGACACCCGGCGATTACAAAAAACTATTGAATCAGTTAGGCTTAAAACCTATTAGTAGCCATCAGAGTACGGTAACTATGGAGAATGCAGATGCCATGATTGCAGATGTTAAAGCGGCGGGATTTAAGTATTTTGTAATTCCTGTGCCTCCTATGGGGTTATTTAATTTTGATCGTGAAACCAGAACTATGAGTATGACGGGTGGTGCAGCCAATCTTGCCGAAATAGTCAATACCCTTGGTAAAAAATGCCATGCCGCCGGACTTGAATTGCTATACCATAACCATGATTTTGAATTTCAAAAAGATTCCGATGGCATTGTGCCTATAGATTATTTGCTGGAACATTGCGACCCCAAATATGTAAATTTTCAAATGGACCTGTATTGGGTTACCAAAGCAGGAGCAGATCCTGTGGCTTATTTTGAGAAATATCCCGGACGCTTTAAAATCTGGCATGTAAAGGACATGGATGAGCAAGGCAGGTTTGCACCGGTAGGTAATGGAAATATCAATTTTGCCCGTATCCTTGAGAATAAAAAACTGTCTGGCATGAAATACTACATGGTGGAACAGGACATGACCTTTGATGGCCTGAAACCACTTGAAGCCATGAAGATAAGCCATGAAGGATTGAGAAAATTTGGTTTTAAATAAAACAATATTTATAGGAATCCTAATATTAGAAAAATGAAAAAAATTAATCTACATCTAATGGGCCTGGTCCTATTTTCAATGACCATTTCTCTTTCTGCCCAGGAAGTCATTACCGGTGAGAACATCGCCGTGACTAATACAGAATCAGGGAAAGTACGAGGGTATATACACGATGGCACCTATATCTATAAAGGAATCCCCTATGCCAAAGCAGAGCGTTTTATGGCTCCAACAAAGGCCGATTCCTGGGAAGGTGTTAGAAGTTCAACGATGTACGGGCCTGTGGCGCCCCTTATGACGCCTACAACACAGGTTATGGATGAACCTGAGTTTGTTTTTGACCATGACTGGGGATATCCTAACGAAGACTGCCTTCGAATTAATATTTGGACCCCAGGTATTGACGATGGTAAAAAAAGGCCGGTTCTGTTTTGGATCCACGGCGGCGGTTTCACTGCTGGTTCCAGTCAGGAATTACCTTCTACTGATGGAGAAAACCTAAGTAAAAAAGGAGACGTGGTGGTTGTTTCTATTAACCACCGTCTGAATATTCTAGGCTTTTTAGATCTATCTGCTTACGGGGATAAATACAAGCATTCTGCCAATAACAGCATTATAGATATCGTGGCCGCACTCGAATGGGTAAAGAACAATATTGAAAATTTTGGAGGCGACGCGGGTAATGTAACCATTTTTGGACAATCTGGCGGGGGTGCCAAAGTGAATACGCTAATGGCTATGCCTAAAGCCAAGGGCCTTTTCCATAAGGCCATTAATCAAAGCGGGTCTTTCCGTACTGCCATGTTGGAAAAAAACGAAACACAGACCATTGCAGCAGAAGTAATGTCCAATCTTGGATTAAATGATAATCAGGTAGATAGCCTGCAGAACATCCCTTTTGAAATTTTAAGTGCGGCAGGTACCAAAGCACTAAAGACGATTGAAGAAAAAATGAAGGCCGAAGGGAAACCGGTAATCGGGTTTGGACTTAATTGGGGGCCTAGCCGGGATGGGGAAGACCTGCCTTATCAGTTGTATTCTAAGGAAGCTTTTGATCTTTCCAAAGAAGTACCCTTATTAGTGGGAACAACGAAAAACGAATTTGCCCCTTTTGCAAATATGCGGTTTGTCAAAGCTTCTGAACAGCAAATAATGGAGCATATAAAGGAACAGTATAAAGATAAGGCGGATGCCTATTTAAAGGCTGTAAAAAATGCCTATCCTAATGATACGGATCCAAAGGACTTAATTGACGTGGATGTAATGTTCCGTCCCGGGGCTGTTGATCAGGCTAACGAAAAATCCAAACTTCAAGATGGTGCACCGGTTTATATGTACCTTTTTACATGGCAGTCCCCGGTTTGGGATGGTAAATATAAATCCCTGCATTGTATGGAATTGCCCTTCGTCTTTGACAATATCGAGAGGGGTAAAAATATGACAGGTGGTGGTAAAGCGGCACATGCTTTAGCGGAGAAAGTCAGCAATTCCTGGATCAATTTTGCCAGAACCGGAAACCCGAACCACGAAGGTATTCCTGAGTGGCCGGCATATACTCCAACCAATACAGCTACTATGCACCTGGATAACACTTGTATAGT
>Ga0316192_10002653_pt1 | contig 13078 bp, 9 predicted proteins | sample MerIslwburrow_MG_FD_204931 | JGI IMG/M metagenome (GOLD analysis project Ga0316192, IMG submission 204931) | Coastal sediment microbial communities from Maine, United States - Merrow Island worm burrow | ecosystem: Environmental > Aquatic > Marine > Coastal > Sediment | place: USA: Maine...
CTGACCGTCGAGGCCACCGTAACCGAGGACATCACGGGCACGATTGCTGACTCGTTCAACTTCGCGATCGAAGAACTGCGCAAGCTCGTTGCTACCGTCAATGACACCGCTCTCATGGTGGACATGGCAACAAAGCAAACGGAAAATACGGCCGCGCATCTTGCCAAGGCGGCAGACAACCAGGCGAAAGAAATTAACGCCGCGACCGAATCGATCGTGTCGATGGCCGCCTCGATCGAAGAGGTCTCCGGCAATGCTGAAAGGTCGTCGGATGTGGCGCGCCATTCGGTAGAAGTTGCTCACAAAGGCGGTGAGGCCGTGCGCCGCACCATCGACGGCATGAACGCGATCCGCGAGACCATTCAGGAAACCTCGAAGCGCATCAAGCGCCTCGGTGAGAGCTCGCAGGAAATCGGTAATATTGTCGAACTCATCAACGATATTGCTGAACAGACGAACATTCTCGCACTCAATGCCTCCATCCAGGCGTCGATGGCCGGTGAGGCGGGCCGCGGGTTCGCGGTCGTTGCCGACGAAGTACAGCGTCTTGCCGAGCGCTCGACGAATGCAACCAAGCAGATCGAGGTGCTCGTGCGGACGATTCAGGCGGACACCAACGAAGCCGTTATATCGATGGAGCGCAGTACGACGGACGTGGTTGGCGGAGCATTGCTTGCCGAGAACGCAGGCGCCGCGCTCGATGAAATCGAACAGGTCTCGAACCAGATTGCCAGCCTTGTACAGAACATTTCGAGTTCGGCGCGCCAGCAGGCCGGCTCGGCGGCTGATGTGACACGGCGCACTACGCGGCTCAGGGAGATCGGTGATCAGACGGGCAAGGCGACGAATGCAACCGCAGCGTCAATTTCCAAGCTGTCCGAATTGGCGACGCAGCTGAGAAAGACAGTTGAAGGCTTCGCGTTGCCGGCGGATATGATGCAGGCGGGCGCGTTGACGCGCACATCTGCAAACGCGGCACCGCCACAAGCGGCACCGAAACCTCAGGCGAAGACGGGATAAGGCGCAAGAAGCGACATTCGCGAGCGACACGGACGACCAGATGACGGGCGACACGGGCATTCATGAGCAGATGATCAGCGACGATAGCGGACAGGGCGCCGTTAGCGCGCTGTCGATCGTTAGCACTGAGCTCATGGAGACGATCCGCAACGCGCATCTTGCGCTTGAGGATTGTGTCGATGGCCGAGGTGGCACGGCCGCACTGATACGGGCTGGTGAGCTCCTGCACCAGGCCAGTGGCGCGCTACGAATAACGGAAACCTATGGAGCAGCGCTACTCGTCGAGGAAATGGAGCTGTGCTGCAAGTTCCTGACGGCCCTGCGTTCGGGCAAGGGGCGTGAAGACGGTCTGGATGCACTGACGCGGGCAATGGTGCAGTTACCGATTTACATCGAGCGCCTGTTGGGCGGCGGTCGTGATATCGCACTCGTCCTGCTGCCAATGCTCAATGATTTGCGCGCGGCGCGTGGCGAGCCTTTGTTGTCCGAAGGCACACTGCTGTTGCTCAACCTGTCGCCGACCCGATCTGCAGACAAGCGTGGCGAACGCGCAGGGAGTGGTGAAGATCCGGTTGTCGTCGCGCAGCGCCTGCGTCCGAAATTCCAGCTCGCATTGCTCGGCTGGATCAAGGGTGGCGACAGCCAGCGACATCTTGAAACGCTGGGTAAAGTGGCAGCTGCGCTTGAACACTCGGCCACACGCGATGACATGTACCAGCTGTGGATGATCGTCGGCGGAGTGCTCGAGTCACTACAAAACGGCGGGCTCGAAACGTCGGTTGCAGTGAAGCGCCTGCTTGGCCAGGCCGACCGGCAATTGAAATATGTCATTGACCAGGGGTTACTCGCCTTTGAGCATCACCCGGTCGATGATCTGCTGAACAATCTCCTTTATTACGTTGCGCGCTCCTCGAGTGCGGGCGAGCGCATCAGCGAAATTCGCGCAGCATTCAACCTGGCCGAATTGATGCCGGGCGACGAGCAGGTCGAGAGTGCGCGCGAGGCGTTATCGGCGCCGAGCGCCAAGCTCATGGAAACGGTCGGCTCAGCGATTCGCGAGGATCTGGGTCGCGTCAAGGACGTTCTCGATATTTTCGTTCGCACGGGCATGAACAAGTCGTCGGAGCTCGTGCCGCAACTCGAACTTCTGAAGAAGATCAGCGACACGCTCGGCGTTCTGGGTCTCGGCCAGCTGCGCGGCGACATCGATGGAGAGATCGATCGACTGAAGACCGTTGTCGAACAAGGCGGTGTTGCAAACGACCAGATTATTCTCGATATCGCATCGACACTGTTGCGCGTCGAAGACCGGCTCGAACAACAACTTATTCGCCTGACCTTGCCAACGCCTCCCGAGGGAGAAGAACCTGGCGACGAAACCAAACGAGAGGATGCAGAGGATTTCCGCAAGGTTGCCGAGTCCGTTATGCGCGAATGCATAATCAACCTCGCGCGCATCAAGGAAACCATTAGCCAGAGCATTGCCTCTCAGGCGCCGTCGAGTGGCCTCGATAGCCTGCCGTCACTGCTCGCCGGTATTAAGGCCGGCCTGCTAATGCTCGACAAGACGCGGGCCATGGAAGTTGTCGAGCGGGTCGGGAGCGTGGTTACAGTAATGCTGAATGCTGGCGGTCCCGCCCAGTTGACGCAAAAGGAAACCGACCGTCTTGCCGATGCAATCGTCAGCATCGAGTACTACATGGAGACGGTCAAAGCCGGCCGTAGTGAACCGTGGTACATGCTGGACAACGCCGAGGCATGTCTTGCCGTCCTGCGCGATGTCGAACAACGGATGCAGCAGGCGGAGTTCAAGGAACCTGTAGCTGCAACGCAGAAACTCGAAGCGCTGGATATCGAGGCTGCCGGGCAACGCGCCATTGCGGAGGCCGCCTCCGACTCGTCGCAGATGCAGGCCACGGAGGTCATGCCACTGCCTGTTGTCGCGCCCGACGCCGAACACATGGATCCCGAGATCCTCGAGTTATTCATTGAGGAAGCGAAGGAAGAGATCGCGTCGATCAAGCGCCACCTGCCTTCCTGGGCCGCATCGCCCGACGATCTCGAAATGCTGATTACAGCGCGTCGCTCGTTTCACACGCTCAAGGGCAGTGGTCGGATGGTCGGAGCCGAACGCATCGGCGAGTATTGCTGGGCGATCGAGAACCTGCTCAACCGGCTGATCAACCGGACGTTGAAACGCACGCCACCCATGGTCGACTTCATTGTGCAGGCCGCTGGAGCGGTTCCTGAACTCGTTGAGCAACTCGAGGTGGGTGCGAGGCCGAAAGCTGATATCAGCTTGCTGATTGCGCGTGCTAACGCGTTTGCCGACGGCGACCCTAATGCGGCCGTGTTGACAATCAGTCGCCTCGCGAGCGAAGAGCCGGTCGAGGAGGAAGCGGCGCTCGAGATGGACCCCGTGCTGTACGACATTTTCTCGAAGGAAACGGCGGGACACCTCAAGGTTATCGCTGACTACCTCGAGGCGTGCGACGGCCATCAGCCACCATTCGATGTCACCGACAAGCTGCACCGCGCATGTCATACGCTGCACGGCAGCGCCAATATGGCGAATGTCGAGCGCGGCGTAGCCGTTGCGGCAGCACTCAATCGTTTCGTGAGGCGCGTGTACGATCACAAGATTGGTTTTCAACAGTCAGGGCTCGATGTATTGCGCGCCGCCGCGCGCGCGATCAACACGATCGTTGGTGATATCAACAACCCTGATCGTAGTCGTGCGGACTACACGGCCCTGATAAACCACATCGCCAAGCTGACAGATGCCGTGCTGGTGCAACCTGTTTCTGTGCCAGTGCCGGCAGAAGTGCCAGCCGCCCCGCACGAGCCGCCTGTTGAGGCGCCAGCACCTGTCGTCGAGGTTGTCAGCGAAGAAGCGGAATACGACGCTGAGATTGCGGCCATTTTCACCGAGGAATCCGCGGAGTTGCTCGAGTCGGCAGACAAGGCGCTGCTCGAGTGGGTCAAGGAACGCTCGGCACAGCCCATGGATGAACTGAGGCGCCATTTGCATACGCTCAAGGGTGGCGCGCGCATGGCCGGCATCACGGCGATGGGCAACCTCAGTCACGAAATCGAGACCTTGTTGATCTCGGTCGATGATGGCCGCGTGAAGGCTACTCCGGCTGTCGAGGACCTGTTGCAGCGCAGCATTGACGAGTTGCACCGCATGCGAGACCTCGTGATCGCGAGCAAGCCCGTGCATGCTGTGGCCGAACTGGAACAGCGTATTCAGCAGGCCAATGCCGGATTCGAGGTTGCCGACGATGCCGGGGTCGAACTGGCTCCGGAAGACACAAGTGTCGAGGAGGCGCCTTCCGCCGAATTTACGATCGAACCCGACGACACCGTCAGCATGGTCATCATCGATTCACCGCTGGCCGACGAGCTCGCGGAAATCGGTAGTGAGAAAGAGGCGCCAATTGAGCCAGAGCCAGAGCCAGAGCCAGAGTACGAGCCCGAGCCTGAACCCGAGCCCGAACCCGAGCCTGAACTCGAGCCTGAACCCGAACCAGAGCCCGAGCCAGTACCCGAACCGAAGCCACCAGCCCGGCCAAAAACGAAACCGCCAGCGGATATACGTGCATTGCGATCGTCGGACCAGCGCCAGGAATTCGCGCGCGTCGACGCCGACTTGCTCGAAGATCTGCTCAACGCCGCAGGCGAGATCAGCATCTATCATTCGCGTCTGAACCAGCAGGTCAACTCGTTCGAATTCCACGTTGAAGAGCTCGAACAAACGGTCGCCCGCCTGCGCGGGCAGCTACGCAAACTCGAGATCGAAACCGAAGCGCAAATCATGCACGGTCACCAGGATACGCTCGTGGCCCGTGACTTCGACCCGCTGGAGCTCGATCGCTACTCCAATATTCAGCAGCTGTCGCGGGCGCTGGCCGAGTCTGCAAATGATCTCGGCAGCCTCAAGGACCTGTTGAAGTCGGTGACAACGGAAGCAGAAGGCCTGCTCGTGCAGCAGTCACGCGTGACTGCCGAACTCCAGGACGGCCTCATGCGCACCCGGATGGTGCCATTTGAACGTCATGTGTCGCGTCTTACGCGGCTCGTGCGGCAGGTGGCTGTGGAGGCTGGCAAGCGTGCAGAACTTGCGGTGGAAGGGGCCTCTGGCGAACTCGATCGGCAGGTTCTAGACAAGATGTTGCCGCCGTTTGAACACATGCTGCGCAATGCCGTCGTCCACGGCATCGAGGACGCCGCTGAACGCCAGGCTGCTGGCAAACCTGCGGTCGGCCGCATCACGATTCGCCTGCACAGGGAAGGCGCCGAGATGGTGATCGACGTCGCCGACGACGGCGCCGGCCTGGATGTCGATTCGATCCGTCGCAAAGCGTATGAATTGGAGCTGCTCGCGCCCGACAGCAAGGTTAGTGACGAAGAGATCATGGACCTGGTCCTGACTCCGGGCTTCTCGACGGCTGGCACGGTCACGCAGTCGGCGGGACGTGGTGTGGGCATGGACGTGGTTGCCAACGAAGTGAAGAAGCTCGGTGGTTCGCTACGCATTTCGTCGGTAACCGGGCAGGGCACCAATTTCACGGTGCGGCTGCCTTTCACCCTCGCAATCACACAGGCGCTGATCGTTCGCACAGGCGAGGAGGTTTATGCCTTACCGCTACCGACAGTGGAAGGCGTTGCACGCATTCCCCGTCGTGAACTCGAGAGCCTGCTCAGTCACAGCGAGCCGAGTTATCAGTACGGCGAACAGTCATACAAATTCCGGCACCTGGGCATGTACCTTGGTGGCCAGGCCGCGAAGCTTCCTGAAGACGAAACATCTGTCCCCGTCATACTCGTGCACGCAGGTGAATACTCAGCCGCATTGCTCGTCGACGAAATGCTCGCCAGCCGCGAGATCGTGGTCAAAGCCGTAGGGCCGCAGCTCGCGGGCATTCGCGGCATATCCGGGGCAACGATTCTTGGCGATGGCCGTATCATCCTGATCCTCGACATTCATGCGCTGGTGCGTACCGGCGCGCCCGTCGTCGAGCTCAAGAAAGCCGCACCAACTCCAAGCGATGATCGCCCGCTGGCCCTCATTGTCGATGATTCAATTACGGTTCGTCGTGTTACGGAGCGCCTCCTGCAGCGCAGTGGCATGCGTGTTGAGACGGCCAAGGACGGACTGGATGCAATAGCCGTTATGCAGGATCACAAGCCCGACGTGATCCTCCTTGATATTGAAATGCCGCGCATGGACGGCTACGAGTTAGCATCCCACGTGCGCAATGACGCGCGTGTCGCTGATGTGCCGATCATCATGATTACCTCACGTGTTGGCGACAAGCACCGCGCCCGCGCGATCGAATTGGGTGTGAATGACTACCTTGGCAAGCCGTACCAGGACGCACAACTACTCGAGGCGATTCGCCGGCAACTTGAAGAGAAAGGGATTGAACTGCCGTGAGCAGCGAAACCGAAGAACTATATAGCCTGCTCATTCCACTGGCCGAAGACCGCCTGATCGTGCCTCGCGCCTGTGTTGCAGAGGTGGTTCGCTTTACCGCGCCGGAGCAAGAGGCCGGCGCACACGCGTGGATGATGGGCAGTGTTAACTGGAATGGGCGCCCGTTGCCGGTCGTGTCGTATGAAGGCGCCCTGGGCAAAGATGTGCCGGTGACGACAGGTCGTACGCGTATCGTTGTTTTCTACGCGAATACCGGGCAGCTGAAGACAGGCCACTTCGGCATACTGACGCAGGGCTTCCCGCAGCTCGTACGCGTCAATGAAGACGTGCTGCAGCTGCACACGACGGAAGGCTGGCCGAACGATGCGCCGGTGCTCTGCCGCGTGAAGATGATCAATGAGTTTCCGCTGATTCCGGATCTTGAGAAACTCGAGGCGATGCTGGCGCGCGAATCCCAGCAGGCCTGATCAGGCCAGGTCGCCCCACAACGATTGCATAATGGCGAGCGCTGCTACGGCGGCTGTTTCCGTGCGCAAAACACGCTGGCCCAGGGACACAGCCGTGAAGCCGGCGATTTCGGCGTCCTCGTATTCGCTTTGGCTGAAGCCGCCCTCGGGCCCGATCAGGACACAAACCTTGGTTGCGGGCGCGGGCAGACTTGCGAGCGGCGTGGTCGCACCGGGGCCGAATATCAACTCCGCGTCGACCTCTTCCGGCTTGGCGCCGAACCAGTCCTTGAGCGGCATCGGTGTGTCGATCAGTGGCAGCCGCGTGCGGCCCGACTGCTCGCAGGCGCTTGCCGCCACGCCTTGCCAGTGATCGCGACGCTTCGCCGCACGCTCCGCATCAAGCTTGACGACACCGTATTCGGTGAGCACTGGCGTGATGCGCTTGACACCGAGTTCGGTGGCTTTTTGCACAACAAAATCCATGCGTTCACCGCGGGAGATGCCCTGCACAAGGTGAATCTTGAGTGGCGACTCTGTGGAGACTTCACGGCTTTCGCCGATGCGCAGGGTTGCGGCGTTTTTGGTCATGCCTTCGATGCTGGCCGACCACTCGGCGCCTTTGCCGTTGAAGACAGTGATCTCGTCCCCGACGCGCAAGCGCAAAACGCGGCCCAGGTAACGGGCCCGGTCGCCCTCGAGTAATAGCTCGGCACCGTTGATCAATTCCGCAGAAACAAATAGCCTCGTCGTCATGGTTTCGAAATCATGCCTTTTCACCGTAGACAAAGCTACCGGGTACCTGGACCCGGCGACGCGTTGTCACAGCCCCAACTGCGATGCGCGGCCCGACGGTACGGAACCGACGATGATAGTTGTGCACGGCATCAGCCTGCCGCCGGGCGAATTTGGTGGCCCCGAGATTGAAGCGCTGTTCACGAACACGCTGGACTGGGGTGCACACCCGTATTTCGAGGAGATTCGCGGCATGGAGGTCTCCGCACATGTTCTCATTCGCCGCGACGGCAGTGTGATCCAGTTTGTGCCATTTGCGGAAAGGGCGTGGCATGCCGGCGATTCCTGCTTCCGCGGGCAACATCGCTGCAATGACTTTTCTATTGGCATCGAGCTCGAAGGAGAAGACGAGACTCCCTACGACGATCGGCAGTATCCGGCGCTGCAGGCGGTGATTCGGGCACTCTGCGAAGCCTATCCACAGATTTCGGCGCGCGAGATTGCGGGGCATTGTGACATCTCTCCCGGACGCAAGAGTGATCCGGGCCCTGCTTTCGACTGGCTCAGATTGTATGATGGGCTCGGACACGGGAAAGACGCATTATGAACCTGATCGCATTACTCATCGGACTCGTCGTCGAACGGCTGGCAACCCAGCTTTTCCACTGGCGCCGCATGCGCTGGCTGGATCGGATGATCGACTTCGGCTTTCGCCAGGCAGAGCGTCTGGCCAATTGGCCGGCAATCATCCCCGTCATACTGCTGGGCGTCGTTCTCGTTCTGCCCGTATTCGCAGTCATCTGGTTTCTCGGTAGCACGCTTGCGGGCTTCACGTACCTGCTGCTGGCCGTTGTGGTCCTGTTCTTCTCGCTTGGGCCGCGTGATATCGGCGAAGAAGTGGGCGAATACTGCAAGGCACTCGAATCCGGCGAAGACGAGCAGGTGCGCAACGCCGCGAAAGCGATCGTCGAAGACGACGTGCCCGAGGATCCGAGCGAGCGTACTGCCTGTGTTGAGGCTGCCGTTTGCGTACAGGCAAACAATCGCCTGTTCGCGGTGGTTTTCTGGTTCATGGTGCTGGGGCCGCTGGCCGCGTGGGCGTATCGCGTAACGGATCTGATTCGTCGTCGCGCAGTCTTTACCGCGGCGCGTGATCAGCAAGCAGAAGGTAATTCAGTTCGCATTCGTGATGCCGCGGAAATGCTCCATGGCTGGCTCGCATGGATTCCGGCGAGGCTTACGGCCATCGGGTATGCAGCAGCCGGGCACATGGACGATGCCATCTCAGCGCTGCGAGCACCGACCGAAGACCGTGATGCATCTACGTCAGCACGCAGCGAGAATCTGTTGGCTCGCGTAGGTATTGCCGCGCTGGCATTGCAGGATCGCCCTGATGAGACGTCGACCGAGCGCGCGGTTCGCGGGGCCGAAGCAGCCAACCACCTCGTGTTCAAATTGCTCCTGATCTGGGCCGTAATCATCGCCGCCATGACGTTGTACGGCTTCACGCAGTGATCCGCGCGTGCGCGCTGGCGTGTCTTGGTGCACTGTTATGCGCGTGCTCCGAGCCCGCAGGCAATACGGACGAGCCCAAGTCCGCAACGCGCATCGTTACTCTTGCCCCAAATCTCGCCGAGCTGGTCTTCGCCGTTGGCGCCGGCGATCAACTGGTTGGCGTCAGCGCATGGTCTGATTATCCACGGGACGTGCTGAAACTCCCCGAGGTGGGTGATGCATTCATGGTCGACGAGGAACAGCTCGCAATTCTCGACCCGGATTTATTGCTCGTGTGGGAGAGCGGCACGCCGATGCACACTGTCGATGAGTTGCGAAGGCGAGGCTACCGGGTGGAGACGATACGTACGCGCGGCCTGGATGATGTAGGCGACGCATTACGTCGCGTAGGAGAGTTGACCGGGCGGCAGGCGCAAGCCAACGTGGTAGCGGAGAAGTTTGTGGCGGGACTGAAGTCGCTGCGTGAACAGTACGCAGACCAACCGTCCATCGATGTGTTCTACCAGGTGTCAGCGCGCCCTCTGTACACAATCAATCGTGAACACTATGTCAGCGGCCTCATCGATATCTGCGGGGGAAGAAATATCTTCGAGGATCTTGACGACCTTGCTCCCGCCATATCGGCAGAAGCCGTAATCGATCGCGACCCGGAGGTGATGCTCGCAAGCACCGATGCAGGCGACGATGCTTTCACCGAGTGGGAGCGTTGGCCAAGCCTGGCTGCCATCCGCTACGGCAACCAGTTTCTCTTGCCCGCGGACGAGATCGGGCGCGCAACGCCGAGACTGCTCATTGCCGGCAACGCGATGTGTCTTGCATTGAGCCAGGCGCGCACCAATCGCGAGGCGCGGCTGTAGCTGCGCCCGTGTGACTAACCGCGATCGCGGTTCCAGAGGGTCTCTTTGCCATTTTCGGCGAGGGCAAGCGTGCGGGCCGCAACGAACAGCAGGTCGGAAAGGCGGTTCAGGTACTTGATCGCCTCAGGCCGGATATCGTCAACCTTTGACAGCGTGATTACACGTCGTTCCGCCCGGCGCACGATGGTACGCGCCAGGTGGCAGGCTGCAGCGGCCGGGCTACCCCCGGGTAGAATGAATTCCTTGAGGCGAGGCAGCTCGGCGTTGAATGCGTCGAGGTCATTCTCCAGCCGATCGATGAATTCCTGTGTTACCGCGCTGTATCCGGGGATGCACAGTTCGCCGCCGAGTTCGAAAAGATCGTGCTGGACCTCGGTCAGGCACACGCGAATCCTGTCCGGCACCGTGTCGGCCGCCAGCACAAGCCCGATTGCGCTGTTGGCTTCATCGACCGTGCCGTACGCTTCCACGCGTGTGCTGTCTTTGGGCGTGCGGTCACCATCACCGAGGCCTGTCGTGCCGTCGTCGCCGGTGCGTGTGTAGATCTTGCTGAGTCGATTTCCCATGGCGCGACCTTAGGTAGCACCCGCAACACTGTCAAGGAAGATGCTTGTTTCGCGGCGCCGATCCCGCCATAGTTCGCCCGTGAATCAGTTCGACGAAAACACCGCATCCGGCTTTCTCAAGATTGCTCTTGCGGCTGCAAGCAAGGCTGCCGAAATCAGCCGTTCCTACTACGCCGGGAACTTCACGGTAACGACCAAGGAAGACCGGACGCCAGTGACACAGGCTGATGTCGAGTGTGAGCAGGCGATTCGCCGGATCATCCTGGACGCGCATCCGGAGCACGGTTTCTACGGTGAAGAAACCGGACGTACCCAGGCAGACGCCGAGTACCTGTGGCTGGTCGATCCGATCGATGGCACCAAGGGCTTCGTTCGTCAGTACCCGTTCTTCTCGACGCAGATCGCGCTAATGCACCACGGCGAGATCATTCTCGGCGTGTCGAGCGGCACGATGATGGATGAGCTCGCCTGGGCGGAAAAGGGGCAGGGCGCATGGCTCAATGGTGAGCCGCTCAAGATCAGCAAGATTGATAATCCCGATGATGCTGCCGTGTCGGTTGGTAACCTGAAGTCGCTCGCTGGCAGCGATGGCTGGGCATCTCTCGGCAACATCGTTGAGCGGGCCGATCGTATTCGTGGATACGGTGATTTCTATCACTATCACCTGTTGGCCGCGGGCAAAATTGAAGCCGTGATCGAATCGGATGTGAATATTCTCGACATTGCCGCGTTGTCGATCATCGTGACCGAAGCCGGCGGCGTGTTTACGAACCTTAATGGCGAGAAACCGACGCTGGGAATTCGTTCAGTGCTCGCGGCGAACCCGTCGCTGCACGAAAAATACCTGGAGCTGCTACGGGGCTACGTCGCCTGACGCGACGAACAGGCGAGTCGAGCGCCAGGCGACAGACTCCATCGCCGTGGAATAGAGCTCGGAGAGTCGCTGTTCGTCGAGCACGTCTTCCGTAGCGCCGATATCCCAGCGCCCGTCCCCGTAAAGTAACAAGCATCGATCGGCATAGCGCACGGCAAGATTTACATCGTGCAGGCTTGCGATGACGGCGGCTCCGGCGTTGGCTTTCTCGCGGAATAGCGACAGGGCATCGAGCTGGTGTTGCGGGTCGAGGTGATTGGTGGGTTCGTCGAGCAGGTAGACATCAGGCTGCTGTGTGAGCACCTGCGCGATCGCCAGGCGCCGGCGTTCGCCGCCCGACAATGTCAGCACGTCGCGACGCGCCAGGCCTTCGAGATCCACCGATGCGAGCGCTGCGCGGCCGATGTCGAAATCACTGGCTGACTCCCACTGGAAGCGCCCGATATGCGGGTGGCGGCCGATCATGGCCGTGTCGAGTACCGTCGCCGGGAAGATGTCATCAATGTGCTGAGGCAACAGTGCGAGTTGTTTGGCGATGCCCTGGCGATTGCTGGCCGCCACGTCGCGGCCGTCGAGCAGAACCTGTCCCTTTGATGCGGGACGCAAGCCAGCCAGCGTATGCATCGTCAGCGATTTTCCCGAGCCGTTCTGACCGAGAACAGCCAGCAACTCGCCACGATCAAGCTCGAAATCAAGCGCGTCGACGAGCATGCGCCCGGTTACTTCAACGCGAACGTCATTGCAGGCAAAAAGAGTGGGTGCTATCGCGCTCATGCGGTGAGCGTAGCTCAGGCGGGCGGGCAGAAAAAGCGGCTTCAATCCGTGAGGTTGATTTCACTGGCCGTCAGCGGTCCGATGACCGCGTACTTGAGGTTCTTGGGGATCACCGAATCGTCCTCCGCGAGCGCGATCCGGCCACCCATGATTTCGGCATAGCGTTGTGGATATAGCGGCTTGCGATCAGGCTCCGCAATGCCATCAGGCCCGACCGGGTGGCCATTGACCGGGCTGTACTTGTCGGTTGCGCCGAGCGTGTGCAGGAATTCATGGGCGATGATGACGTTGTTCGCCCCGCGATGGCGCTTGCTCGCGAAGCCATTCACGATGCCGACCATGCCTTTCCGCAGGCCGACCGAATTCTCGAGCGTGACAGCAACATCGGGGCGATGGTAGCGCACGAAGATGCGAACGTCGGGCTCTATGTTGTCCTGGTCGTCAGTGACCGAGCCGGACCACCAGCGCATCTTCAGCGACCACATCATCACCGAGAACATGTTCGGTTCGGCCGGCGGTTCAGGTGGTTGTTCCGGGACGAGAGTGCCCAACTCGATACGGACCGGCCGCGGCAGACCGCGCGCATAACGCTCGGATTCGCGAGCGAGAAATGCTTCAATTCCCTCGAAATCACCCACCTGCAGACCGTCGATGTACATTGAGGCCTCGTCGCTGCCGTCTGCGTTGATCGGGTAGACCTTGACCCACAGGCTGTTGTTCCAGTTCGTGCTCCTTGCCTGCGTCAGCCAGGTGCTGACTGCAACGAAGAACAGGATGAACAGCAAAATCGAAATGCGAACTGCCTTGAACATCGTCTTGCCTGCAATTGTCGGGAAACTGTCTAAAGTTCG
>Ga0316192_10002654_pt1 | contig 13075 bp, 15 predicted proteins | sample MerIslwburrow_MG_FD_204931 | JGI IMG/M metagenome (GOLD analysis project Ga0316192, IMG submission 204931) | Coastal sediment microbial communities from Maine, United States - Merrow Island worm burrow | ecosystem: Environmental > Aquatic > Marine > Coastal > Sediment | place: USA: Maine...
ATGCGCTTCAAACCACCTAATTGTAAGCGTTTACAGGGTGCCGCAGATGCAAGGCGTCGGGCGCGCAGACGTACTTTTGTACTTCAAGTGCCCGACAACAAAGCAGATGCGGTGCCTTGTGAACGCTTACAAACAATTTATGGTCTGGCTCCGTAGAAAAGACACTTGACAACGATCCGATCACTCTTAATTTTCCGACGTTTTGGCCTGACCCATAGTGGAATGCCAAAATACGATGGCAGCTGCCTGATTGGATGAACCACCTCGTGCTGACTTTTGGATGCATGAAACCACCGTCAGTTGGCGAAATCGAATGAAAAAGCCGGGCTCTGCCCGGCTTTTTCATGTGTGCCTGGCACGGCGCATTGGTCGAGCCTCAACCTGCCGACTTCAATCACTTAGGGTTCACGTAGAAATAAGTTCACAATTTTGGGTGTTGAGGCGCCCGGCCGGCAAGGCGCGAATACGCACAAATATCTGGATATTCGGAGTTTTCGCAACACAGCCGGTCGGTATGCCAAATCTCTGCTTAACACCCCGTAAAAATGGACATGTGAAATCCGTTCTGTTATAATTGTCTTCTCTGAACAATTGTTACAATCAGCGATAAAGCCAAACCTGCCGTGAGGCAGCGACGGAAAGCCACGGATCTCAAATGAGACAGCCGGGTTGCCATGAGTTTGAATGACAAGCCGAGCTGCCTTATTGGTGGCGCGGCTTTGTTTATGAGGGAGGTCAAAATGAAAAGGCATCGTGATAATGGCTTGCTATCTTTGATGGCAATTATGATCGCTCTGGCAGTTCTAATCGGGTGCGGGACCAGTGGAGGGGTCGGCGTTAAAACAGTCGGTGACAATGATGTTGTCATACAAAAACCACCAGTTGCAAAGAAGGGACCGCCACCATGGGCACCGGCTCACGGTCACAGAGCAAAACACAGGTACCTCTATTTTCCGGAATGCTCCGCTTATTACGACACGGATAGGAGTGTCTACTTTTACCTTGAGGGAGCTAACTGGGTTGTTTCCGTTTCTCTGCCAGATAGATTCAGTATGAAAGTGGGTGAACACGTCGTTCTTGAAATGGATACTGACAAACCGTACACCTATTACAGTGAGCACAAGAAAAAATATCCACCGGGGCAGACCAAAAAGAATAAATCGAACAAATGGGCTCAAAGGGGAAAGAAGTAAATGGTCTTGTAACCTAACAGATCGAAATGTCACTTTAATTTTGCAGGGGGTTGACATCTGACCTTCTGCCATGCAGATGATAGGTTTCATCTGCCTCCTTGAAGCTGGGTGACTCATCTTCCTCAATGGGTCACCCTTTGGTTTCTGGCTTCTTGCTTGCGGGAGAGAGTCTTAAATGAAGGTGGACAGGTTTTCTGTAACCTTTTGCAATATACCGGCACTCCACATATGGAGGTTACAGGATTGTATTCAGCCAATTAAACTGTAGCCTCTTTCATTCGACCTCCTTTCTCGGGGTGGCTCACACAGTGTGGGCCACCCTTTGATGTTTGGGGGTTGCTTAACATAAAAAAGACAACAAAACATATAGGTCGACAACATCGGTTATGGCCAATAAAAATCAGGAAATAAAACGATGACATACAAGGATAAGGTCAAACTGTTCAACGCAAGACGCTATCTGATGCCTTTTACCCCTGAGGGAACAAAAAACTGGATTATACAGGTGATTCCATTTTCAGAGGACTTGTAACTTTAAAGCCTCTTATGGTTCTTTAAGTTAGGATGAAGGTGAGGAACCTTCTCCAGTTTGTTGAGTCTCCTTTCATTTCTTTCTCTCCTTCTACTGGGGTGGCTCACTTAAGGTGGGTCACCCTTTGTTTTAAAAAGACGGCCTGTTCGTTACGTATGACGATTACATGGAAAAATTAGGCCGTCGATAAAAAAAGGTGTGGGATTGAAATGATCAAAACACAAACGCAAGGAAGGGGAAAACAGGATCTATAGTTTTGGTGGAATGTAACGGGGCATTTTTCATCAAACACCTTCCGAGCAGGGTGGTTCACATTAGTGGGCCACCCTTTGGTTTTCTGGAGCCGCTGCAGCCGAACTCATTATTCGAAGACGGGCCTGGACCGGGCTTAGAGCCCGTTGGCGGCGAGTTTCAGCCGTCTTTCGAAACCGCTCATCCGGGTGGAGATGCCTACCTTTTTACCGTATTACATTCTATTTTCGCGTTAAAGCATTATCCTCTATTTTGCCATTCTTGTTACGGTCAGTCGGTGCTTTTTTCGAAGAGCTGGATACGCTCCGTGGTCAACGGGTGGGACGAAAGGTAACCCGACCATTTGGGCTCGGATCCCTTGGAGCGGGGCGAGGCGGTCTGTTCGATACGTCGCATCAGGTGAGCAAAATGGATCGGTGGAATGTCATTGGCACGCAAATAGTCCAAGGCGTAATTATCGGCCTCACGTTCAAAGGTGCGCGAGTATGCCAGTTGGGTCAGCAGGACAGGCAGCCCTAAGAAAAGTTCCGACGAACCGGTCGCGTCTCCGGTGATCGCCAACAGGGCAAAACCCAGCAAAGAATCTTGAATTATGGCGCGCAAGCCGTGGCGGTGAACCACGTGACCGATTTCATGCGTTAAAACGGCCACGAGTTCGTCATCTTGATCGGCGAGTCGAACCATTTCATCCGTGAAAATGATCGTGCCGTCCGGCAGGGCGAAGGCGTTCGGGCCGACCCGTCCCCCCTTGCGGAAAAGGACCGTCAGTATTTGATCCGGGTGGGCGTCGATAACGGGCCGGAAGTGCCCCTGCAGACGGCTCCGGACGGCTTCGTCAAGATCCGATTTGCTCAGAACCGATTTGTCCAGAATGTCCAGGGTGTGCTCTCCGGCCGCGTGGAGGATCGAAGGCGGCAACCGCTGGGCGATCCCACTGGCCGCTATCGGGACACCGTACTTGATGCTTCCCCACACAATCAAGAGCATTGCCGCCAGGGCGATTAATGCAAACCGCCAGCGACTCTCCAACTGGTGCAGCCAGCCCGTCCAGCGGGCACCGGCAAATCGCTCTGCGATCCGATCGACGGACAGGTTGTCTTGGGTCTCGAATTTTTCACCGTCCGGAAAGTGGAGATAGCGGGGGGTGTCGGCCAAACGGGGAGAAACTTTGATTGTGAAGCGTGATAAAGACAGGATCCGGCGGCCGTCTACCGAGTTCTCGACAGTCACGGCACCGTTGTCGTAAATAAAACAGACGGCCGGAACTTCGGCTGAAGTTCGGCCGTCATAGAATTTCCCTCTAATGGAGATCATAATCCGATATCGATGTCGAAAAAGTCGCTCATTTCTTCTCCCACAGAGCCGACTTGCTTTTGTTCCCCGGCGATAAAGGTGTCGAGGTCCCCCGACGTGATCAGACTCAGGCGGGAGAATTTATAGCGCAGAGTGCGAATTTTGGCCCAGGGGTAAAACAAACCTAAGGTCAGGGCCGTTGCCAGGGAATTAGTGACCACCAGCGCAAGGTATTCTTTGATTCTCAGGTCGGCCTTGAACCGATGCGCGGCCAGTTGGGATGAATTGAACTGTAGATTGGTGGTCTTTACCGAATAAAAGGCAAACAGATAAAGATACAACGCCAATGCGGCCGGTACCGCCAGGGGGGGAAGGAAAAATATGACTGCCGCGACAAGGCCCACGCCGATGATAAACGGAACAGATGCGCTCAGAAAAAGGCGGTAGTAATCACGCGCCGTTGCGGTAAGGGCAAACCGGGTGGTTCCATAACTGCTGTTTTCGACAATGAATTTTCTCTGGCGATAATAGGCATAAGGGGCAAGGATTCCCAAGGTCAGAGGCACGAGAATCGGCCAAAGGACGAATGTCTTGGCGGCATCTTTAACTCTACCACTGAAGCCGAAACGGATGTTGCGCAGGGCGCTGTTGCGAGCATTGAAGGCCAGCGCTCGGACCATTATCCAAGGAACAGCGGCGAAAAGCACGAAAGAGAAGATAAAGCCGATTTGTGGAAACAGATTGGACAGAGTCGAATAGAGGACCAGAAAGACACCGGCAATCATGCGCCCCTTGAGAATCTTGACCGGATCGGCAAGGTACTCGAAACCGGCGCCGTTGAGACGTGCCGAACCGTAGATATACTTTTTGTGGCGAACCTTGGCCCAGGCGGAATAAATACCGAGCGTTAGTATGGTGAGGATTATGTTCACCAGCCAAATCTTGAAATATTCGCGCCCACTGCCGTGAAACTCGAAGGGTATGACAACGGTTTTTTGGGCCGATGTTTGATCGACTGCGGTGGTCGAGGCCGTGATGTCTGATTGACGGTCAAGCGCGGCGGCAGGGATCGCGGCAATTTTATCCGCTTGCGGCCCGGTTTCCGGGCCGAAACCAACGGTCACCGGCTGAACAGCTGCGGTGGTCCGGCCTTTCGTCAGAATTACATCGAGGCCGACCCGTTTAAGGGCCAAACCCAACTTGCGGGCGGTTATCTCGTCGACCGTCTTTTTCAACACCACGCGGCGACTTCTGAGTACTTTTTCGGCTTTTTCCTTGCTGAGAGCGAAATTTTCGATGAGTTTGTTTTTGGCTGCTTCAAAGTCGAAGCCCTCGAGAATTTTCCCCTGGTAAACGACGTTATAGTATATGCTCATGCCTCCTCCCGGTTAAGGTTCTTAACGCTGTTTGATTCAAAACAATTCTCTGAAAACCATACGTCAGCCAAAAGGTTACCGGATATATATCGACACAAAGGCTCATTAAGTTAAGCAAGAATCGATGATGGGGAGAAAATTTGGAGCGGTGAATGGACCCGTCATGGTACCAATGAGCTGTCAGACAAGCTACTCGTATTCGAGGACTGAGAATTAAACGGGCATATTAGTGTTCAGCGGCAAATGAAAAAGCCGGGCAAAGCCCGGCTTTTCATTCGATATCGCCTGCTGACGGTAGTTTCATGCATCCCTAAAGTTGCACGAGGTGGTTCATCCAATCGGCCAGCTACCATCGTATTTTGGCATTCCGCTAATGGGTCTGAACAAAACGAGTTTAATGGTAAGTGGGATTCAGACGTTGTCAAGTGAGGTCGAATGCTAAGGTGATTACACCAGCACGTATTGATTGTCACGGGAAGGCTGGACCAACACAAAACGCAAGGAAACGGAAATAGGATTAAGCATCACGGTTTCGGTAAGAGCTTTACGCTAATATCCAGTTCCTTGCGTATTCTAATAATCATCATTCTGGCTGAAGTTGCAATACCTCATTAGAATTAAAAAATCGGATTATGTCCGGCGGTCAGCAATGTTATTGAAGTTGAATGGTGATTATGTGAAAGTGTCGCTGCCGTCTTAGGTCATGATGACGTCAGTGGCCGAACGGTTTAGACCCCTGATTGCTTAGTGGCTATCCTGACATATGTTTTAACAGCTCTCCGATATCATTAACGGAAGAAACAGGATGAACTTCAAATCTGACATATGGGGCATATTGTTGGGTCATTTTCAAAACATCCAAAATACCCCCTTCCACGATACAAAACCCTCTGTTTTCCCCAGCAAATGACCCCCAGTCCTTTTGTATTCCTTTACTGAGATCTTGTTTCACCATCTCCATAAGCATTCCCCATCCCGAAGCCCTCTCCTTGGGGTCAATTGGAATGAGATTTTGATTAAGACTCCATAGCATAAGATATTTCCCCATTGTGTTGCCTCCTTTGTGAATACCTGTTCTTAAGATTTGTTGGTCTGAAATCATTCGATTAGGTACGCCTCCAGAGGGTCGGGTGCCTCCGGAGGCTGAAGAAGGGCAATTTCTGGTATCCAATTTTCATGGGTTGACCACTAATCGTTCAAGAATAATTGAACGGCGGACAAGTTTTACCCTAACATCATCGGTAGGGATGCGGAGAGATCAAATCGTTTTGTGAAGTTGAGGTCCGGAACAGGGATGAGCTGTAAAAGTCGAAGAGGGGAGGTGATGCAAACCAAGATTTCAGAGTATGGCCAATTATATACTTTAAATTAGGGCAAACTTGGTTCTTGGTCAAGTGGGATTTGTATCAAGGGGATTAAGTTTACCATTCGACGGGGGGCTGTTGCCGGCTGTGGTGCCCGGGCTCTTGAGTATAGCCCCACATGGACACATGTATGGTACCTTATACACGCATTTCTCCAAAATTTTTTATGCGAGGTTTTGGTCAGAATTCATGGTTCGTGCTTATTGGTGTCGGATATGTCACCAATTACGAACCAGATAGGAATAGGATTTCGGGGCACCTTTAATGGCGTCAGCTCCATCTGTCCAACTCATGTTTGCGTATCCTGACCGAACGTAAAGAGCATCTTGAATCATTAAAAATTCTGCTCGAAAACAAAATCAAAAATCTAATTGTCATGAAAGCATTAATGGTTGCACTATCATTGGTCTTGACTGTGTCGACTTCAAGCGCAGAGATGGCAAAGGAGGGAAGCGGAGATTATCGAAGTGCAAAAGCTGGAACGATTTCAATGTTACCAACGGATGATGAACGAGTTCAAATAAACTTTGAGGAGTTAAGCATAGTTGTTGGAGCCCCGGAAATTTGTCCGCTGTTAAATGCATCCTTCAGAGACATGGGTACAAAGCATGCTATATCTGGAAAGTCTACAATCACTGGGTTTATTGTATACACGATCCCGAACGGTGATAGGGTTTATGGAACAATCGAGGCGGAGGGGGTGTTGGCACAGGGAGGCAGTACCGGGATAGTTGAATTTGTTGGTGGCACGGGTACCTGTACAGGTATTTCTGGTACCATAGAGTATAAACCCGGTCCTCAGATTAAGCCGGCAAAAGAGGGAAATCATCAAGCAATTACTGTCGGTAGGGTGAACTGGAAAATTCCTTGAAGTCCAAAAAATATTTGCAACAATATCCAACAAAAGCAGAGTCATTAGAGCTCTGCTTTTATTTGTGTCACCACCTCATCCCAACCTCATCCAGCCTCCCTATCCGCTCCTCCGTCAGCAGCCCCTTCTTCCCCCGATACCTCTGCTTGACCACCCAACTGCCAAGCTGCGGGTCCTCCTTCCATCCCGACGGGACATCACAATCCCCGTGGACCTCCTTGTACCTAATCAGCCTCTGAAACATTTCATTCCATGCATGCTCCTGACGGCACCAGACGAAACCGATGGCCTCCAGCCTCCGAACCCGATCCTCTGACAGTTTGCCCTTCCGGTACATCTGACGTTGGGTCATAACCCATCTGGCCAGTCTGAGATTCTCTGGCCAGCTGTCCGTCACGTTGCAGTGGCCGTGTACCTCCTTGAACTCGAAGAGTTCACAATACCGGCCTGAAAAGGTCAATGCTTAATAATAAATGCCCTTTAACCTGCCCACTTAAAAGAAAATGAGCACCTGACAGATCCAACCCATACTCAGATATACCTGTCCCCTCGGAACTATCTAAATCTCAATTAAGCACCCCGTAAAAATAGACAGATGATACCTGTTCTGATATAATAGCCTCTCTTCAGACAGATAAATCGTTACAATCAATGATAAAGCCAAACCTGTCGTGAGACAGGGACGGAAAGCCACGGATCTTGACTAGACAGCCGGGTTGCCAAGGGATTCTTAAATGACAAGCCGGGTTGCCCATTTCAGGGGTGCTCGGCTTTTTTTTTGGAACAAGCCAAGGCCTGATGGCAACCAACAACGATAATCTTGAAACAACTGAAGAGGCCAGATGAAGAAACCGTTTGGGATCATTATGATCAGCGTTTACACAGCATTCGCAGGGATTTTCTCTGTCGCTTTACCGGTTAATGGGTTTGTGGCTGATGCGGTAGTTGATCCAACGACAATTGAGTGGATCGAATTTGTGGTCAGCATATTGGTTGGCATTATTGCATTCGCAGTTTGTTGCGGTTTGTGGATGATGCCACCGTGGGGCCTCTGGTTAGGAAGGATTTATTATGGTGCATCCATTCTCTTGTCATTCATGAGTGTGATTATTCTTCAGCCTAAAGGCGGCATTTTTAGTTTGGACGGCTTGTTCATGCTGATCGAGGCTGGGATACTATTATATTTGCTCCAGCTAAATCGTTCAACTAAGAGGTCATTGTTGAAATATCCGGCTGTATCGTTAAAATGATCGAAAGCAACCATGACACTTCGTATCGTTATCTGGAACTGCAACATGGCTCTGCACAAGAAGGTAGAGAGGATCTCAGCACTCGGTTTTAAATTATAACGGACCGGACTTCTGGTTATGAGAGGAAAGTATGCAACTTGATGACATCAGACTGAAAGTGAACGAGTTGAAAGAGGCCCAAGAAAGGGGGTCGAGAAACGCTGCGGCAATGGAGCTGCTTTTGCTCTGGGGTTTCGTAGAGAGCATCGCCCAAAAAGCCTGTCAAGGGCAAAGCGAAATGGCGGGGTATATGATGTCAAGCGGAATCAAATCTGTCGACCGAAAGGACTTAGCTGGAGATCTCTTTTGGAGAAGGCCATATGAATCTGTTGCCGAGTTTAAAGATTCTATTATGAATGGATAGGCTAATGTCATCTACGCAATATGGGATAACTGAATAACAAGTAAAGTCATGTAAAATTATCCTATCAATAGTCAATGATGCTCCAATCAAGATTATTCATATATTATCATCTACTACAATCCGACTCTCTTACTGCACTTTTACAGCCCCTCTTTTTCTTCCACCTATACTCAGGTATTCGTTTCAAAAGATCTCTTCTCTACGACGCTTCCGCGCCGCCAGGAAGCATTGTCTAACGAGACTATCCACAGGGAAATGGGGATATCTGCCGTGACATCTCTATGTAATAAGCTTAATAAATGTGTTGATTGATTTCCATACTTCTAATCCACAATCGTCTCCATATTAATCTCCTTTATCTGCATTAACCATTTGTTATTACAATTATTGTGTCTGCATAATTTATGTTGGTATGTTTCTTGATATATACCCATGTACCAACAGGGCAGAAAACAAATGAACTGGAAGGGGGTGGTCTTCATGCCGAGTCCAAAATTAAATTTTTGTGATACAAATGTGATGTCAGTCTGCAATGCCACAGAAAAAGATCTGCAAAAATATTGCAGGTTCTATGACAAGTCGTCTTACGGAGTCCACTGTATGTTTTTCCATTTCGAACAATACTGTGACAATCTTGAAGCACAAAAGCATGCCCGTAGCCTTGAGATGAATAAACAACAATGCCTCATGTAGTCTAACGAGAACTTGGAACTGGTGCCGGAGATAATTCGCCATTTAAATTAACTTTAGGCAAGGGCCTTTGGTGTCTTGGTGAAAGTGGGGATTAGGGATTAAGCGATGATTAATGGATATATTTATGGTGTAAAGATTGTATGCTTCGAAAAACCGACATGTTTCGTCTTATGCCTGAACTGCTTTAGACCGTTGTTCGATCTGCTTGGCGATTGGAAGAACTTAGATTTAGACAAATTTCAGCTATTGAATGATGAGAGTTATTATCAGCTCTGCGATGTTTGCGGCCAGTCGATTACCGTAAACCGACGAAGCGGTGCTGATCGGCGTTCATCCAATTACGCTGTTCATATACCGGAAAGGCGCACAATACTGCGGCGCAAGGCAGATGCTATAATTTAAACCAGCCTTCTGACTTTTATTCCAGTGAGTACCAAAAAAATGTCTGATGACTCGCATCTCATTGGTTTTGTAACTTAACAGGTCGAAATCTCAGTATAATAATTTAGGGGTCGGTATTGGACCTTCTGACATGCAGATGATTCCATCTCATCTGCCTTTTTGAAGCTGGGTGACTCATCCTCCTCAATGGGTCACCCTTTGTTGTTTTGGAGACCCTTAAAGTCTTGTTGATATCCGGTATCGACCACTGGTGGCTCAGCCAATCACGATTCGGATGGTACCGGAAAACCTGAGCACAAGGACTCGCCGAGATTTGGATAAAGCGCACCTTGCGGTGTTTCAGCTTAACCTTCCCTTCGTAATCCTTGTGCTCTGTTATTTGGTGCCGTTTAAATCCCTCCTGAGCCGCTACCCACTGCATCCACATAGTCGACCTTTGCCAGCCGGTGACCGGATGCCTTCCTCCTCTGACTGGTGTGCGGTCGATTTTCCGTAAACCATTTCCAGAGGCGTTTCGTCTAAGTGGGCAAATCTCAAATGAGAGGAGGTTACTATGAAATCGAAAGCTATTAAGATTATTGTGATTGCAGCGGTGTTTGCCTTCTTTAGTGCAGGCGTTTCGATGGCACAAGACCGGAGGGGTGGTCGGCAGAACAATGTAAAAGCCAAGGCTTACACTCATTACAAGCAGGCCAAGAATCACAAGTTTGAACACAGTAAGAACTTCAAAAAATTCGTCGGCCACACCCATTATTCAAAACATTACAGCTGTCCTCAATGCAGACCGGTTGTGGTGCATAATTACCACCGCCATTACAGCACATACAGAAATTATCGGCCCCATACCGGTATTTTTTGGAATCTTTCGGTTGTGGACCCAAACGTGGCCTTTTCATTCGGAGTTGTGGGACGTTGATCATCTGAATAAACATTGCGACAATTGCGGGGTCAAAAATGAAAAAGCCGGGCAAAGCCCGGCTTCTCATTCGATGTCGCCACCTGACGGTAGTTTCATGCATCCCTAAAGTTGGAAGCGACCAGTCAATGCTGGTCCGATGGAAAGGAGGTGGCGATACCTCTGGAAATTCGGTTAGTCGTCTAGCGGGTGGGAATCCCGCACGGTTAAAGCTGAGCCCGGCAGACCGGAAGTGAGCCTTGCAGCATTTCGGGTAACCGGAGTGTTGATGCGTAGGTACACAGGCGTGTGAGCCGCGATGAACAGCGTCGAAAAGGGGTAATATTTCAGGTGCCGAGGGTTTCAACTTGTCCGAAGGCAGCAACGGTGTCACCGTAGACGTGGGCGAGGTGACATTGTACCTGGCGGCGTGGGTGACCGGGGCGCGCACGGAAGGGACGGCCTGGTAAACTGGGAGATCCTGATCACTCCTCAATAATATTCCGGTGGTACGGAGAGCCGGTGACCAATCTCCAACGGGAACGCGTCGGCTGGTGTTACGCGTCACCCGGCGAAGAACAAAGCGCCAGCAAAGGAGAGGTAGGCCGATGGCGAGGGGAACCGGAGCTGAGGCCGAAGGTGGTCAGGGAGTCGGAGGGCCGTATATGAGCGAGGACGTCGGGGAACAGCGGGCACCTGGACCCGGCCGAGCAAAGGCGGCCCGTGCTGACACGAACCTCAGGAGGGAAACATGACAGGAGCAAGGACTCTTGAGAACATGTCACCGGGACTGTTGAGGGTAATGGAGAGAGCGCGACGAGATCCGCACGAGCGGCAGTTCTCTCTGGCCCATCTCATTGATGTGGAGGCGCTAAGGCGTGCCTATGGTCGGATTCGCAAGGATGCGGCGGTGGGCGTGGATGGAGTAACGAAGGAGCAGTATGGGCAGGATCTGGAGGAGAAGCTAACGGACCTGCACGAACGGTTGAGGGCGATGACGTATCGCCATCAACCGATCCGTCGCGTACACATTCCCAAGGACAAGAACCGGAGGCGGCCGATAGGGATATCATGCTTAGAGGACAAAATTGTCCAAGGAGCCCTAACCGAGATACTGGGCGCCATTTATGAGCAGGATTTTCTGGACGGCTCGTTCGGTTCTCGTCGCGAGCGCAGCGCCCATGATGCGCTTAGGGCGCTATATCAGGCAGTGAGGGAAGGCGGAGCGAATGTGATTTTCGAGGCAGACGTCAAGTCCTTTTTCGACACGGTTCATCGCCGGACCCTGTTGGAAATGCTCGAGGAGCGGATAGCGGACAAGTCGTTTATGCGGCTTGTCGGAAAGTGTTTGCACGTAGGGGTGCTTGAAGGGCAAGTGTTCACCAGGCCGGATGACGGCACGGTTCAGGGGTCGATCATATCGCCGATGCTGGGCAACATTTACCTGCACAACGTGTTGGACAGTTGGTTCGAAGAGGTGGTGAAACCGCGGTTAAGGGGTAAGGCTACGTTAATCCGATACTGCGATGATTTTATCATTGGCTTCGAGCGCATGGATGACGCCAAGCGGGTAAGGGGAGTTCTGGATAAGCGATTTGAGAAGTACCACCTGAGTCTTCACCCGGAAAAGACACGTCTGGTAGAGTTCAGACGGCCGCCGATAGATCAGAGAGGCGGGAAAGGTCCGGGCAGTTTTGACTTTCTGGGATTTACGGTGTATTGGCGCCGAAATCGCAGGGGGCCGGGCTGGCATGTGGCGAGCAAAACCCGAAAGGCGCGCCTTACGCGGGCGGTCAAAAACGCCTATGACTTTTGTCGAGGCCAACGGCACAAGCCTATAGCCGTGCAGCACAGAGCGCTGGTCAGTCGTATACGGGGGCATCTTGTCTACTTCGGAGTGAATGACAATGACAAGAGCCTGAGTGTGCTCGTGTACTGGGCAACGAGAGCCTGGCACAAATGGCTCAACCGCCGGAGCCAGCGAGCGAGGCTGAATTGGGAGCGGTTTCAGGATTTACTGAAAGATTATCCACTTCCCCAACCAAAGGTATATGTAAACCTTTGGGCCTCTCCATGAGTCGTGTTAGCGGAGGAGCCGTATGGTCGAATTGTCCACGTACGGATCTGGCGAGGGCTCCGGCTGAGTAATTGGCCGGGGCTACTCAACCATGAACAACATGGCAATGAAAAGTTAATGGTTCGTAAATATTATCAATATCATCGCAAAACCAATATTATTAGGATATCCCCATCGGTGAATTCAAAGGATGGGATCGACTTTACCATGTTGTTTATCCTGCGGGAAAGCCGGAGGACTTCAAATCCTGTCCCGCCGTCGGCGGGATCAAGGGATTGCGGTAGGAAGTTACAGCTTCGCCCTTGACGCCTTGACTTTGAAGCCCTCCGGCTTTTGCAACGTTGAGGTTAACTCACAACACTCACCTGTCCAACCATTTTGCGCTCTTTAGCCCTGATACCGAGCTTTTCCTTCGTCTCTGTCACAAATGCCCGGCTACCGACAGCGACACTTTCTGTCCACTTTCCGTCCCGG
>Ga0316192_10002658_pt1 | contig 13070 bp, 13 predicted proteins | sample MerIslwburrow_MG_FD_204931 | JGI IMG/M metagenome (GOLD analysis project Ga0316192, IMG submission 204931) | Coastal sediment microbial communities from Maine, United States - Merrow Island worm burrow | ecosystem: Environmental > Aquatic > Marine > Coastal > Sediment | place: USA: Maine...
TCCGCATACCACTAACTGGGATCTGCCACTGGGGTTATTATGTTTCTGGTCGGTTCAGATAAAGATCACCTGGGTCGCAAAAAAACAGCTGTTTGTCGGACCTCTTGATTATTTCTTCCGCGCACTGGGCGGCATCCCCGTAGACCGGTCGGTCCATACCGGCTTTATAAAACAGATCGCCAACCAGTTCAATGAGCGTGAAGAGATGGTGTTCGGGCTTACACCGGAAGGCACGCGTTCGAGAACAGAATACTGGAAGACAGGGTTCTATTACATCGCACAGGAGGCAAATATACCCATCTGCCTGGCCTATGTTGATTTTCCAAGTCGCACTATCGGCTTTGGAAAAATGATTACACCGACCGGCGATATCGATAAGGACTTCGAGAGAATAAAAGAGTTTTACCGCGACAAAACCGGTAAATACCCGGAAAAACAGGGCCCGATCCGAATCAGGAAAAGGTAAAAAGCTTAAACAAGGTCGGTCATCAGGTTCTAGTAACCTTGCGGTGGAGACTGCCTCATCATGCCCTGGCTGTGGCGCATCTGCTGCATCATCTGCGGTGACAGCTGAGCTGGCTGTTGCATATGACGCATCATCTGCTGCGCCTGTGGTGGCAGACCCTGAGCGTCATGCTGAGCGTTATGATGAGAAACGCCTGACAAGCCCGTTGCTGCAGACCTGATCTGATCCTGCAGGGTTATAGTCTTATACGATGCAGGTATGACAAAAGTATCCGCGGGCAGGTTTACTCCATATTTAATACTTTTGATCTCTGTTTCGACACGACCATTTTTATCTGTGCGCATTGGTGCGCCGACTGTTTTTACATGATCACTCACTCTCATATCAGCGAGGGTACAGTCGTCGACCAGGCTCGCTAAACCACCGAGTATAGCCCGCTGTTTATCCATCATGACCTTCAACGCCTGAAACAGCTCTTTGATACCCTGCTTCTGATAGACATCCATCGAGCCATAGATCACACCGCAGGTCTTACCATTCGCTGAATAGCTATACTTCTGGGTGGGGTAACCAGCAACTTCAATGCCTGCGCCCAGCTTCTGTATCGAGGTTCGTACCAGCGGCCCGTTGTTTGTCGATGCCAGCTTAGCCGCATCCAGCAACATCACCTGCTGTTTCTGCGGATTGACAACTTTCACCGTATGTTTCATGTAATCCACGATGACATATTCACTAGCAGACATATTCATGCGTGCAAACTTGCCATCAGTGGTAACAGTATTCAGATCATTATTCCTCTGCACTTCGATGACGGTTGCCGCCTGTAATAGCGATGAAGATAGCAACAATAGCAAGCCCAGAATCTCAAACATTAGAACATGAAACGGTTTAGTCATTTATTAATCCTCTTAATCTGACGTGAATTATACCTGTTACACCAACAGTTAAAACCTCTGATACAGACTCATTACCCCGATAGTCATCATCTACCCCAAATTGTATATGATAATCTACATGAGAATCATTTGCATTTGCATTATCGGCAGGTATAATAGCCAGCAACTTAATTACACCATTTCAACAATTTAATTTTTACTGGAGCAAGACGTGAATCAATCCATGGCAAAAAGTGCCTTATTCGGCGCCATCACATTCGTACTGGCACAACCCGTCCAGGCGGTAACGGATGAAGAGTTTAAAGCCCTGCAGGAACAATTTAACCTGCTTGCAGAGCAGGTCGAAGCAAACAGTGAAGGCAGTGTCAGTAATACCACTATAGGCGGCTATGGCGAACTGCATTACAACAACTGGAGTGATGACCAGGGCAATACCTTTAAAGAACTCGATTTTCACCGTTTTGTGCTGATGATCAATCATGAGTTTAATGATGACATCCGATTCTTCTCTGAATTTGAAATCGAACATGCTTTTATCGAAGACACAGACGATGGTTCCAGCAACGGTTATGTGGCTGTCGAACAGGCTTATGTACAATTCGATTTAACCGAGAATACAAAAGCCAATGCAGGTATTTTTCTAGTGCCGGTAGGCATCCTCAATGAAACTCACGAGCCCGCTACTTTTTATGGTGTAGAGCGCAACCCGGTTGAAAAGAACATTATCCCAACTACCTGGAGTGAAGCTGGTGTCTTTTTAAGCGGTCACTATAGCTCCGGCTTCAGTTACGACCTGGCACTAAGCAGTGGCCTGGATGGCGGCACCAATATCCGTGGTGGTCGCCAGAAAGGATCTAATGCTGTAGCCAATAATTTAGCTGCAACCGCACGTGCCAGGTACACCGGCATCCCTGGTCTAGAGTTGGCGGCCACGGCCCAATATCAGGATGACATGACACAGGACAGCAGCGATGATATCGGCAGTGCAACTCTGCTCGAAACGCATGTACGCTGGGGAATCGCAGATTTAACATTGACCGGTCTATACGCTTACTGGGATATCGATGTTGCAGCTACCGCTTCACAGTCTGATATAGACAAAGAAAAACAGGAGGGTGGTTATATCGAAGCATCCTACAAGCTTCATCCTGAATGGGGTGTATTCGCCCGTCAAAACCAGTGGGACAATGGCGGTGCCGGCGATACCACCAAGGAACAGACCAATATTGGATTCAACTACTGGCCGCATGAATACGTGGTACTGAAAGCGGACTACCAGGTACAGAACGATGTCGCCGGCAGCTTTGACGGATTCAACCTCGGTGTAGGCTACCAGTTCTAATGAAATGATATGTGCCCTCCTCCATGCTATAGCCAGCTGGACGAGAATATAAACTGTTGCGCAAGGGGTGCTAACGCACCCCTTGCGCGTGCATATATTTATATCGGTGACTTGTCACGATGACTATAATGACTTACAGGTAAAATGCGCGGTAATGAAAGATCATGTAAATACAATTAAACTGCTTTTAATTAGCCTCTGCTCTCTAGGTATACTGATAATTGCTTCTACACCTCCAGCAAATGCTGGTGGCGTATACCAGGAGCCGGCTGATTTCATCAATGAGGTGTTTGACGGAAAGCCGCCGAAGGCTGATGTGCTGTGGCTAAATAAAGAACTGAAACAGCAGATCGTCGAAATACTCGATCATAAGTACAATGGATTACGGGTACGTTACTGGCAAAAGCAGAAAAGGTCTGCCTGGGTACTCGAAGAGATAGGGAAAGAGAAAAAGATCACGACAGGCATCGTGGTCAATAACGGCCGGATCGAACAGGTTAAAGTGCTGGTATTCAGAGAGAGCCGCGGCTGGGAAGTACGCCATGACTTTTTCACAGACCAGTTCAGGCAGGCCAGCCTGAAAGACGATAACCGGCTGGATAAAAATATCGACAATATTTCAGGTGCAACCTTATCGGTTCGTGCGATCAGGAAACTCGCCCGGATTGCTCTACTGCTTGATCAGCAGGTACAAGATAAGCAGGTCAGTAAAAAGACATTATGACCAATCGCAAACCAAAAAAATTAACTGCATTTTTATGGCATCGCCGCATCGGCCTGCTGGCGTTGCTACTGGTCATCATCCTTGCTATCACCGGTATCATGTTAAACCATACCGAGAAATTCAGGCTCGATGAAACCTATATCAATAACGCCTGGTTACTCAACTGGTATGGCATCACACCGGAAGATGAGCCGGTCTCTTTTCGAGTTAGCAATGAACCGGAAAGTCACATCATAAGCGCCTGGAACAACCAGCTGTTCTTTGATGACATCGCTATAACCGGGTTGGAACAGGACATGCATGGCGCTATCGGTGCTGAACAGTTTATCGTCGTCGCACTGGATAATGAGATCATCCTGCTGTCATATGAAGGGGAATTTATCGAGCGTGTCAGCACCAGCATCAGTTTCAGCAATATTCAGCGCCTCGGCAAAAAATATAAACGCCCTGTCATAGAAACCAGTGAACCGCTGTATTACATAGCAGACGAACACATCCTGGACTGGGACGTGATATCTAATGAAGATATCGAATGGACCGAACGCTATTCACTGGATGAGGATGAATACGAACAGTTACTGGTCGCCTACCGGGGTAACGGCCTTAAACTGGAACGCGTTATCCTCGACCTGCATAGCGGACGCATCTTCGGTGAATACGGCGTCTACCTGATGGATGCAGCAGCGATCGCCCTGCTCTGGTTATCATTCAGCGGCCTGTGGGTATGGAACAGCCGCCGCCGTAAGATGCGCAGGAAAAAGCATTACCGCAAGCATCATAGGATTTAAAAACAGTATTTCTCGCAGAGGCGCAGAGAAAGTTTCAAACCTGCTGGTTCTGAATAGACGGCCAGGAATTGATCACCGCCTGCACCAGTGTCGCCAGCGGTATCGCGAAGAACACGCCCCACACCCCCCATAACCCACCAAAGAACAGTACAGCGATGATGATTGCCGCCGGATGCATGTTGACCACCTCCGAGAACAGCAGCGGCACCAGCACATTACCATCCAGGAACTGCACTACCGTATAGGCGATCATCAGGTAGACGAAATCGCTGCTGGCACCCCACTGGAACCAGGCGATCATGGCAACAGGTATGGTTACGGCCACTGCGCCGACATAAGGGATGATGACAGAAAGCCCCACCAGCAGACTCATGGTGGCTGCATAGTTCATGCCCATGAATTTCAACGGGATAAAAGTGGCGACGCCGACGATGAGGATTTCCAGTAATTTCCCGCGTATGTAATTACCCATCTTGGCATCGACTTCTTTCCATACGGAATAAGCAAGGCCGCGCTGTTCAGGCAGGAAACGTCTGAACCAGTTGATTATTAATGCTTTATCTTTGAGTATAAAAAACACCAGCAGAGGAACCACTACCAGGTAGACCAGCACGGTAAAAGCATCGACTGCCGAGGCCAGTGAGACCGAGACAAGTTTCTGTCCGATACCGACCAGCTCTGTGGAAAAACTGCCCAGCATCTTCTCGATTTCCTGGTCGTTAAAGATCGGGTATTGTTCCGGGATGGTAAGTATCAGCTGCTGAACCTTTTCCAGGATGCGGGGGAAGTCAGTAATGAGCTGTGTCAGCTGGCTGATCACCAATGGCACCAGGCCGAACAGGATCAGCGCCAGAGCCGCGATGAACAACATGTAACTGAGGATAAACGCGGCAAACCGCGGCAGCCCCAGATTGGTGATTTTCCTGACCAGGCCTTCCAGCACATAGGCGATGATGACACCGGCCAAAACCGGGGACAATATGCTGCCCAGGTACAGTACCAGTATCCCGCCCAGTACCAGGATAGATATGAGCATGATAGCCTGCGGGTCTGAAAAGTGCTTTTCAAACCAGCCTCTGATGACATCAATCATTCATTATCCTGCAACATGTTTTTGTAGGCATCTTCGAACAGCATCTCCATCTCATCGATGACTTCGGCCACGTCACGACCTTTTACCATATGGTCTGTCATCAGCGCGGAGGCGGATGAAAAAACGGTCATGCTCTCAACCATATGGTATTTCGCTTTCAGCCGTTTCACCGCTCCCACAACGGTCTCCTGCTCAGGGCGAGGGATCTCGTCAGGTTCGGGGATCTCTTTGCTCACCGGTCCTGCCTGTGCATACAGAAAATCAGCAAAATCACAGAGACTGCGCTTTCTTTCATCATCCATGGAATCATAAAGCTCGATCAGGGCTTTACCGTCTTTTATCTTGTTCTTATCGTCAGGCATGGTGGTCACACATAGAAATATTCACATCAGCGGTGCTGATCAGGCCATATTCTTACAAAATTCCTGGGCGAAACCCAGTAACTCATCTGCTGCACGTGATTTAAACTTGTAACGCTGGCGCACGAACGAAAACGGACGTTCCAGCTTGGGCGTTAACTCAACGGCAGTCAGGGTACCAAGACGTAATTCTTTTTCTATACTGGCGCGAGAGACGATAGAGATCCCCATGCCCGCCTCCACTGCACCCTTGATCGCCTCCGGACTGCTAAGCTCGAAACAGACGTTCAGGATACCGTCAGGGTTCTGCTGCTCGACATAGTTGGTAATCGCTTCCTGCGTACCAGAACCGCTCTCGCGGCAGATAAAAGGATGCCCCAGGATATCTTTTACATGTAATGTGGCTTCTTTGGCGAGTTGATGGTTGTTCGGCATGATAACCACCAGCTGGTCGACACGGCACTGCTCAACGATCAGGTTCTTGTTATTGACCGAACCTTCGACGATGGCAAGATCGACCACGTTATTTTCTACCATCGCGATGATATCTTCGGAGTTTGACTCCTTAAGGCTGATATTGACATCAGGGAACTTGCCCTTGAACTCACCGATCAGCAACGGCAGCATGTATTCAGCAATCGTGGTGCTCGCACCGAGCGAGACACCTCCGCTGACATCACCGGTCATCTCTGTGATGCTGTGGTTCATATCATCATACAGCTTGAGGATGCGGTCTGCATACATATAGACCTGTTTACCCGCTTCGGTCAAGGTAACCTTATTATGTGTACGGTCAAATAGGCGGGTATTGAACTGATCCTCCAGCTGTCGGATCTGAAACGTTACCGCAGGCTGGGTCATATGCAGATGCTCACCTGCCTTGGTGAAATTCAGCAACCTTGCCACGGTATGAAATATTTTTAAGCGACGATCAGCCATTATTCATTTGCTCGATAATATATAAAGCTGTAAAAAATTAGTTTCGTCAGAAAAGGCATCATTGTTGATTTTATGTACATTAACGGCTATTTTAACCTAACAAGCTTATCAATGGGTAAATACAAACCATGCACAGCACGAGACTCATCACCCGCATCATCACGGCATCATTTATTCTGTTGATCCACTCGCAATCGCATGCGGGAGTATACAAATGGGTAGATGAAGATGGCCAGGTGCATTATGGCGAACAGCCTGGTAATACTGGTGCAGAAATAGTCCCAATCCGCACCAATGAGACAACCGCACCACGCACTATGAATAAAGACGAAGTAGACATAGTGAAATCTGACATAGAAGCAAAAGATAAGAAGAAAAAAGAAGCTGAAGAACAGAAGAAAATTAACCGGGATAAACGCAAATGGTGCAATGAAGCCAGGAGTGATTTACAGGCAATCTCATCACGTGGCCGTTTAAGAGAGATCAATGAAAAAGGTGAATATATCGTAATGACAGAAGAACAGCGTCAACAACGTATAGCGGCCGCCAAAAAGAAAGAACGCGAGTTCTGTAAATAACCGGTAATCCTGCCATGCCCCTGTTTGAGCTCTCCACCAACACACCTCTCGATAACTGTCAGCTGTTCGCGGAACGGGCTTCAAAAATGACGGCAGAGATGCTCGGAAAACCCGAGAGTTATGTGATGGTTAAAGTACTTACCGAGCAGACCCTGATCTTTGCCGGCACCGGTGAACCCGCTGCACATGTAAAGTTAAAGAGCCTGGGATTACCTGAGAACAACACCGCAGATTTCTGTTCGAGGATATGCGCATTCATCAACACCGAACTGAACATAAGCAGTTCACGTATCTATATAGAATTTTCCAGTCCGGATCGGCATATGTGGGGCTGGGATAAACGCACGTTCTAAGCCCTTTCAGCTCGGACATATCCGTACAGATGCCCTTCTAAACATATAAGCCACACTTTGCTGTAGTGTAATAATAAACAGCCAGCATCCCGTATTGTTTAAATCACGGTCGCATATTATGGATTAGTTGGTAAAATGCGCACATTCTATCGAGTGCACATATATGTATTTATCTAAATTCCAGTTGACCACCCTAAAAGAAACCCCTTCAGACGCTGAGATCAGCAGTCACCAGCTGATGCTGCGTGCCGGCCTGATACGAAAACTGGCGTCCGGACTTTACACCTGGTTGCCACTGGGTCTGCGTGTCATGCGCAAGGTCGAAAATATCGTGAGGGAAGAGATGGACAGCTGCGGCGCACTGGAAATATTGATGCCAGCGGTACAACCCAGTGAACTATGGCAGGAGTCCGGCCGCTGGGAACAATATGGTCCTGAACTATTACGCCTGAAAGACCGCCATGACAGGGAGTTCTGTTTTGGCCCTACCCACGAAGAGATCATCACCGATCTGGCACGTAAGGAACTATCCAGCTACAAACAGTTACCTGTCACCTACTACCAGGTACAGACCAAGTTCCGTGATGAAGTAAGGCCACGGTTCGGTGTCATGCGCGCACGTGAATTTCTCATGAAAGACGCCTATTCTTTTCACATCTCTCAGGAAAGCCTGCAGGAAACCTATGATGTGATGTACCAGGCATACAGCAGGATCTTCTCTCGTCTGGGCCTGGAGTTTCGTGCGGTGATGGCGGATAGCGGCTCGATCGGCGGCAACAGCTCACATGAATTTCATGTACTCGCAGATTCTGGTGAGGATGCCATCGCTTTCTCGAGTGAAGGCGACTACGCAGCAAACGTAGAAAAAGCAGAATCACTGCGCCCGAATGACGCCCGCCCAGCGGCCTCTGTTGAGATGGCAACAATAGAAACGCCTGACCAGCACAGCATCGAAGAGGTCAGCAAGTTTCTCTCGGTCGATGCCGCACAATGCCTGAAGACCCTGTTAGTAGAGGGTAGCGAAGAAAACTCTATAGTCGCGCTGGTACTTCGCGGCGATCATGAATTGAACGAGATCAAAACAGAGCACCTCGATGAAGTAGCATCACCGCTGTGTTTCGCCAGTGATGAGCAGATCAAAGAGGTCGCGGGCTGCTCTGCCGGTTCGCTGGGGCCTGTCGGCCTGAACATCAAAGTGATCGCTGACTATGCTGCCCTGCAATGTGCAGATTTTGTCTGCGGTGCAAATATCGATGGTAAACACCTGACCGGTGTTAACTGGGAACGAGACTGCCCCGTACCTGATGCCGCAGACTTGAGAAACATCGTCGAAGGAGACGCCAGCCCGGATGGCAAGGGTACTTTATCTATCGTCCGCGGCATCGAGGTTGGCCATATATTCCAGCTCGGGAAAAAATACTCAGAAGCGATGAACGCAACGGTCCTCGATGAGAACGGCAAGGCAACAACCATGACCATGGGTTGCTATGGCATCGGTGTGACCAGGATAGTAGCGGCTGCCATAGAACAGAACCATGATGACAACGGCATAATATGGCCACAGAACCTGGCACCATTCGACGTAGCGATCGCACCGATCAACATGCAGAAATCTGAAGATGTCAGCAATGCTGCCATAAAACTGCATGATGAGCTGACAGCTGTCGGACTTGACGTTCTACTCTATGATGAGAAGGCACGCCTCGGCGGTATGCTGGCAGACCTCGACCTGATCGGCATACCGCATCGAATAGTCATCGGTGACCGCGGTCTCAAAGAAGATAAAGTGGAATACAAGAAACGGGATGCCGAAGAGAGTCAGGATATCGCTATCGATGAGATCGTCGGATTTTTACAAAATAACCGGACGTAAAAAGCACATAGTAAAAAATTATTTTTTCACCATAGAGAACGCAGAGGTATTTGCTTATTTTAAAAGCTAAACAACGCCGCACTCTCTATGTCCCTGTGATTCAAAGCTTTTTTAGCTACATTTAATGAAATAACACCATTTACGTGTATATTTAAGTCATGATTACACGCTTAACCGCTTTACTATTTTTAATGGCTATCAATACCCTTGCCAGTACATACCTGTATGCTGACGAGCAGTCGGTTGACCCCAGGCTTCGCCAGGTATTGACCGAGGCGATCAATTCATCGGAGAGCTTCGATGATCGCTTTCATGCTGAAGTATGGCTGCTGGACATGTCTAATCGCCTCAAGCGTTTCGTGAAAGATGAAGGAATGCGTCTGGCCATGCTCAAACAGGTCCATCTCGAAGCGACCAGGTCCGATTTACAGCCCGAGCTGGTACTGGCGCTGATCGAAGTTGAGAGTCATTTTGACACTTATGCCATATCAAAATCTGGCGCCCAGGGCATGATGCAGATCATGCCTTTCTGGCTGGATGAGATCGGACGTCCTGATGACAACCTGATAGACATGAAGACTAACCTGCGTTTGGGTTGTACCATCTTGAAATATTATATGGATATGGAAAAGAACAATCTGCATAAAGCACTGGCCAGATACAATGGTAGCGCTGGCTCAAAGGTCTACAGCAATAAAGTATTGAAGGCATTACAGTATCACTGGTATCAGTCATGACCAAAGGCATGATGCACCGCGGTCAGCAATATGACGGTTAGTGACTGGCGACGGTACCTGACTGAACTGGAGAAGTCGCATTTGGAAAAGTCGATGTCCGCCTTGCCAGACATCTACTCGGCCAACGTGATGATAACGATACCCTGGCATCGACTCACCAGAATATTGCGATTGAACTCGGTAGTGCGCGTGAAGTCATCAGCCGGCAATTGAAGGAACTCGAATCTAAAGGTGTATTAATAATTAACCGTGGCAACATCAAAATCATCGATATTGCAGCCTTACAAAATATCGCAAACAGCTGACCCCGTCATTGGTTTTACTCCACCTTCTCTCGGCAGCATACATCAATAACTCCGGGTTATTACCTATCAAAACTAACGATCAATGTGACAATGTCACTGACCTTGAAGCTTTAAAAATATAACATGACCACACTATCAAGCTCACTGGAGTTATTATCATGTGTAATGTAGGTGGAATCGATCGTATCATCCATATTATTGCTGGCCTGTTTTTAATCAGCCTGGTATTTATTGGTGACCAGATCATCGGTCAAAACGTGGTTTGGGGCTGGGTTGGCCTGGTACCACTGGCAACGGGACTGTTCAAGTTTTGCCCAGCTTATAAGCTGTTCGGTTTCAAAACTTGTTAAGCTAGATTTTTTTATAAAATTGTTGATGATAGTCAGGGACGACATCATATAAATATATTAGAATTGAAATATGGTAATTGTTTAATCGCAGCGTGATTCTTTAATGTGTAATTTAGGTATATTTGGTCAGGTATTCAGAATCGTCTTCGGGCTCATGCTCGTCGCACTTGCCTGGTTTGGTCCACAGTCCAATATCCTGACATTTGAATGGATGTATCTGTGGAGGTTAGGCTGGCTGGGTCTGATTCCCCTGATATCCGGTATCGCTGCCTTCTGTCCGATATACGCGGTTTTGGGTTTTTGTCATAAGTCTCACGACCCTAAGAAATAAGCGGCTGTAAAGACTCTATATAGATGCTCTTCAGTCCTACCTTGATTAATACTTCAAGCTGACAGCCTGTAACACTTCTCCGGTTTGCGGATTTTCAGCAAACGCTATGATACTTATATCTTGACGTTTCCACTCTGGCTGCAGGGTAATCGCCTGTTCTCGTCGTAGCTGTTTTTGCGGTTTACTCTGGTAGTAAGGTCCCAGGAACTGCCTGACCACAGAATCATGGTGCAATTTCCTGCCTTTATTCTCCCCGTCATCCACATCGCTTGTCAGATTATCCTCGATAACCACCAGGTAGAAAGCAACATCTTCGACTTCACTCATCGATATATCTGCACTCAGATCCAGATGCAGTGTATCAGTGTCATTTCTATCAGATGTGATATGTGCTGAAAGCGAAATCGCTACCGTTGCTTTTTCAGCAGCGAGTCTATTCACATCTTCGCTGAATGTCGCATAAGCACGGTAATCGTCACCAGAAAGAACAAACTGTGGTGTATAGATAGTGCTTAGATCATTCTTACGCGCCAGTTCTCGCTGGCGTTTATCGAACTGTTGATTTGCGAACCGGTCTTTCCAGCCGATGTAGTCCCAGTAGGTCACATGAAATGCCATAGGGATAAGTTGCTCAGTACTGATTCCCGCAGATTTAAGACTGCTTAAAAACTGGTCTGCAGGTGGACAACTGCTGCACCCCTCAGAGGTATAGAGTTCAAGTAACACGACACGGTTCTCCGGGCTGCTTGATGTTCTGGTACTGTTATCGGTAACCGCTTCAGCAGCTAACATTTCAAAACTTGATGACAGAGTTAACAGGATGAACAGCAGAAGTTTTTTCATAGGTGGTGAGACAAAAGGTGATATCGATAATTCCATCTTATTCCCTCATCTACGGGCGAATGGACTATCAGGCCATATCTGCCCGTATAAAACCTACCAGGATCTACATGTTTAACATTTATCTCCTAACGCATACCGCGCAGTAGATCGTCCTTGATATCATCGATCTCTTCGAGACCGACGGCGACCCTGATCAGGCTATCGGAGATCCCTGCTTCATTTCGTTGTTCAGGCGTTAAGCGACCATGCGTCGTAGTCGCCGGGTGCGTGATCGTTGTTTTCGCATCACCCAGGTTGGCCGTGATCGAAAGCAGCCTCGTACTATCAATCAGGCGCCAGCTCTCATCTTTACCTCCGTTTAATTCGAAAGAGACGACACCACCAAATCCACTCTGCTGGGTTTTAGCCAGTGCGTGTTGTGGATGACTCTGCAGACCCGGGTAATATACTCTCTTTACCTCGGGCTGTTGCTCCAGCCATTCTGCCAGCTCCAATGCTGCTGCCGAATGAGCCATCATACGTAGTTTCAAAGTCTCCAGGCCTTTGAGAAAAACCCAGGCGTTGAATGCACTCATGGTGGGGCCCGCGCTACGCAGAAAACCAAACACACCGTCGCCGACCACATCGTTTGTGCCACAAACAGCCCCACCCATGCAGCGGCCCTGACCATCGATATATTTAGTTGCTGAGTGAATGACGATATCAGCACCCAGGTCCAGCGGTTTTTGCAAAGCGGGCGTACACAAACAATTATCAACCGCTAACAGGCAACCATGTCTGTGAGCGATCTCTGATAGAGCCGTGATATCAACCAGCTCACCTAAGGGATTAGATGGTGTCTCCAGAAACAGCAGCTTTGTCTCTGGTCTGATCGCATTTTCCCATGCACCCAGGTCCGGCAGGTCGACAAATGTCGTATCGATACCTAACCTGGCAATTATGTTAGTCAACAAGACCGTGGTGGTACCGAAGATACTTCGAGATGAGACGATGTGGTCTCCCGTTTTCAGCAGGCCTAGTATCGTTGCGGTTATCGCAGACATACCCGAAGCGGTTGCGACACAACATTCAGCGTCCTCCAGAGACGCCAGAC
>Ga0316192_10002659_pt1 | contig 13069 bp, 17 predicted proteins | sample MerIslwburrow_MG_FD_204931 | JGI IMG/M metagenome (GOLD analysis project Ga0316192, IMG submission 204931) | Coastal sediment microbial communities from Maine, United States - Merrow Island worm burrow | ecosystem: Environmental > Aquatic > Marine > Coastal > Sediment | place: USA: Maine...
GTCGACCGTGACGCCGACCAGGAAGACAAGATGGAGGTCCAGCGGTTGAAGAACGAGGGCAGCTCCCTGGTGACCGTCAATAATGATCCTGGCGAGACCGCCATGGCTAAGGCCCTTGGCAAGAACTTCGCTGACGCCTACACAGGCTGGCAGAATGACGCAATTGCTGGTGCCAAGATGGAGCCGTATCTCGACAAGATGGAAGACCTGATGACCACCATGGCAACAGGCAAGCCTGAGGCGTTCATGGCCAAGGTTGGACAATACTTTGGTACGCAGGCCGGATCAGACTACCAGCAGTTCATGGCGGCCCAGATACCTGTGATGCTACAGATGGCTGAGCAGATCAGCGGCCCCATGACAGAGAAAGAGTGGGACATGTTACGTAGTGGCCTGGGTGGACCCGACAAAGGCCCAGAAGCCAACGCGCAGATCATTGGCCTGATGCGTACGGCCATCGCCAGGTCCAAAGAGAACTTTGAGGGTGCCCAACAGTTTTACGGTCAGAACCGTACCCTGGAGGGATACACCCCAACCTATCTGAAGCGGAGAGAGATGGGAGACAAGCCTAACAAGAAGATGCTTGAAATTGAGACCCAGGCCGAGGCTGCAATAGCGGCTGGAGCCGATCCGGAAGCGGTGGCCCAGAGGCTCGCAGAATTGAAGGCCGAGAATCAGTAATGGGAGGGTTCTTCGACGACCTGATGCCAGCCAAGCCTGAGGAAAAGCCCGCAGGCCAGGGTTATGGTGCTTTCTCGGAGCTGGTCCCCAAGAAACCCCTCCTACAGAGGGCTTATGACTCTGTGTCTGGCGTGATTCGTGGTGACGCAACCGAAGACCTGCCCAACGTGAATGAGGCTGGCATGGGTGGCGGTAAGGTTGCCATGGCGTCTATGATGGGTGGAGATGAAGACTACGCTGCAGCCCTGGAGAGAGAGGGATACAAGATTGAGCAGGACGAGAACGGCAACGCAATTGCTGTTGGCCCTGATGGCAAGAGAGCCTACATTAACCAGCCCGGCCTGGACATGGAAGACGTCGTCCGAATGGGTGGCAAGGTCCTGAGCTTCCTCCCAAGCGCGAAAGTTGCCTCACTGGCACCTGGGCTCATAGGGAAGGCGACGGCGGGAGGAGCAGCAGCCCTGGCGACCGACGCAGGCATGCAGAAGGCTGCAGGACGAGAAAACATTGACCCGGTCCAGGGAATGGTAGCTGGTGGTGCCGGTATGTTCGCAGAATTAGCAGCGCCAATACTCCAGAACATCTCTAAACTGTTACCCAAGGGTAGGGCCCCGACTCCAGACCAGGGCCGCGCTGTGATGCGTGAAATGGGCCTTTCTGACAACGTAGCAGACGACGTAGCCATGAGCTACGCTCAGCTGGCCAGGCAGCACATTGACGCAAAGGTTCGGCCAGAGGCCCGGGTAGCCGACGCTGAGTTTGGACTGAATCCCGATCCCAGCCAGCAGGTGGATGATTACTGGCGCACCCGGGACATCGCCGCCGAGTCTACAGGTGGCCGCGCAGCCCAGAACGAACAGATACTGGCAGCTGAGCAGGCTGGCCTGGACATAGGCGAGCAGCTTGGTGGCCAGGCTCCTGGTGAAGCAGCCGACGTAACAATGCGTGGTGTGCAACAGACCGCAAAAGCTCGAGCCCAGGAGGTCGACGACGCATATCGTGCCGTAGACACAATGGACGGATCAGTGCAAGGTGGAGCATTTGATGACTTATTCCAACGTATTAACACCTTCGCAGACGACAATTATCTGCGAGGCAAGCACAACGCCCCAGTATACCCAGGCTCACAGAGCATCCTTGGAAACATGGACGAGTTGGCCGAGCAAGTGGCCAGGCTCAGAGCTGACCCGAGCGTACAGGGATTTAATGCGCCCTTTAAGGCGGTAGAGGGGTTCAGGAGAGCCATCAACGCAGCTGTGGGATCAGCCAAGAGCTCTGACATGCGAGCGGCCAAGGCCCTGCAGAAAGAGTTTGACGGCTGGATAGACGACGTATTCGACCGGGGCCTGGTGAACGGCGACGAGGCATTCCTGGGGGCCCAGAAGGAAGCCAGGGCGCTCTACGCGAAATACAAGCACGACTTCGCTGAGAGGTGGTTGAAAAAGGGGAGCGACAGCTTTGGGAAGAAGATGGAGAGCTTTACTGACGGCCAAACGTCTCCTGAGGAAATGGCAGATTTTGTGTTTGGTGTTGCCGATAGGATTAAGCCTGATACTGCGAGGGAGTTTGCTAAGCGTATGCGCGGCGTCCTTGCGCCAGAAGATTTCAACGCTTTTCGTCAGGCCGCATTCGAAAAGAACATACTCAAATCATACACAAAAGATGCTTCAGGACTGCGAGCTATCTCAAACAACATCAAGGCGAGCATCACTGGTAAGAACAACCGGCTCTTCAGCGAAATCTTGACGGCGGAAGAGAGAGAACTTGTAAAGCGGTATGGTATGGCGATTGACGGTCTCCTGCCAGGATCGCCGATTGCGCGTAAGCAAGCCGCTTCATCCGGGACGGCAGAGAGGCTGATTGGGGCTGTTCTATCCAGACTTGAGGGAGTCCCGATTGTCGGTATTCTTCCGAAGCTTCATAATTTAGCCATCGGACGGCAGTACGCCAAGCCGGGTCTTCTGCAGCAGCCGAAGGTGAACCCTGCGGGCGCTTTACTGCCAGGAATGGTACAACAGTAGTCATACCGGGTCCATCCATCTGCCATTACGCAACCTGTACAGTATATGGTACAAGATGACAGTACCCATCAGGACGAACCATCCAGGCAGACCAAAGGTCAGATAGACACCAAAGTAAAGGGTGATAGCGAGTAGCTTCCAAATCATCGCACCATTATACCAGGGGAACGAAAATGATATATGACTACGAATGTGGACAGTGCGGAGCCCAAGAGCTTGACGTCTACAACAGGATTGCAGACTACAAAACGAATGCGCCCGATTGCTGCGGCGAGAAGATGGAAATCAGAATCTTCAGCGCACCCATGGGCTACGTTGACAACATGGAAGAGTATATGTGCCCCATCACAAACGTGGGCATTACCACCAGGCGACAACGGAACGAAATGATGGCCCGGGAAGGGGTCGTCGACGCAAATGACATGCTTAAATCACGAGCATTCAGGGACAAGCAGGAGGCCAAATTGGCTGAGACCCGCAAGATGATTGAGGAGCATCGTCCCGAGCAGTTGCAAAACCAGGTAGATGGTTGGGCTAAGAAGCAGCTTGACCTGGAAGACCCAATTACCTGATCCCCGGTTTGCGCCCATGAACTTGGACGCAGACTCCCTTGGCCGGGTAGCCCCCGGTCTCTTTTACAAAGAGGAAATACGATGGTCACTCATTCAGATGAGCAAGAGACATCGCAACTAGAAGATATAGAGGCGAATCTCTCAATTGACGGCGAAGAAGAACCGCTGAGTCCCCAGGATACCGACGCAGACAAAGGCGACGATAGGCCGGAGGGTTCAGAGGACCTGGCCGAAGAGGGCGAATTGCCCACAGAAGAAGAAGTCTTTGAGGCCCTGGAGCCTCCCACAAAGTGGGACAACCGATACAAGGAAGTCTTCAACGAGTGGGGTCAACATGAAAATGGTCGGGCATGGCAGCAAGCTATTATTGACCAGTACAATGAAGGCCAGGGTTACACGACAAAGGTAGAGCAGGAACGAGCTGAGTACCTGAAGGCTCGAGACGAGTACCAAAACTACATTAACGGTTGGAACGAGGTCCTGAGCCCGTACGACCGAATGTTCACCGATTCAGGCCAAGGCCCGGATCAATTTGTACGGCAGGGGCTGGGACTATTACAGCAACTGCGGGCTGACCCCCAGAAGACACTTCAAAATCTGGCAAGGGACGCCAATATAGACCTAACTTCTTTGCAGATAGAACAGCAGTATGAAGACCCATCTGCGCGGAAGATTAGGGAGTTAGAGCAGCGTCTGAACAATGAAGCAAGGGAGCGACACGCAGCGCAGCAGCGCCAAGCGGAGGAAGCCCTGCAACAGCGACAGATGGATAATCGCAATCGTATCACTGCCTTTGCCGAGGCAACCGACGACAGCGGGAATCTTGCCCACCCTCATCTCGAGGCAGTACAGCAGACTATGGCGGAATTGATCCAGGGCCGGGAAGCCCAACGCCAGAGAGACCCAAGTCTGCCCAGTCTCGAACTTGGGGAAGCTTACGAACGCGCATGCAGGCTAGATGATCAAATAGCCCAAGCAAGCACGAAGGAAGCGGACAGGAGAAACCTCGCCAAGAAGAATGCAGCGGCGAAGAAAGCCAGTGGTGCAGCGAAGAGAGTGGCGGGTGGCTCATCCTCCAAAGGTAGTTCTAAGTTGACTCTGAAGCAGGAGATAACTAAGAACATTCGCGCCCAGGCAGGTTAGCCCGGGTACAATGCAACTGAGGTATACCTAAAATGGTAGATGTAAATCTTGGTCAAACAGCAGCGACAACTCTTCGAAATCGTTCGGACGAAGTTGCTGACTCAGTGACCAATAACAACGCTCTTCTCGCTTGGCTGAAAGCCAAAGGGAAGATTGAAACCCGGACGGGTGGTCGGACATACGTAGAGCCAATTATCTACGTGGAATCTGACACGACCAAGTTCTATGACGGCGGAATGGAGTCCTTCTCCATCGCCCCGCAGAACATTGTCGACGCCTCTGAGTGGGATAGGAAGTTCCAAGCGGGCTTTATCTATTTTACTGAGAGCGAACGCCAGTCCAACCGTGGCGAGCATGCTGCAGTACGTCTGATTGACACCAAGATGGACGTATTGAAAGCAACCCTCGCTAATGACTTCAGCACAGCGATTTATAATGATGGCACGACCGCGAAAGAGATTACGGGTCTGCAGGCTATCATTGCTGATCTTCCCACATCGGGTACTGTAGGCGGGATTGACGCCGGTACATACTCCTGGTGGAGGAATCAGTATGTGTCCACGACCCTGAGTTCAAGTAATGTTGATACATTGCTGCGTACCCAGTGGTTGAACACTATTCGTGGTTCTGATAAGCCAGACCTGATCATCGCTGGTAACTCAGCCTTCAGCCTGCTCCATGAATACTACGCTGCAAACCAGCGTTTCATGGATTGGGACAAGGCCGACGAGATTGCCTTCGAGGGTGTGCGGTATCAGTCAGCCACTGTGCTGTTTGATCCTACCTGTACGTCTACGAGCTTCTACGGTATCCAGTCTAGCGATCTTACGCTGGTCTGCGATCCTGGTCGTAAGTGGTCTGCTGGTTCCCATCGTGAGATTCAAAACGCTACGTACGAAGTAGTGCCAGTCCTTTGGTCTGGTGCCCTGGTATGTCGGCGTCGGCAGTCTCACTTCACGATTGACGGAGCATAGAATCATGGCTAGATATTTAAGCATTGGTTCCGATCCGTACGTGTTTCAGGTTGTGTCTGATCAGACGAACGAAGTAATTGTTCCTGTGATGTTCGACGCAGCTCCTGAGGCCGCTCTGACCACTGCCGCTCCTGCGGTATCTGTGGACTGCTATTTCACCGAATTGGATGCTACCGCTCAAGGCGTGGCAGCTACTTTGGCTGATGGCAATGTTCATGGTCAGCTCAAGAAAGTCCAGGCCTCTGTGGTTTCTGGTGGGGCGGTAACGCTTACCATCGCCAGCCCAGTGTCTGCCTCTCTTGATGTGGTTACCTTCACCGTCATCGGTGACTCTGTCACGCTCATCTGGTCCGAGACCGGAGGCTACTGGCAGGTTATTGAGCTAAATGACGCTGATGCTGACGTAGATACGCCGACCATCGCGTAATCGGAACGTAGTAGTACTAAAACGTGAGGGCTCAAAGCACCGGGCCCTCACTACATCTTCAGGGGATATGAGGAGTATAAAATGAGACATACGAAAATTGGAAAGGATACAGCCGCACTGAGCTTCGACAGCTCGGTAACAGCACCCGTCGTTAAGACCAGGTTGGAGGGCACCGAAGATTACTTCGAGAATTATGCACTCCCTGTCGTTGGCGGGCTGCGGCTGTCTAACGTCGCAACCGCAAGCCTACCGGCAGCACCCCCAGAGGGCACAATGCTCTGGGACTCGACCACAGAGCAGATATGCGTCTGGACCGGCAGTGCATACTGGTACTTAGGCTCGAGCAGGACTGGAGAATCCTACTTCGAAGGAATTGCTATCCAGGATCAGAATGGCACCTACAACGCAGACACCGACGAGGGTAGTATCTTCTATGCTGGTGGAGACTCCTCTACAGGTGGGGCGGGTTTTCGACTGTATGGTCAATCCCACTCTACTAATGCCAACGATTGGGAGTTCTTTGCGGATGGGTACAGCACCCCTAACATTGAGCTGCTCTATGATCACTCCGAGAGTACTTTCGACTTTAGCGGCAACACAATAGTGGTTGAGGGCGGGATTAAGCCGTATGGCACCGCTGGTCCAATCTGGACGTCAGGCAACGGAACGCCAGAGAGCACTTTGACAGCTGATGTTGGCAGTCTATACACCGACATTGGTGGAGGCGCTGGCACCACATTGTACGTAAAAGAATCAGGCACCGGCAACACTGGCTGGGTAGCCAAATAAGGAGCATATAATATGCGCGGGGAAACATCAGTAGAGAAGAAAATACGTAAAGAGCTGGGCCTGGCAACAGACCACAAGCCATGGGCTCAGTTCTTTGACAGCGCCATGATTGACCAGGAGCTGACTGACGCAGGCACCAGGACCAGGTTCAAGAATGTGGTCTTCATTGAGAAGATACCCACGGCTGACGGCCTGGTGGTGCGTGACAAGTTCCATCGTAAAATGCGCCCGTCGGACAAGATTGAGTTCCCGGAGGCCTGGGAGGACTACGAGAACCGCAAGTCGAACCAGGGCGACCGTGGACCAAGCATTCGCACCATACCTGGGGTTGATGCGGCTATTGTCGAGGAGCTCCTGGCGCTACGTATAGCAACTTGCCGAGATTTGATAGAGTATGACGGAGACCTGGAAGAGCTTGAGCCTTTACGGGGAACAGCACAAAAAGTTTTGGAGATGGCAGATGACACGGTACCACAAACTGAGGAAATTCGAGAAAGACGGGATGCTCTTCGAAGAGCGTTGGTCCGACCCCAGGACGGCCCACGTAGTGAAGGTGGGAGAGGCCTCAAGCTTGTCGACAGAGGACCCGATCCAATTAGAGTCCCTGACCCCCAAGGCAACTCTGTGGAGTCGTTTAGTTACAGCTTTGAGGCGTAACCTATGACCCGCACACTGAAAGAAATCCTGGATGAGGTCAGCCTGGAGTCCGGTATGGACACTGAGGCAGCCTATGCCAGTTCTGACATAGACGCAGTCAAGCGCCTGGTGTCAATGGCTAACTCTGCCGTCCGATCACTGACCAAGCAGACCTGGCAGGCAATGCTGCAGACGTATGAGTTTACGCTGACATCTGCAACCTCATATAGCCTGCCGTCCGACTACAAGGCCATGATCCCTGACACCATGTACAGTGACTCCCACCTATGGCCTGTGGCGTTCCCAACTGGAGCCAAAACGTGGGCTTACCTCCAGGCGTCTGCCGGGGGCACTGGCACCCAGGACAAGATTAGGCTGATTGGCAACAAGCTGGAAATCTACCAGCCTGAGGCCGGTAAGGTGATCCGAGTCGAGTATATGAGCAAGAATGCGGTGATTGACGCCACTGGCGCAACCAAGAAATACTTCACGGCTGACACCGACACGTTCGCCCTGGATGACGATCTGCTCCTGATGGAGACCATGTGGCGCTACCAGAGGCTCCTGGGGCTCGACTTTTGGCAGGGCACGGCCATGGAGGCCAAGGACCTGTTGAACGTGGAGCTGGGCAACGACGCAGGCGCACAGACCATCCAGCACGACTGGGACATAGGCGGCATACCGTACTATGACCTATGGCGTCCAGTACCGAATACATTCGTATGACCGGCGCACCTTTACCAGCACCCACAGGCGGCTGGAACGCCCGGGACTCCCTTGCGGAGATGCCAGCCAATGACGCGATCAAACTGATCAACATCGTCCCGACTGGTGAAGCCTGCCGTACCAGGCCTGGGTCACAACGTCATTCGCTGACTTGTACAACTGCGGTCCAGACCCTGGTCACATACCATGGTGACACCGACGTCCTGATTGCCGGGGCCAATAACAAGCTATACGATGTCGGGGCTGGTGGCGCACCGTCCGACATGACTGGTGGTACGATCACGAATGATAAGTGGCAAACTACCGAGTTTAAGAACCGCATTATCCTGTGCAATGGCGACGACCTGGTCCGCGACTACGATGGCAGCTCCTGGTCTCTGACGAGCGTATACGGCCCCAACATGGTCACCAATGGCACGTTTGACATCGCCACTGGCTGGACATCCGGAACCGGGTGGGTCATTGACGCAGTGACCAACTACCGGGCTGATAAGACAGCAGGGACCGGCTCAACCCTGTCCCAGACACCGGCAGTCGCCCTGGTTAATACCCAGACGTACATTGTCACCTTCACAATCACCAACTACTCAGCGGGCTCAGTTGCCATTGACCTGGGTGGTGGTACAGCAGGCACAAGCCGAAGCGCGGATGGTACTTATGTCGAAACGATCACCGCTGGTGCGGGCACTGATATTAACATTGTCGCTGACGCTGCTTTCGCGGGCGCGGTTGACACCATCGTCGTCGGTATCACATCCGAAGATTTGATCCAGCCGGTCACTCATAAAGGCCGGGTGTACTACGTCAAGAAGGACAGCTCAAGCTTCTTCTACGCAGCCGCCTCATCCTATGCTGGAGAGCTGGGAGAGGTCGACCTGAGTCTTAATACTACGACAGGAGGTGATCTGCTATACATGGTGTCATGGACTCGTGACAGCGGCGCTGGCGTCGACGACATGGCGGTCTTCGTAATGTCAACTGGTGAGCTCCTGGTGTATAGCGGGAGTGATCCGGCCAACGCAGCCGACTGGGCTCTCCTGGGTAGCTTCCAGACCGGGGCCCCACTGGGCCGACGAGCGTACATGGCAGCTGGTGGTGACGTAATTCTGATGACTGTCGACGGGTATGTCCCGCTCAGCTCAGTGATCACCGAAGGCCGATACACAGAACAATCAAACTACTCTTTCAAGATAGACCCAGCAGTGAAGTCTGCCGCGCAAGCGTACCAGGACAACTTCGGCTGGGAGCTGGCTTTTTGGCCGGAGGGCTCCCTGGTAGTAGCTAACGTCCCGATTTCGGGCTCACAGAGCGTCCAGCATGTACGTAACACGACCAAGGGGGCCTGGTGTAAATTTGAGGGGGTGAACGCCAGCACCTGGGCCGTATATGATGGAAAGCTGTACTATGGGTCTCCTGACACATTCGTCTACGAGTTATCGGGAGTTTCTGACCAGGGAGCCTTTATCTCTTACGAGAGCCTTCAGGCCTTCAACTACTTTGGTGCTCCTGAGCTGAAAAAGCAGGCCACAGCGGTCATGCCGATCACCAACTCAGCGTACCCGAAATACATAGACTCACGATTTATGGTCGACCAGAACGTGGTCAGCCTCCCCACCTACACGGCCCCTCCTGAGCCTCCCGCTTCAGATTGGGATGTTGGAGAGTGGGATGCGGCTGAGTGGACTGTGTCGACCCCGGGGTCAAAAACAGCACGACGTAACGTAACCGGGCGGGGCTACTCCCTTGCCTACTCAATGAGATTCAAATCTCGCGCCCAGACGGTCACCTGGTACTCGACCCAAGTCTGGCTCAGACCTGCAGGTATAGTATAATGGCTTGGAACGGATCAGGAACATACGAACAGACGGACGGCGTCTACAGCGGTGATGGCATTTGTGTTTCCCAGGCTGGTGATGGTGATGCCGTCATATACGCAACCGAAATGGATGCTCTCCTGGAGGATCATGCAGCTGCAATCCACGCATGCCTGGCCAAGAATGGCGAGAATGCGGCCACCGGGAACCTGGATATAGGAGGCTTCCGACTGACTGATGTTACTGCCTCTGCGAACACTGATGCAGCCGTCCATGGTGACGTTATTGCGTCTGGAGCCTTCGCTGGAACAGACATAACGCTCACGCAGAATGACTCATCCACAATCGTGATTGACGTCTCCGGCCTGACGGCGGGCACTGGTGGGGTGGCCCTAACCGGAGACCAGTCTGTGGCTGGGGCCAAGTCATTCGCGGACATGAAGTTTAATGGGCCAACTACGTCCAAGGTAGAGCGGATTGCCTCCAGCTCCACCCCTGTTTGCGACACCACCGCAGCTGCGTCACACTTTCTTGAGGTCACCAGCAACGGTCTCCTGAACTTCACCTGGCCGACAGCGGCCACTGATGCCGGTCTCGGCACCGACTGGTGTAAGCGAGGCGTGATCCTGTTCTTGTGGTCTGGAGCGTACACCATGGGCTTTAATGCTGCCATGCTGGCCGCACTGGACGACTACGAGATTGAGGGCACCCACGTAACCAGCAGCGGAGAGCTGTGCTCCCTGGCGTACACTTACTGGTATCTGGACGGCACTGAGTACGCTCAGTTTGCCTGGGTAGCCACCGCATGACTGTAAGCGCAGCAGAGAGACCAACATCCGTTTCACAGAGCGGTGCTGGTGGGTCTTGGTCGCCACTCAGCAACCTGGAGTATGGTAGCTCTGGGGACGTCAGCGCCACGCAGAAGGCGGTCTACTTGTCGTGGAAATGGCAGACCGTTGCGTGTGCGATCCCCAACTTCATTCAGTCCGTGGATGTGGGCAGCCAGTTTGTGAGCCTTAAGATCACCCTGAACGAGGAATGCGACGGCACCCCCAGGCCGAGTAGCAAGGGATGGCTCACAGGAGGCTCTGTAATAGACTCTGGCACCATTCCGTCCACAGGCCCTAGGGTAACCACCCTTGACGGTGATGCGTCGTACTGGGGCCTCTCAGGCACCCCACAGGAGATATTCACTGGCCTGAAGGACGGCTCTATCGCATTCAACTACAATCCGACGAGCCCTTACTCCGGCACCACCACGGTGACCATATCGGACATCAAGTTCACTCTTACATATCTACTGGCGGATACCAAGCGAGCATCTCTGATTGCTTGTCTGCCATAAGAAAAGGGGCCCAACCCAGGGCCCCCTTTCACTGTCCAATCTAGTTTTCCCTGATCCACTCCTCCTTTATCTGTTGTGAAAAAATCAGTAGCGGTAGTCTTCGCAGTCAAAGTCCTCTTTGGCTCTTTGGTACTGCTCGACCGCAATTTCTATTGAGCGTTCTGCGACGTACTGTTCGACCATCAGCCCGATCACACCTTTGTCCATGTCGGTCCAGGGGATCAGCATCATCTTGGCCGGATCGTCTTTCATGGACTCCAGAGACCAGTACAAGCACTCTGGGTACGAAATCTTGTATGCCTGGGTGGAGCAGCACAGGTCCAGCGCATCTTCAAACTGCGTGAAAGTGACAGGGTGCTTACCCCAGTCTATCAGTGCCGAAACCTCTTCCCTGGCCTCGTTTACCATGTCCTGGTCAACTTCCACTTCGTGGTCGTCGCCCATCATGTGTCGGTCAATCATGGCCGGGGTGCATCCGTCGGGTAAATTCCAGTGCTTGCTCATTTCTTTATCTCCTGATTCAACTCTTGTTTAATTCTGTGGCGCTCGCGCCGGTTGTGCTGTGCCTTGATCTTTTTCACGACGCCGGGCCGGTAGAACATACACAGCATCTTGCGCCAGTTAGTTGAGAAGCAGTCGTACTCTTCCCCGGTCTTCAGCCTGGTGCGGTGCCCCATCATATCGCGCACCTGTTGGCCCGCTTAGCGAGCTCAGCTTTTATTGCGTCAATCCAGCGTTGCTGGTTGCTGCGGTCATGCTCGTCGGTCATTCCCTCCAGGGCGTTCTCGGCAGACTCCAGGAGCCCGTCCAGGGCGAATGCGTTCAGGACCAGCTGCATGAATGAGTCGGGGGTTACTCTCTTGGCGCTCATGATACCTCCTCCATTACAGCGTCCCAAAGTGATTCGTTTTCAAAATAAGCTGCGTAAGCCTTTGCGTATGCGGCCTCTTCCTCAGGGGAGACTTCATGATCATCCTCGGGGTGTCTCGGGGATGCCGGGCCATGATAGCAAGGGTTATTGTACCAAACGTCTCTATCAGAGAGGATGAACTCGTCCTGCCAGTTATTGTTCCATCGTGCCCCCATCCGAACCTCTTCCCGATCAGCGTGACCCAGGCCTGCGGCATAAAATTCTTGGAGCTCAACTTCTTCCTTAAGGTGGGGGTGAAGATTGTTCATTGTGGGTTCCTGTTTGCTGGTGGTGAAGTATGAGTATACAGGAGTCAATCTGGAACTGCAACTACTTTCGACCTCCTTGGCGTTCCCGCCTTCTCAACCACCCAGTCCGACACCCTGGTCCTAGTGTCGTAGACCTTATTGTGGAAGTCCCAGATTGCCCATTTGGCATGAGCCTCACCCAGTGCATTGGTCCAGTAGACCGCCTCAGGCGCGTCCACATGGTGACCTTCGAAGCACCAGTGAGGAACACCCGCCGTAGTTGCCCACGACGGTGTCCTTACATGAGTGAGGGATGCCTTAGCCATTAGAAGGGGATTTCAGGAGTCCCTTCTGGTACTACCTGGTTGGCCGGAGGGGCTGCCTGGGCTGCAGGCTCACGATCCGGCACTGAGTGCAAGGCAACGTCCCGGGCGTCGAGCTCCAGGTCTGTGCCTGACTTCTCGGCGTTCTCCCAGGAGCGGAGTTTACAGGGACCGCTGACGGTCACCTGGGTGCCCTTGAGAATGTACGGGGCGATAGCCTGGGCACGATTACCCCAGATAGAGCAGCGCACCCACATGGTCGACTTGTTCTCACCGAAACCAATGTCGGTCGCTACGGAAAAGTTCAGGACTGTCTTGTCGTTCGAGATAGTACGAAGTTCTCCGTCCTGACCGACCCGTCCTACGAGTGTTAAAATATTCATAAAGTGGTTCTCCTTTGGGTAAATTCAGTATAGGTTTCACCCATAACCTTTTGAAAAGATTTACAAAACTCGTCTGT
>Ga0316192_10002660_pt1 | contig 13064 bp, 12 predicted proteins | sample MerIslwburrow_MG_FD_204931 | JGI IMG/M metagenome (GOLD analysis project Ga0316192, IMG submission 204931) | Coastal sediment microbial communities from Maine, United States - Merrow Island worm burrow | ecosystem: Environmental > Aquatic > Marine > Coastal > Sediment | place: USA: Maine...
GCGAAAGCGCTCAAGCGCCAGCGACGTGAAGTTGCCAGTGTAAGGGTGAACGGTGTGGTACAGGGGTACCTGCGACTGTCGGATGTTGAAGGTGACAATGCCGGCAACAACTTCCGGAACTTTACCGTGGACCAGGTCGTTCCGGGTAGTGCAACATTTGCAGATGTGATCCATGTGCTCACCCGTCATGATTACTGCTTTGTAACCATGCTGGGAAATATCGCGGGTGTGGCCGGTCGCGACGATATCAACAAGCCGATGGTGCGCATGTGGCTGTTCGGTATTGTGACCATGGTCGAGATGGGCGTCGTGCAACTGATTAATGAACGCTTCCCGGATGCCGCCTGGCAGGCCGTCGTATCGGCAGGGCGCCTGCAGAAGGCCAGGGACATTCAGGCTGAGCGGCAACGCCGCAACCAGTATTGCGAACTGATCGATTGCCTGCAGTTGTCAGACAAGGCGCAGATACTGATCAATGACGAGGTGTCATTGGAGCGGCTTGGGTTCGATACCAAGAGCGCCGCCAAACGCTCCGTGAAAGAACTGGAGTCGTTACGTAATCACCTTGCACACGCGCAGGACATTGTCATGCACGACTGGGCACAGATTGCGCGCCTGACGCGACGTATGGAAGAGATCACCCGCGCTTAGCAGGCTGCAAATTTCCTTCAACCCGATTCCATCAGAAGTTTGTCAGGTTGAAGGGGATAAGCAGATTGCGTAGGTCGGGTTAGGCGCGTAGCGCCGTAACCCGACGCCACACCTGTCGGATTACGCTAACGCTAATCCGACCTACAGGATTCGGCGGACGCTGTAAAACAGGGGAAAACACGGACAGACCACGTTTTATCATTTCCTTAGCCTGGTTCCATCAGAAGTTTGTCAGGAAGAAGGGGATAAGCAGCGCGTTGACCAGGTCGATGAAGAAAGCGCACACCAGTGGTACGATAATGAACGCCAGGTGCGAAGCACCATAACGCTGGGCAACCGCTGACATGTTGGCCATGGCGGTCGGTGTGGAGCCCAGGGAAATACCCCCGAACCCCGAGCAGATGACAGCGGCATCGTAGCCGCGCCCCATAGCAGGGAATACCACGAACAGAGTCACGCTGATCGCGATCAGGAACTGGGCGCCGAGGATGGTGAAAATGGGGCCTGCCAGGTCTACCAGGGTCCATAGCTGCATACTCATCAACGACATCGCCAGAAACGTACCCAGTGATACGTCTGCAATCAGCGCAATGGCGGGTGTACGGGTCGGCCATTTCGTTCCGGTAATACGTGGAAAGGATTTCGGGATCAGGTTGGTAATGAGGATGCCGGCAAACAGACAGGTCACGAACAGTGGCAGTTTCAGTCCCAGGGCCTCGAGCTCTTCGTTAAGCAAAAAGCCGACGATGGCGCTCACGTGAATGGCAAGTATCGCATCCAGCAGGTCAAGGTAACCAATCCTGCTGTGCTTTTCTGTATCGGGCGTACCGATATCCAGTTGTTCCGTATGCGCTGGTTTCAGCTTGTAGCGCGCGATGAGGAGCTTTGCAATCGGGCCACCCATCAGACTTGCCAGGATCAGGCCGAATGTGGCGCAGGCGAGGCCGATTTCCATGGCGTTGGAAATACCGTAGTCTTCGGCTATTCTGGGTGACCAGGCAATCGCTGTGCCGTGTCCGCCAATGAGGGAGACGGTGCCACCCAGCAATCCGACCGGTGTGGGCAGGTCGAACAACGAAGCTACCGTTATCCCGGTCAGGTTCTGCAGGAACATGTAGCCGATGGTTATCGCCAGCAGGATGACGAGTGGCTTGCCGCCCGACAGCAGGTCCTTCAGGCTCGAGTTGATACCGATGGTGGTGAAGAAATACACCAGCAGGACATCACGGGCAGCAAGGTCGAATTCGATCTCGACAGCGCTTGTGACATACACCAGCGCAATCAGCAGGGATACGATCAGCCCGCCGGTTACAGGTTCCGGTATGCTGAACTCCCTGAGAAACCCGACGGCGTCGTTTACCCGCTTGCCCAGGAAGAGCACGACGATGCCCAGCGTAACCGAGAAGAAGGGAGTGAAATGCAAGACACCGTTTTCGAATTCCATACGCTTTCCGTTTGTTCAGCTAATAACACGCCGGTAGTTTAAGTGATATCTACAGTACTGAAAAATCATAATTGGCAATCAGGCGGATATCACGCAAATCCTTGCCATCAGCGCCGTCCTGGTCCACAAAGGCGGCGCGCAACCTGAACCATAACCCTTTCGCCACACCTGTTCGAGGCTTGTAATCGAGGGTCAGGTCAAATTCAGACTGGTCCGGGCTGGCGTCGCTACCGTTATCCGGCGTATCGCCCCACGCATAATTGATGAAGCCGCTGAACCCGGTGTCCCCAAAATAGCGGAAGTCGGATGACAGGCCGAGCAGCCAGGCATCCTCGCCGGCGCGGTTAAAGTCTTTGATCATGATAGAAATATAGCTGGGGTCGCCGCCCCAGTTGCTCTGAATCCCGGCATTGTTCGTTGTGGAAGTGCGTGCCAGGGTTAATAGCAGGCCACCATGGCTGGCAGCAAGCTTGGCGCCCCAGAAGCTGGTATCAAAGTCTCCACCGAGCTGGTCGCCTACTGAACGCTGGTTTGCAAACTGGGCGGAAAACTGGAATCCCATGCCCATCCGATTGCGCATGCGTGAGTTTCCTTCACTATAAAAGATATTCATGAAGTCACGGCCATAGTGATTGACCATGGCCACATTCGCGCCATTGGAGAAGGTGTAGCGCGCCCCGGCGGTGGATACGGCACGGTCAGGACCATCTATGCCGGCGGCTTCCGTCATACTGATGAAGTTGGTGGCATCGCGTTTTTTCATGCGCCAGGTGTGGCCAAGCCCGTAGACAAAACGTTTGCCGGAAAAATCAAACAGGGACACGGTTTCGAAGGTGTTGGGCACCATACGGGCGTCGTTGCCGTTGAGATACGGCAGTTCGAGCCGCTGTCTATAGACCTTCAACGACAGGTCCTTGTACAAACGTGTTTCCAGGTAGGCCTGGCCCAGTACTGTAAAGCTTTGCTGTCCCGGTTTGAGTAACTTGCTGCCATCCTTGTCGGCAGGTCCGTAGAGCTTTTGCGAAGTATAGAGGGTAGCACCAAGGTGCAGGCGATCTTTCCAGGAGGGCGTCGCGAATTTGAGCCCGCCGCCCTGCGCCCAGGTCTCGATAGTCGGGTCTGCATCGCGAGCACGGCCGAAATAGTAGTTACGCAGGTGAAGGTCCAGCGTACTTTCGCTGAGTACGTCCCCGAACTTCGCAAAGACCCGGTGTGGCGCAGGCAGCTTGAAGGCATGTTCGCTGGACTCGGGGGATTCCTCAACGCTGCCCGCTCCGGTCTGTTCACTCTGGATGTACTCAGGGCTTGCGTGTGCGAGCCGGGTGGTGTTCAGCAGCAGGATGAAACCCACTTGAAAAGCAATGCAGATCGCTGCAAGCGTTCTACCCGGACTGTCAGGGTTGGGCGGCATGATCGCCGGTAGTGATTCCCAGTTGTTGCCCCATGTGCAGCGTCTGTTCCGCACGTAAATCATCGGACCAGCGTAACCGGTCCTTGCCAAACAGCAGAATGACGGTTGAGCCCATATTAAAGCGTCCCATCTCAGCACCGCGCTGCAGTTCGATCGACTGGGATCGCAGGTCGCTCACCTCGATTTTGCTGCGGGCGGGCGGGGTCACCAGGCCGGACCAGACGGTTTCAATAGCCGCGACATTGATCGCACCTACCAGAACCATAGCCATCGGGCCGGCATTGGTGTCGAATATGGAAACCAGCCGTTCGTTGCGCGCAAACAGGCGTGGAATGGTTCTTGTGGTATGCGGTGCAACACTGAACAGGCGGCCCGGCACGTAGACGGTTTCAAGCAGTCTGCCGGTCAGCGGCATGTGCACACGGTGATAGTCGCGCGGCGACAGGTATACGGTAACAAAGCTGCCGTTTTGAAAGGCTTGTGCGCGTGTCGTATCGCCACCCAGCAATTCTGTGACGCTGAAGCTGTGTCCCTTGGCCTGAAATACCGCATCCTGGTCAATGTTGCCGATCTGGCTGATGCGGCCGTCGGCGGGGCTGACGATGGTGGATTCGTCGCCCGCGATGGGGCGCGCGCCGTCACGCAATGCCCGCGTGAAAAACGCATTGAAGTGAATATAGTCTTCGGGGTTTTGATACTGCGCTTCACTCCAGTCGACCTGGTACTGCTCTGCAAACCAGCGAATAAGCCGGTTTTTGAACCAGGGTGACTCTATCCGGGTCAGCTTGTAGGTCAGCCTGGATACGGCGTGTTGCGGTAATGGATAGATCGACAGTGACTTCAGGTAATCCTGCCAGCTGGCATCTTCCTGTCGCGGGCCGGCGTTCAAGGCTTTTTTCTGACGTCAGCCTGAATCCGGGTCGTGCTGCCGTCTGCGAAGATAAGATCGAATTCCACGCGATCCCCGCTCTGCAACCGTTCCCCGGGTGCGGGCATCATCAGGTGAAAGCTGCCGGGTTTCAGCTCGACAGAGCCGCCGGCCGGGATCAGGAGTTGGTCCTGGTGAGACATGCGTGCAATACCGTCAACGACTTCCGACTTGTGCAGCATGACCATTCTGAATGCCGGGCTTTCAACATCGACCAGCACCACATCATCAGAGCCGGTATTCTTCAGTGTCATGTAAGCAGACATCATTTGCGCGCTGGGAGGTGCTTCGCGCACCCAGGCGTTTTCGACCAGGATGGCCGGGCCGGCCAGCGCAAGCAGGCTCCATCCGTACAGCAATACTGTCAGAATAAAGGGTTTCATCGGGTAGCCTCGTAGTAGTTTTTAATAGCAATAAACTCCTGCGCAATCAGGTCCGGGTCATGCGGCATACCAAACAGCGCAAGAAAATTTCCATCCGGATCGAACAGGATAATGGAGGCGCTGTGGTCTACCAGGTAGTTATCCGCGTTGTCACCCGGGGCTTTGCCGTACATGATGCCAAGCTGCCGGGTCAGCAGCAGGAGCGGTTGCGGGTCACCGGTCACGCCGATAAAGTCAGGGTGGAAGTAGGGTACGAATTTCGCCATCAGCTCCGGCGTATCCCGTTCGGGATCGACGCTGACAAAGATGACCTGGGGCAGTGTATCCAGTGTGCTGTCTTTTTCCAGCTTCTTCATGACTTGCGCCAGCATCGACAGCGAGGTGGGGCAGACATCCGGGCAGTGGGTGTAGCCAAAGAAGGCGAAGCTCCACTTACCCCTGAGGTTTTCACGGCTAAAGGGTTTCCCGTTGTGATCGGTAAGCTGAAAGTCCGAGACCGCCTTGGCGGACGGCAGCAGGGTGCCCTGTTTGAGTTGTGGCAGTTCGGGCTGGCCGCACGCCGATAACAGCACAGTAGCCAGCAACATCGGTATAATATGAATTTTCATAGGCGCGCATTATCCCATTGAGCGGGGCATTGGGATAGAGGCAGGCAAACAATCAATGAATCAGGAGCACGGCACGATGCAGCGGGAGCCGCAACCGGAATTACAGACCATTCGCGACCTGGTGCGCTGGAGTGCCAGCCGTTTTGGCGAGGCAGGGCTGGTGTTCGGGCACGGGACGGACAATGCGTTTGACGAGGCATTGCTGCTGGTGCGCCATGCGCTGCATTTGCCCGCGCAGTTTCCGGACTATTTTCTGGCTTCCGCGGTTACCGCAGATGAGCGTGAGGCGGTACTGGAGCTGATCCAGCGGCGTATCGATACCCGCAAGCCGGCGGCCTATCTGACGCACGAGGCCTGGTTTGCCGGCCTGCTGTTTTACGTAGACGAACGCGTGCTGGTGCCACGCTCGCCCATGGCGGAGTGGATCGAGCGCGGTTTTCAGCCCTGGCTGGAACCGGATTCGGTCGAACGGGTGCTGGATCTGTGTACTGGCGGGGGCTGTATCGGGATTGCCTGTGCAGCCCATTTTGAAAACGCGCACGTCGACCTGGTTGATATTTCTCCCGCGGCCCTTGAAGTCGCAGCAAAGAATGTCGAACGTCATGACCTGCAGGACTGGGTGCAGGTGATCGAGTCCGACCTGTTCGATGCCGTTGATGCACAAGGTTATCAGCTCATTATCAGCAACCCGCCCTATGTCTCGGCCGGGGAAATGCAGCAGCTGGCGGAGGAATTCCGGCATGAGCCCGAAATCGGGCTGGTGGCGGGCAGCGAGGGGCTGGATGTGGTGGTGCGTATTCTGGCTCAGGCGGCAGACTATCTGGATGAAGAGGGTATTCTGGTAGTGGAGGTGGGGAATAGCCAGGAGATGCTGGCTGAGTGTTTTCCGGAGGTACCGTTTTTGTGGCTGGAGTTCGAGCGTGGCGGGCAGGGTGTTTTCCTGCTGGAGGCGGCACAACTTAAGGAGTTCCGTTCCCTGTTTGAGGAGGTGAGAGATGTTGGGTAGACCCAAAACGGCTGAGGAATATGTGGATCTGGTGGATCAGGCGCTTTTTGAGATCGAAGACCTGCGTATGGCGGTTGAATACGATACGGATTCCATGGGGGCAGCGACGGAATTTCTGCAAGACCTGGAGCGTGACGTGCGCAAGCTCAGGGATTCGATGGCAGATGGCAGCTATATGTTTGGCAAGGAGAATTTATCTTTTTTTAAAATTGCCGAACAGCAGGATGAGCGGGTTTTGCCGTTCCGGCAGCTGCTACTGAAAATTAACGAAACGCATATCAACGGACTGGATGCAGAAGGCTGAAAAACGCTTGACCGAAATCAAGGTGGGGAGTGCGGAACACTGGTAGCTTTACGCGCTAGTGTGTGGAGTTATGTATGTCGAATACCGTTGAATTTGATGCGGAGCTGGTCCGGCGCTACGCCGGTAGCGGGCCGCGCTATACCTCGTATCCCACGGCGATGGAGTTTTCTCCCGAGGTGGGCGAGCAGGATTACATTGCCTGGGTAAAGGAAAGCAACAGCAGCCGGCGACCGCTGTCCCTGTATGTGCATATCCCGTTCTGCGCCCATGTTTGCTATTACTGTGCCTGCAACAAGATTGTCACCGCCGACCGCAGCAGGGCGCAACCCTATCTGGACAGCCTGTACCGCGAGATCCGTTTGCAGGCGTCGCTGGTGGATCCCGAACGGCGCGTGGAGCAGTTGCACTGGGGGGGTGGTACACCGACATTTCTCAGCGAACAGCAGATGTGCGAGTTGATGCGCGTGCTGGGTGAGAACTTCTACCTGCACGAAGATGACCGCGGAGAGTATTCCATAGAAATCGATCCACGTGAGTTGCGCGAACATACGCTGCCCATTCTGCGTGACATTGGCTTCAATCGCATCAGCCTGGGCGTACAGGATTTCAACCCGCAGGTGCAGGTAGCGGTACACCGGGTGCAGTCGGATGAGCAGACACTGGGCGCGTTGCGCCAGGCGCGCGAGCTTGGGTTTCGCTCTATAAATATCGATCTGATGTACGGATTGCCGCTACAGACGCTCGACAGTTTTTCGGACACGCTGGACAAGGTGATCGAGGCGCGGCCGGATCGCTTGTCCGTGTTCAACTACGCGCACCTGCCGGAACGCTTCAAGCCCCAGCGTCGCATCAATCTCGAGGACCTGCCCGGCGCTGATGAAAAACTCGCTATTCTCGCCCTGACGATAGAGAAACTGATCGCTGCCGGTTATCAGTACATTGGCATGGATCATTTTGCATTGCTGGATGATGAACTCGCCGAAGCTCAGCGTACCGGCACCCTGCACCGGAATTTCCAGGGTTATTCAACGCACTCGGATTCAGATCTGATAGCCATGGGCGTGAGCGCCATCAGCGCCATGCCAGGCGGCTTCAGTCAGAACAGTATGACGGTTGAAGAGTATGTTAGCGCGCTTGAAGTGCCGCACTTGCCGGTCGTACGTGGTGTCGCGATCAATGACGATGACCGTGTGCGCGGTGAAGTGATTCAACAGCTGAGTTGTAACGACAGCCTGGATACGCGGCGTATCGGAACGGAATTTGGAATTGATTTCAGCAACTATTTCGCGTCTGAGCTGGAGCGGCTGGAACCCATGGTGCAGGATCAGCTGATCCGGATTGGCGATCACCGTCTTGATGTGACAGCGAAAGGCCGCTTGTTGATCCGTAACCTGTGCAAGGTGTTTGACCGCTACCGGGTCGAAAAGGAAGAGAGTTTTTCAAAAATGATATAGCGCCCGGACGGGCGGCCATCCCTGGCAGTCGGCATCAGTCCTTGTGCCGGTAGATCAGTCCTGGTTCAACCAGTACCTCGTTCTCACTCAGACGGTCGAGCGGGAACTCGTCATCTTCGTATTTGGCGATACGGTCGAATACATAGGTGTCGTCCTGCACCTCGATGGATTCAAAAATCGGTTTACCCAGATAGTTACCGATTGCGTGACCATTTTGACTCACAGCAATCCCCCTTCATTGGTTGGTTCAGATTGAGTGACATACTCAATCAGGGTAACGGCGCCGGGTGAAAAGGCTTTAACCGGGTGAATTCCACATCTCGCAAACTCCTGTACAATAATGCCGTATGTCAGGGAACAGCATCGGAAAACTCTTTACAGTCACCAGCTTTGGTGAAAGTCACGGCCCGGCCATCGGCTGTATTGTGGATGGTTGTCCACCCGGTATGGCGCTGTCCGAGGCGGATCTTCAGGGTGACCTGGACCGGCGCAAGCCCGGTAAATCGCGCCATACCACCCAGCGCCGCGAAGCCGACCAAGTGCAGATCCTGTCCGGTGTGTTTGAAGGGAAAACCACGGGCAGTCCCATTGCGTTGATCATCCACAATACCGACCAGCGTTCCAAAGACTACTCCGGCATTATGGACCGCTTCCGGCCCGGACACGCGGACTATACCTACCAGCAGAAATTCGGTTTCCGGGACTACCGTGGTGGCGGCCGGTCTTCAGCGCGCGAGACAGCGATGCGGGTGGCGGCCGGCGGTATTGCCCGCAAGTACCTGCGTGAGCAATGCGGCACCGAAATCCGTGGTTACCTGGCCGAGCTGGGCCCTATCAAACTGGAGCTGAAAGACTGGTCTGCGGTGGAACAAAACCCGTTCTTCTGTCCGGATCCGGACAAGGTTGCCGAGCTGGAGGCCTACATGGATGCTCTGCGCAAGGAAGGTAACTCAGTCGGTGCGCGCATCAATGTGGTGGCTTCCGGTATTCCGCCCGGTCTTGGCGAGCCGGTATTTGATCGGCTGGATGCAGATATTGCGCACGCCATGGTCAGCATAAATGCCGTCAAGGGCGTCGAGATCGGTGCCGGTTTCGACAGTATCGCCCAGAAGGGTACGGAGCATCGTGATGAAATTACCCCGCAGGGGTTTTTGACCAACCATGCCGGCGGCGTGCTGGGCGGTATTTCCTCCGGGCAGGATATTCTGGTCAGTATTGCACTCAAACCGACCTCCAGCCTGCGTCTGCCCGGGCGCTCCGTCAATCTCGACGGCGAGCCTGTCGAAGTGATCACTACCGGGCGCCATGATCCCTGCGTCGGCATTCGCGCGACACCGATTGCGGAAGCGATGCTGGCCATCGTGCTGATGGATCATTACCTGCGGCACCGCGCACAGAATGCGGATGTGGAGTCCCGGACCCCGGTCATTCCGTCCAGCCCGGATGCCTAGTACTTCATCGATATATTGACAGCCGGCCAATGTATTACTGGCGTCTGTCCGGCTTCTATTTCTTCTATTTTGCCTCGCTCGGGGCGTTGATTCCCTACTGGGGACTGTACCTGAAGTCACTCGGTTTCAGCGTGGTGGAAATCGGCGAGCTGGTTGCCATCATCATGGCCACCAAGATCATTGCACCCAACATCTGGGGCTGGATCGCTGACCACAGCGGCAACCGTATGCGCATCGTGCGTATCGCCTGCCTGCTTGCGACGCTCAGCTTTGCCGGCGTGTTCCTGGTCAAGGGCTACTGGATGCTGGCGCTGGTGATGTCGGTATTCAGTTTTTTCTGGAACGCCGCGCTGCCCCAGTTCGAGGCGACGACGCTTAACCATCTTGGTGATGATACCCATCGTTACAGCAGCATCCGCTTGTGGGGTTCAATTGGCTTTGTAGTTGCAGTTGCTGTGCTGGGTGGTGTATTTGACAAGACCGGCACCGGCTTGTTGCCCGCTGTCCTGATTGTCCTGTTTGCGGGTATCTGGTTTGCCAGCCTGCTGGTGCCGGAACACGTTAGTCAACACCCGGTGGTTGATAACGCACCGCTGCGCCAGGTATTGAAACGCCCGGTAGTGGTAGCGTTTCTGCTGGCGAGCTTTCTGATACAGGCCAGCCATGGGCCCTACTACACCTTCTATAGCCTGTACCTGTCCGGTCACGGTTACAGCGAGACGGTAATCGGTCAATTGTGGGCCTGGGGTGTCGTGGCCGAAATCGCGGTGTTTCTCAAGATGCATGCCTGGTTGCCGCGTTTTGGTGCGCGTCGCTTGCTGCTGGTAGCCACCTTCCTGACAGCGCTGCGTTGGGTTGTTATTGCGTTGTTCGTTGAGCAACTGTGGATGCTGGCTTTCGCACAAACACTGCACGCCGCCAGTTTCGGTGTGTTTCATGCAGTCGCTATCTATCTTACCCACCGACTCTTCACCGGTCGTCACCAGGGCCGTGGACAGGCGCTGTACAGCAGCATGAGCTTTGGCGCCGGCGGCGCGCTTGGCAGTTTGATGGCCGGTTATCTCTGGGAGGGCGCGGGTGCCCAGTGGATGTATATTGGGGCCGCTGTCGTTGCCATACTGGCCGGCTGGATCGTGTGGCGTAATATAGAACCCGGTTTATAGTCTGGGAAGCTTGATAGTCAGGGAAACCATGCACAGATTTATCTACCTGCTGGCTGTACTCCCGTTGCTCGCGGAGGCGTACGATACCCGCCTGTCCGGATTTGTCGGCGCGGAGCTCAGGGGATTTGTCGAGGACGCACGCTTCGATAGCCAGTTCAATGGCCTGCAGCCGTCTCTGATTGTGCAACCCGAATTCGCGCTGCTCCCGGAAAACAGCGACAACCAGTTCAACTTCATCCCTTTTGTCAGGCTGGACAGCCGCGACAGTCGCCGTACACACTTCGATGTTCGCGAGGCTTACTGGCTGCATGTGAGTGATGAATGGGAGCTGCTGGCCGGAGTCAACCGGGTGTTCTGGGGTGTGGCGGAGTCACGTCACCTGGTTGATATTATCAACCAGACGGACCTGGTCGAAGATCTGGATGGGGAAGACAAGCTGGGGCAGCCGATGATTAACTTAAGCACCCAGCAGGACTGGGGTGCAGTCAGCCTGTTCGTCATGCCCTGGTTTCGGGAACGCACCTTTCCCGGCAAGAACGGCCGCCTGCGATTTCCCCTGGTGACCGATGGCGATCCCGACTACCAGTCTAGTGATAAACAGCATCGCCTGGATGTCGCCTTGCGCTATTCCCACTATATCGGCGAATGGGATTTCGGCGTTTCCTATTTCAACGGCACCGGCCGCGAGCCCCGCTTTCTGCTCAACAGCAACGCAACCCGCCTGGTGCCCTTCTATGACCTGATCAAGCAGGTTGGAACCGATATCCAGTTTACTCATGAAGGCTGGCTATGGAAGTTCGAAGGGCTGTGGCGGGCACAGCACGGCGATCATTTCCTGGCCACGGTGGGCGGTTTTGAATACACCCTGTACCAGCTTGCCGGGTCGGCGACAGACCTGGGACTGTTGCTGGAATATTCCTGGGATGGTCGCAGCAGCAATCCGGCTGATGCGCCGCCGATACTGTTTGACGACGATATTTTCGTGGGCACGCGCCTGACGCTGAACGATGTCCAGGATTCAGAGCTGCTGGCCGGTTTTGTAGTCGATCGTGATACTCGCGCTTCACAGCTGACGGTTGAGGCAGAACGCAGGCTGAGCGATCACTGGAACATGGAGCTGGAGAGCCGCTGGTTCATCAATTCGGGAAATAATAACGTAGTGTCGGCTTTTCGGGACGACAGTTATGTGACCTTGCGCTTGTCGCGTTATTTCTGAGAGCACTCTGCGGGGTTAGATTGCGTAGTGTGATAGTGTATATTTACGCAAATTGCCCGATTGTATCGAGAACACAGGAAAGTAAGGGGAGTCAAGTGACACCATCGGATTTTGTAGCGCGCAGTTTGCTCGGCGCTGCCTGCTTCGCATTTTCAGCGTGTACCACGCTGGGCCCTGATTTTGAAACCCCTGAGGCCGATCTGTCGGAAAGCTGGGATGAGCAGAGCGCGACAGTGGCCGCAGGTCCTGAAGCGGAAACATGGTGGGCAGTATTTAACGATCCGGTGCTGGATAAGCTGGTCGAAGTGTCCTACCAGCAGAACCTGCCCTTGCAAGTGGCCGGCCTGCGTATTTTCGAGGCCCGGGCTCAACTGGGTATTGCAATCGGCCAGCAGTATCCACAGCAACAGCAGGTCAATGGCGCTCTCACCCGGGTGGGCCTGAGTGACAATGCGCCTAACTTCGACAAGTCGCTTGCTGATACTACTTATACGCAGTCCAGCATAGGTCTTGATGCAGCGTGGGAACTGGATTTCTGGGGCCGTTTCCGGCGCGGCGTCGAGTCTGCGGGTGCCAACCTGGGCGCCTCGATTGCGGATTATGACAATGCCCTGGTCTCATTGACCGCGGAAGTTGCGCGTGTCTATGTCAGGCTGCGTACCCTGGAAGAACAACTGGCCATTGCCAAAGATAACAGCGTTACCCAGCGGCGCAGCTACAAGATCGCCGATGTGCGTTTCCAGAATGGTGCTGTCAGTGAACTGGACCCTTCCCAGGCGCTGAGCCTGCTGAAATCGACGGAATCGACGGTGCCTCTGCTGGAGAGCCAGATCCGTCAGGCTAAAAATGCGCTAAGCATTCTCATGGGTATGCCGCCGAACGATTTGCACGAAATCCTGCAGGGCCAGGGAAAAATACCCGAACCACCGGCGCAGATAAACGTCGGCGTGCCTGCCGACCTGTTACGCCGGCGCCCGGATATCCGCAGTGCTGAACTGCAGGCGGCCACCCAAAGCGCGCTGATCGGTGTGGCCAAAACTGACCT
>Ga0316192_10002661_pt1 | contig 13063 bp, 14 predicted proteins | sample MerIslwburrow_MG_FD_204931 | JGI IMG/M metagenome (GOLD analysis project Ga0316192, IMG submission 204931) | Coastal sediment microbial communities from Maine, United States - Merrow Island worm burrow | ecosystem: Environmental > Aquatic > Marine > Coastal > Sediment | place: USA: Maine...
GGACAAATGATGCTATTATATATCCATAGATATTGAGGTGATTTTCAATGATTGGAAATAATGAGCTTTACTCCATAGGCGTGGTTGAGCGCGATACCGGTATTGGCCGCGATACGCTGCGTGTCTGGGAGCGCCGCTATGGCTTTCCGGAGCCTGTGCGCAGTGAGAAAGGTGAACGCAAGTACTCCGAAAAACAGTTAAGACAATTGCAGCGTATTCGGCGTCTGCTCGACCAGGGCATGCGCCCGGGCAAGCTGCTCCCACTCGGAGAAGAAGGTCTTGATGAACTGGAAGCAAGCCTGCAGTCTGAGCAACCCGTGCAGCTGGAGCAAACGGTCAGTGAGCTTATCGAAGCGATTCATTCTACGGATGCTGAACAGCTCGAGTCACTGTTACAGAGACAGTACCAGCAGCAGGGAATGCAGGGATTCATTTTAGAGACAGTCGTGCCGCTACTGAATACGGTGGGTGAATTCTGGGCACGCGGCAAGTTGCAGATATTCCAGGAACACTTTTTGTCGCAGCAATTGATCCGGTTTCTCAATACAGAAATTGCCAAACTGCAGAGATACGCCAGAAAACCCCGGGTGCTGTTAGCCACTCTGCCCGGAGAGGAGCATACGCTGGGCCTGTTAATGGTGGCGGCAATGCTGTCATCCCATGGCGTTTCAACCATTAACATTGGCGCCGAAGTGCCGATGGATCAGATTGGCCATGCGGTTGAGCAGTTTAACGTGGATATTGTCGGTATCACATTCAGCGGCGCTTACCAGTACAAGAATATTCGCCCGCATTTGATCGAGTTGCGTGAGTTGATAGCTGACGATATTGAAATCTGGACGGGCGGGGAGGGTGTACGGCGCCTGCGCAAGTTGCCAGTCGGCATTACCAAGTTCAGTACACTGGAAAAACTACCCTTGTGATTTCGCTCAGCGTCAATCAGTAAGTAATGAGGAAATAATGCGATGAAAAAAATATTTGTATTTATGTTTTTACTGATCAATGCTGAGGCATCAGCAAAAGAATGTTCTCCGTTGCTGGATTTTGATGTGCGTTCACTCAATGACAAGACGATTGTCAATCTATGTGAGGCCTACCAGGGCAAGGTCATACTGATTGTGAACACCGCCAGCAAGTGTGCCTACACTGATCAATATGACTCTCTTGAAAAGCTCTATCAGAAATACAGGGATGATGGATTTGTTGTACTTGGCTTTCCTTCCAACGATTTCGGCCAGCAGGAGCCGGGCAATGAATACCAGATTAAAAACTTTTGCAGAATGACCTATGGCGTCAAGTTTCCGATGTTTGAGAAAACGCGTGTTTCCGAACGTCATGCGAGTCCGTTTTATACCGAGCTGGCACGCACTGCCGGAACCTGGCCAAAATGGAATTTTCACAAGTACCTGATCGACCGCAATGGTCAGCTTGTAGCGGACTACCAGAGTGCAATCGATCCGCTGGACAAAAAAGTGATCGGGGAAATAAACAGGCAGATCAAGAAATTCTAGAAGGGATTACCTTTTGCCGCAAAACACGCAAAATACGCGAAGATAACAAAAGTTTATTGTCCCAAACCATTAGTAAAACGGCTCTTCCCCAAATCGAGTGGATGAATATTTCCATAGAACCTGCAAACACCCCGCGAAACGTCATACCTGCGGAGGCAGGTATCCAGTCGCTGGATCCCGGGTCAAAAAGCATGCCGGGATGACAGGTATATGGATAGTATATATCTTGCCCTGAAACGACTTTCAGTCCATAGGCGTTGAGTTTTTAACGTAATAATCTCTTTGCGCCTTTGGCGTGTTTTGCGGCAAAATCATCTGCTATTTCCTGGCTATACTCTAATCTCACTTGCGTTCGCTGCGCCTTTGTAAGAGTAATCTATGATTTCAGTCACCCTGCATTCATTAATTCAAGATGTTCCGGGTTGACGCAGAGCCGATTGCCGCAGCTCTGTTTGACCAGGTGCCCGTCGGGGACATCTCCGATAAACGCATGGTAACTGGCTGTCTGAGCACTGACCATCTTCGTTCTGCGGTCATCCTGTACTTCCATGACGCGGCCATAACCGCTGTTTGATATCTGCCCTTTCCATATCCAGCATCCGCTATCGTCTTGCTGGTAAGTCATATCATGAAGTTTTTGCTGTCTGCCTGTCATCGCTGGGAAACCTCCGCTGCTAGATCGTATTTCTAAGCATAAGTTCTTCGGGATAAGGTGCCATGTAATACTGGTTGCTGATGTATTCATCCGGGTATCTGCGCAGATGATGCTTCATCAGCGTAATCGGAACGATCAATGGCACCTTGCCATGCCGGTAGTTATCCATGATCTCGATCATTTCCTGCTTATCATCGCTGCTTATCTTGTTCTTGAGATAACCCATGACATGCATCAGTACATTGGTATGACGCTTTCTGGATGCTCTTGCTTTCAGGCATGTCATCATGCGCAGCAGGTATTCATCAGCCGCCTGATCGAGATTTTTCTTATTGATATTTGCAATCAATGGCCCCAGCTTGCGGAATTCTTCTTCATCATGAGCGAGCAGAATAAACTTGTGCCGCTGGTGGAAATCCATAAGCGCTGAAACAGACAAGCCGTCCTGTAGCATCCGTTGCCAGCGATAGTAAATAAATACGCGCTCGATAAAATTTTCCCGCAGCATCGAATCGTTGAGCCTGCCTTCTTCCTCTACCGGAAGCCAGGGCATGGCTTTCATCAAAGCAGTCGCGAACAGTCCGGTACCATTTTTTGCAGGTACACCGTTGCCGTCATAGACGCGCACACGCTCCATACCGCAGGAAGGGGAGTTGTTCTTCAAAATAAAACCCGACAGGTCATGCATTCCGGCAATTGCGCCTTCAGACCAGGTGTTCATGTCATCGGTAGCGTCCAGGTCGGGGTTGTCTGAACCGGTAAGGTGTATCCTGTCTGCAGACCTGGTCAGCCTTATGGTCGGACGGGGTACACCAAGACCGATGGCCATTTCCGGACAATAAGATCGAAAACTGAAATACTCGGACAGCGTCGATAGAACGTAGACATTACGCTTGTGCCCGCCATCGTGCCTTACTTCGTTACCCAGCAGGCAGCTGCTGATGCCTAGTGTGATGTCTGTCATATCAACTCCCCTGGTAATCAACCTGGTGATTACACGATTTCGTGAATTTACGCCAAATCTTCACAATATATTCACCTGGCATTCACCCTGTTTTCACAGGCATAAAATTACCATAGAGCCATCGAAATAACAGGTTTGCTGTTATGTGGCTATCATAGCGATTCAGCTACCGATATATTGTACATATATTGTATAATAAATTGTACAATATTAATAAGGAAAAACAGCGCATAAGTATATGAAATTTAAAATATGAAGAATTATTATAAAAAAACCTGTACAAATAAATAAACAAGTGTACAATATTTGTATAAGTTATTAGATTGGCAGAATACGATCATGCAAGAAAGAGTTGGCGATAATTTTCCAATACGAACGGTTTCAGAAATAACCGGTGTCAATTCCGTCACCCTGCGTGCATGGGAGCGACGGTACGGCTTAATAAAACCACTGCGTACACCCAAAGGGCACAGGCTCTATAGCCAGCAGGATATCCAGCTTATTCAGGACGTTCTTGATCGACTTTCAGAGGGCATGTCCATCAGTCAAATTGCACGCGATATCCTTGACAAGACTGCTATGGATGACGGCGAGCACTCAGATGCCTGGGGTCAATACTGCCAGAACATGATCAAAGCGGTCTCCAGATTCGATGAGCATGCTCTGGAAGCTGTTTACAACGATGCGATGTCTCTCTACCCGGTCGACGTGGTTACCACGCGACTTATCATGCCCTTGCTTGAAGAGCTGGGTAGTCGTTGGCAGAAAAAGTCGGGCAGTATAGCCGAGGAGCATTTCTTCAGTGTCTATTTGCGTAACAAGCTGGGTGCCCGTTTTCACCACCAGAATCTGATGAACAGAGGCCCGAAACTGATCATGGCCTGCCTGCCGGGTGAACATCACGAGTTCGGCATCCTGTTATTTGCCCTGACAGCTCATAGCAAGGGCTACCAGGTCATTCTTCTAGGCGCTGATCTCCCTGTCACCGAGTTAATTCAGGTCGCAGAAAGGACCGATAGCCAGGGTATTGTTCTTGCCGGTTCAGCCTCGCTGAATTGCGATTCAATTTCGGAAGATATCAATCTATTAACCGGCACATTATCTATTCCGGTATTTATCGGTGGTGATGTTTCGTCCACATGCCGCGATGACATTACAAAAGCCGGCGCATTTCCATTGGGTCACGACCTGGTGGGAAGCCTTTTCACCATTGCAAACAGGCTTAATCGTACTAGTTAACAACCTTAAGGCGTACTCGATATGAAACAGAATCTTGCAGTTGAACTTACAGAATCCGGATATGTGCCGGACAGCCTGGTTCGGCACGGTATACGCAAACTTCTTCGGCAGCGGCTGGAAGAAATTCATGCATCGGATATCGAGCATATGGCAGAAATGCACAATGCCTTTATTGAACACATGAACAATGCCGACATCGCCTTGTTGCCTGAACTGGCTAATGAACAGCATTATGAAGTTCCGCAAGAATTTTATCAGCGCGTTCTCGGACCACATGGTAAATACAGTTGTTGTTACTGGCCAAACGACGTTGACAATCTCGCCGATGCCGAGCAGGCGGGACTTGAACTGAGCTGTGAACGCGCTGCTATTGAAGACGGCATGAACATTCTTGAACTGGGATGTGGCTGGGGTTCATTAACATTGTGGATGGCCGGCAGATACCCCAACAGCTCGATTACTGCTGTATCGAATTCGCAATCACAAGGTGAATATATCCGCAATCGCGCCACAGAACTTGGGCATGATAACGTAGAGATCATCACTGCGGACATGAACGATTTCAATACTGACAAGAAGTTTGATCGTATCGTTTCGGTTGAAATGTTCGAGCATATGCGCAACTACCGGGAACTGTTCAAACGCATCCATGGCTGGCTTGCAGCTGAAGGCAAGTTTTTCATGCATATATTCGTCCACAGGACTGTACCGTACCTGTTCGAAGATAAAGACAACTCTGACTGGATGAGCAGATACTTCTTCTCCGGCGGCATGATGCCCAGCGATGACTTGCCGATGTTTTTCCAGGACGAACTGAAGCTTGAAAAGCGTTGGCGCTGGAACGGCTGTCACTATCAGAAAACATCAGAAGCATGGCTGCAGAACCTCGATGCTAACCGAGATGCACTCTGGCCGGTTCTGGAAAATACCTATGGACATGATTTCGCAAAAATGTGGTTCATGCGCTGGCGCATGTTTTTCCTCGCTGTTGCTGAACTGTTTGGCTACAGGGATGGTAATGAATGGTTCGTCAGCCATTACCTGTTCAACAAGCGTACATAAACCCGGTAACTACAGATGTCTTTGATGATACAAAACTTCATATTATTTCAGATCGGCTGGCTCAGCTGCGTGATAGGCGGTGCCAGCAGCAGCTACCACTGGATCGGTGTTGCCGTTGTAGCTGCGATCATTGCCGTACACCTGGCACGTTCACACACTATCACCAATGAGATCATGCTGATTGTGATAGCCACACTGCTGGGAACCGCCTGGGACAGCGCGCTGATGGGCGCCGGATTGCTTGCATTCAATAACGGCGTTGTGTTCGACGAAATTATCCCGTTCTGGATGGTTGCCATGTGGGCGCTGTTCGCCACGACCTTGAACATTTCGATGCAATGGATGAAGAGCCGCTATCTGCTCGCAGCCGTATTCGGCGCCATAGGCGGACCCGTTGCCTACTATGCCGGTCACCGCCTGGGTGCCGTTGAATTCAGTCAGGCTTCGACTGCATTGCTCGTGGTGGGTGCAGGATGGGCTGTGATCATGCCGTTGCTGATGCACCTGAGCACACGTTTCAATGGTTACCGGGAAATAGACCGCAGCAGCTTCGAGGTGAAAACGGTATGAGTAGTTTATGGATAACAGCAGCTTTCGGGCTGGGCATCATGCTGATGATGGGTTTAATTACCTGGTTCTACAGCCTGGCTCGTAACAATGTCAACATCGTCGACAGTCTCTGGTCTCTGATGTTTCTCGCAGGCGCTGTCTGCTACGCGGCAATGGCAAACAATTTTTCTGCAGCCAGCCTGCTGTTGCTGACCCTGGTTGCTGTCTGGGCGCTGCGTCTTTCACTGTTCCTGGCGGTACGCAACCGGGGTGAAGAAGAGGACAGGCGTTACCGGGAAATACGCGCCAACAACGAGCCGTACTTTGGTTTCAAAAGCCTGTACATCATCTTTGGTCTGCAGGCAGGACTGGCCTGGATCATCTCGATACCGCTGTTGATGGCTTTATCCATCAACACGGACATTGGTTATCTCGAGCTGGTGGCGCTGGCAATCTGGGTGGTGGGCTTCGTTTTCGAAGCTGCTGCGGACACGCAGTTATACCGTTTCAAGTCAAACCCGCAGAACAAAGGCAAGGTGCTGGATACCGGCCTGTGGGCCTACAGCCGTCACCCTAACTATTTCGGCGAGTTTCTGATCTGGTGGGGCTACTTCCTTTTTGCACTGTCAGCAGGCGCATGGTGGACCGTATTTTCCCCCGTATTGATGACGCTTCTGCTGTTGAAAGTGTCGGGGGTTGCGCTGATGGAAAAGGGCATCACCGAGCGCCGTGCAAATTACCGCGAGTATATTGAATCAACCAATGCATTCTTTCCGGGCAGACCCCGGCGAAGCAGTGTTTATATCGAAGGAGGTCAGGAATCATGAATACATGGTTAAGAAAACTGGTGTTTGTATACGCAGCCGCGCTTGTATTTAGCGAGGTCAGCATTGCAAACACAGGACCAGGCAAAGACACATCAGAATCCTGGAACTTCAGGGTTATGCTCGATGATAGGCCGATCGGCTATCACAAGGTCAACGTCGACAGGATCGATAACACCAAGACGGTTCATACCCGGGCTAATTTCGATGTGCGCATACTGTTCATTCCCGTCTATTCCTATGAGCATGAAACTCGTGAACGATGGGAAGACAATTGCCTGGTCGACATCAGTTCAACGACTGACGACAACGGTGACAACCATTTCATAAGCAGTATCAAGAAGCAAGATCGGCTGGCCGTTGAAACCCGCAACGGTACTACTTCACTCGGCGGTTGTGTGCGCACCTTCGCCTACTGGGATGTCGATTTGCTCAACAGTCAGCGTTTGTTGAACACCCAGACAGGTGAATACGAAGCGGTTTCTGTTACGGACATGGGCACGGGCCTGCTCACCATCGATGACGAACAGATCGAGGCGCGGCATTTCAGGCTGGTGGCTGAAGACCTGACCATAGACCTCTGGTATACCAAGGACATGCATTGGCTGGCACTTGAGAGTGTTACCGAGTCTGGCGCAGTGCTGCGCTATTTACCTGAAAAACTGCCTGAACTTGCCCTGGACACACAGTCATGAACAAGTCACTGGTCTTGCTAGCGACAGTAATGCCGCTGTTCGGATGCAGTAATCACGCGCCGATGGCAACGGTCGATTATGTCGATATCGACCGGTTTATGGGTGACTGGTATGTCGTAGCCAATATACCGACATTCCTCGAAGAAGGCGCACACAACGCGGTTGAATCTTATGAAAAGAGCGATGATGGCACCATAGCGACCACATTTACCTTCCGTGACGGTAGTTTTGACGGCGAACTCAAGGAGTACCACCCGAAGGGCTTTATCAAGGATACCGACACAAACGCATTATGGGGCATGCAATTTATCTGGCCGATTAAAGCGGATTACAGGATTGTTTACCTCGATAAGGATTACACGAAAACGGTGATCGGACGTGAGGCACGCGATTATGTATGGCTGATGGCGCGTAATCCCGGGTTAACGGATGATGAATACGAAGAGATAGTCGAGTATGTCGACAGTATCGGCTACGACATCAGCAAGCTGAAACGTGTACCACAACAATGGCCGCAAAGCGGATTGAACCAGGCCGGTAACGAGGAATCATTATGAGAATAGCTGTAATCGGCACCGGTATCGCCGGCAACGTGGCTGCATACAAGCTCAGCAAAGATCACCATGTGACGGTTTTTGAAGCTAATGACTATATCGGCGGCCACACCAATACCCACGACGTCTATCTCAAGGGCAAGCGCTACGCGATTGATACCGGATTCATCGTGTTCAACTATCGTACGTACCCGCAATTCACCCGCCTGCTGGAGGAAATGAACGTCGAGGTTCAGGCCACCAACATGAGTTTCAGCGTCAAGCATGAGCAGACCGGACTGGAATACAACGGAAACACCATCAACAGCCTGTTCGCCCAGAGACGCAACCTGTTCAGACCTTCTTTTATTCGCATGGTCAGAGACATCCTGCGATTTAATCGCGAAGCCGTACAGTCGCTGCAACACGAGGATGCCGAGCTTCCGCTGGGTGAATACCTGGTAAAACACGGCTATGGTGAAGAGTTCAAAAACCACTATATCATTCCAATGGGTGCGGCGATCTGGTCAACAGAAGCGAAGCTGATGCAGACATTTCCGGCACGCTTCTTCATCCGGTTTTTTCACAACCACGGTCTGTTATCGGTTAATGACCGGCCGGTCTGGCACGTGATCAAGGGCGGTTCGCGTAATTACCTGGAACCGTTAATCAAACCATTCAGGGAAAATGTCCGCCTTAATGCAGCTGTTAAAAATATACGACGTTTTCATGATCATGTAGAAATTGAAACAGCCGTTTATGGTATTGAAAATTTTGATGCTGTATTTATTGCCACGCATACAAATGAAGCGTTGCGCATGCTGGATGATGCCACTGTGGCCGAGACCGAGGTGCTTAGAGCGATTCCTTACCAGAAAAACGAAGCGGTATTGCATACCGATGCGACTTTGCTTCCGAAGCGCCGCCTGGCATGGGCCGCATGGAACTATCACATACTCAAGCAACAAAAAGACAAAGTTGCACTCACTTATAACATGAATATTCTGCAGGGAATCGATGCGCCCTGTACTGTCAATGTAACGCTCAATAACACCGCTGAAATAGATCCCGACAAGATTCTTAAACGTGTTGCATACGAGCATCCATTATTCACTCCGGAGTCGGTAGCCGCACAGACACGACACGCAGAAATCAATGGCACGAATCGTACCTGGTACTGTGGCGCCTACTGGCGTAATGGTTTCCACGAGGATGGTGTTGTCAGCGCACTCGATGCGGTAGATCAATTTAACGAGGCTATGCATGAAGAGCTGTATTTACGAAGGGCAGGTTAGACACCGGCGGTTTTCACCGCGCCGGCATGAGTTCAACTACAGCCTGTATATGATGTATCTTGACCTCGATGAGCTGCCGGAACTGTTTGACCGTTTCTGGTTCTGGTCTGCAAAACATTTCAACCTGGCATGGTTCAAGCGGGCCGATCATGTCGGTGACGCATCAAAACCACTGAAACAGGTAGTCAGTGACATGCTCTATGAGCATACCGGTGTCAGGGCAGAAGGCCCGATCCGCCTGTTGACACACTGCCGATATTTCGGTTTCGGCTTTAACCCGGTCAGCTTCTATTACTGCTATGACAAGGAAGATTCGCGAGTCGAGAACATTATTGCGGAAGTCAACAATACGCCCTGGGGTGAGCAATATTGCTATGTGCTCAGCGAGGCCGATAATGTCTCAAACACGCGACAGGCCGGAAGCCATAAACAGTATAAACCGGTAAAGAATTTTCACGTTTCACCTTTCATGCCGATGAATATCGATTATGACTGGCGTTTCAGCCAGCCGGATCAACGCCTGACGGTTCACATGCAAAATTTTATCGATGCTGACAAACTGTTTGATGCGACACTCGATTTTGAATACCGACCCGTCACCTCGATGAACATGGCGCGTGTACTGATTCAATACCCGGTCGTGACGATGAAAGTTGTCATCGGTATTTATTATCAGGCATTGAAACTGTTATTGAAGCGTATCCCATTTTACGACCATCCAGAAAATACTGAAAAACATCCTTCAACGAGGTAAGCCATGAATCGATCCATAATTCCATTGCCTGCTAATCTGATTTCCGAGGACAATCCGGGCCTGCTCACACGCCTGGCGAAAAAGCTTGTGCATCAACAGTTGAGCAAGATAGAAACAGGCGAGATTGTTTTTAGAGAAAATCACACCGAGACCTATTTCGGAAAAATGACCGACGATTTTTCGGTACGCGTTTACATCGACATCATTCATCCGAGCATGTACAAGGACGTCGCATTCGGCGGCAGTTCCGGCTCCGGAGAAGCCTACATGAAAGGCAGCTGGCAATGTTCGGATCTTCTGGGCCTGGTGCGCATCTTCCTGCGTAATCGCGATGTGCTCGATACCATGGACTACAGCCTGACCAGGCTCAAGGCGCCAATTCATAAATTGATACATCTTTTCAGCCGGAATACCCGTACCGGCAGCAGGAAGAACATCAGTGCGCATTATGATATTGGTAATGATTTATTCAAGCTGTTTCTCGATGACACCATGATGTACTCGAGCGCTTACTACCAAAATGCAAACATGACACTGGGCGAGGCTGCAGTGGCAAAACTCGAACTGGTGTGTTCCAAGCTGGACCTCATGCCGGGTGACCACCTGCTTGAAATAGGCACCGGTTGGGGCGGCCTTGCGGTGCATGCTGCACGCAACTATGGCTGCAAGGTCACGACCACTACGATATCCGAAGAGCAGTACCTGCTTGTATTGAAAAAAGTAAAGCAGGAAGGACTTGACGACCGTATTACCGTACTGAAGCAGGATTACCGTGATCTGAACGGGCAGTACGACAAGCTGGTTTCAATCGAGATGATCGAAGCTATCGGTCATCAATACATGAATACCTATTTTGAAAAATGCGAAAGCCTGCTCAAACCCGACGGCATGATGCTTATCCAGGCCATTACTATCAAGGACCAGTATTATAAAAGTGCATTAAAGGATGTGGACTTCATCAAGAAGTATATTTTTCCGGGTGGTTTTCTCCCGTCGGTAAGCGCCATGTCTTCAACGATCGGCAAGTACACCAACATGAAAATATTTCATTTGCAGGATATCGGCCCGCATTATGCGCGGACTCTGAAAGACTGGCGTGAACGTTTTTTCAGCAGGCTGGATGAGATACGTGATCTGGGTTACTCAGACGAGTTTATACGCTTGTGGGAATACTATTTCTGCTATTGCGAAGGCGGATTTATGGAACGTGATATCGGTACAGTGCAGATGGTTTTGACCCGGCCCGGAAACAGGCGCGAACCGATCATGATGTAATTGATGGTAAACACGATATGCGGGCTAACTCGATGGTTTTTTTATGGCTTTGTAACGCTCCAGTGCGCGTTCACGCGTTGCCTTCAAATCAACAATAGGACGGGGATAGTCTTTGCCTAACTTGATAGCATGTTCATCTAACAGGCTTGCTGGGGCTGACCAGGGCTGATGTAGATACCTGTCCGGCAAGGATGCAATTTCCGGTACCCATTGGCGAACATAAAGGCCCATGGGATCGAACTTTTCACCCTGCGTGACCGGATTGAATATTCGGAAAAACGGTGCGGCGTCCGCACCACAGCCGGCAGTCCACTGCCACCCAAGCGTATTGCTTGCCAGATCTGCATCGACCAGCGTATCCCAGAACCAGTTGGCGCCTTGCTGCCAGGGTATCAACATATTCTTTGTAAGCAATGAAGCCACAATCATGCGCACGCGGTTGTGCATCCAGCCGGTATGCCAAAGCTGGCGCATTCCAGCATCGACTATCGGGATCCCGGTAAGCCCTTTTTGCCATGCACGCAGATTGCGCGAATAGTTTTTTTCCCACGGAAAGTGATCAAATCGGTCGTACAGGGGGTTATCAACCGTATGCGGAAAGTGGTAAAGCAGGTGGTATGCAAATTCGCGCCAACCGATCTCTCGAACAAAGCAATCCGTACTGGTGATAAGGCCTTGCTGGCTGCTGATGGTTGCATGCTGGCTGGTTTTGTCGATGATCTGCCGCGGGCTGATTTCACCGAAATGCAGATGCGGAGACAGCATGGATGTGCCGATGATATCCGGGCGGTTGCGATCGTCCGGGTAATTAATCACCGCGTGATCGAGAAAATCGTCGATGTGCCGATGAGCACCGGCTTCCCCGGGTTGCCAGTGATCTGAAAATGAACTGTCCCATCGAATTTTCGGTAACAGATCCAGTGACTCGAGTTTCGCTGATTTAATCCTGGTGCTGACCGGCGGTAAATGATCGGGTTGATCGTCTACGCTGCCGGGCAGGACGGATTTAACGCAGCTTTTCCAGAACGGTGTAAATACCCGGAACGGACCACCGTCATTTTTGCGTATTTCCCACGGTTCATATAGCAACGCAGCATTAAGGCTGTTGACTTCAACACACTGATCAATCATCGCCTTCTTGATGGTCTTGTCACGTTTGATATGATGTGGTTCATACAGACGGTTCCAGTATATGTGCCTGGCCTTTGTTTGCTCGATGAGCTCCTGCATAATGCTCTGACTATCAGCGCCTGTGCGTATAATCAGACGTGATCCCAGTTCACGAAGCTTGCCGGCTAACGATTTAAGACTATGATGCAACCACCAGTTTGAAGCTGCGCCATGCTGCCATTCACCTGACTCGGTTGCTGCATGGATATAAACCGGTATCACTCGTTCATGATTACCCAGCGCAGCGCACAGGGCAGGGTTGTCGTTTATGCGTAGGTCCTGACGAAACCAGATGATTGCAGGTTCATTCATCGGTGCGCCTTGATATGTTCGCTATGCGAATAATGATTCATAATGATCGCGTCTGATAACATTTTCCAATATTGAATCAAACTGTCGGTATATATACAGGTTAGATTTTCATAGTTTTACTGGGTACTGATCACGATATTGAAAGAGATAACTGACGAAAAAACTTGTCGACCTTTGACTTGTCGTAATGCATATTGAAAAATCATAGTGCAGCGGGGGGGGGGC
>Ga0316192_10002665_pt1 | contig 13056 bp, 4 predicted proteins | sample MerIslwburrow_MG_FD_204931 | JGI IMG/M metagenome (GOLD analysis project Ga0316192, IMG submission 204931) | Coastal sediment microbial communities from Maine, United States - Merrow Island worm burrow | ecosystem: Environmental > Aquatic > Marine > Coastal > Sediment | place: USA: Maine...
GGGATCATGGCTGCACAGGTGGTGACGGCCGTTATCAGTATGGGACGAACCCTGGAAAGTCCGGCTTCCATGATGGCCCGGGTTTTCCGGTAGCCCCTCCTTCGTAATTCATTGATAAAATCGATCAGGATGATTCCATTGTTCACCACCACTCCAAGCAGGATCAGGAAGCCCATGATGGTATTGGCATTGAAAAGCGATTCTCCGGTTACTGTAAGCAGGAAAAAAGAGCCGATGGCAGCCAGGGGTATGGAAAATAGAAGCACAAAGGGAGTCACAAAAGATTCAAAGATGGCTGCCAGAATCATATAAACAAGGATCATGGCGATCAGGAATATGTACTTGAATTCGTCCAGTCCCGAATCTTCCTGCACCAGCTCCACCGCCACTCCGGCAGGGATATTGGCGTTCTGAATCAAATCTTCGATCTCGCTCCGGGCATAGTCAAGCAGTTCGTTGGAGTCATATACATCCTCGTTGTACTGGTAACGCAACTCCACCTGTTTCTCCTGGTTGACTCTGGAGATATCACGTAATCCACTGGCAAAATAGATTTCCGATATCTGCTGGAGCTCAAACAAAGTCTCATCGTCGCTGTCAGGAATTTCCAGGGTTTCCAGATCCCTCAGTCGCATGTCCTGATCCACTCCCTCCTCTTCTGCATCGTCGTACTTGATAATGATTTCATACTCCTCATCGTCCTGCTTAAAATTTACCCCTGAACTGATCTCGCTCTGGAAGGTATTCAGTTCGCCCATGACCTGGCCTCGTGTGATACTGTAACGACTCATAATCAATGAGTTGAAATCCAGGTGAACCTCCGGCTGATTCTCCCTTACACTTACCCGGGCCGAAGAGATATTATCCAGCTCATCCAGGTAGGACTGCAGGTCTTCGGCGACTTCCACCATCAGGCTGAAGTCCTGTCCCTTTAACAGGATATACTCTTCATCTTCCCCGATTCCCAGTAGCTCCTGGAATCCTGATTCACCACCAGCACCGCCTCCTCCGTTTCCGCCACCCATCCCTCCTACTCCTGAGGAGGCTGTCAGGCTGATGTCGGAAGCAGGCATGTCCTTGACCATCTCATAAGCCTCTGACTGAATCTGGCCAAAGGAGCGATTGTTGATTTTCCGGTAATCGTCCTGAAGCAGCAGGGTCAGTGTTGCCTCCTCCTCTTCGATCCTGGAAATTACTTCGTCTCGTTCTTCTATCTTCATCAGCGCCTCTTCCATGCCGGCCACCAGAGCATCGGTGGTTTCCAGGGTAGATCCTGTGGGCATGGTAACATAAAGGGTAATCTGATTGGCCTCCAGCTCATCCAGCTGGTTAACCGATACCGAAAGAGTGCTCAGAATGGTGGCAAAGAAGAGGATTAACACCCCTACAATGGTGGGTGCCGGATTTCGCAGAGCTGTTTTCAGCAGGGATAGATAGACCCTGACCAGACGATTGTTGATAGATACCTCCTGGTACACCTCCTTGCCCTTTCGATTGCGCTTGCTGCGCGACAGAATCACATGCACAGCCATGGGGATCAATAGCAGGGAAACAGCCAGCGATACCACCAGGGTGGAAATGATAGAGACTCCTATGTGTCTGGCCAGCAGCTTGATAAGGAATTCAGAAGAGAAAATAAATGGGACAAATACAGCCACAGTGGTTCCTGTAGCTGCCACCACAGAACGCCATACTTCTCCGGTGCCTTTAATGACCGATTCGGTGGGTGAGTAGCCAAGAGTCCTAAGCCTGTATATATTTTCAAGCACCACCACCGAAGTATCCAGAAGCATCCCCACAGCCAGGGCAATGCCGATAAGAGTCAGACTGTTAATACTAATGTCAAACGCAAAAAAGAAATTAAAAGCAGCGAAGATGGAAATCGGCATGGCCAGGGCCACAAGGATCACCAGTTTTACGTTTCGAAGGAAGACCCATAAAACAAAAATTGCAAGAAGAGCACCGGTCAGTGCCAGTCTTACAATCTGGTCAATGTTATCCTCCATCATTTCAGCACTGTTATCCTGAATGGTCACTTCAATATCGAAGGGTACTCCTTCCCGGTTCAGGATTTCAAGCTGCTCTTCAACCTTGTGAGACAGTTCAATAATATTGGCCTGTGCATCATGCACCACCTCCAGGGAAACGGCATCCAGGCCATTGACTCTGCTGAGAGTCTCTTCCTCTTTCTCACCATAATAAACATCAGCTATATCTTTCAGTCTCACCGGATTGCTGCCTCTGCCTATGACCAGGTCCTCAATCTGGGAAATGGTTTCATACTCAGCATCCAGGTAAATAAAGAAGCGACGTCCCTCCTCTTTCACCACACCGCCAAACTGACGGAGATTCATGTTGGACGACAGGATGCTCCTCACCCTTGTGGGGGCAATGTTGTAAGCTTCACAGGCAGCCCTGTCGAGGATAATATCCACCGATTTCTGCCTTCCCCCGAATACATTTATTGCCGCGACGCCTTCAATATTTTCCAGATCTGGCGTGATGTTCTGGTCCACATAGTTCCTCACCCTGTCGACCCCACCCGAACCACGGGCCTGAAGGCTCATCAGGGTATTGCCTGCATCCTCCAGATCTATCTTGACTACCTGGAGCATGAATTCCTCAGGAATATCTCCCCTGAGAGCAGTGATCTGCTCATCCAGTTTCAGGTAGGCATATTTCAGGTCGGTTCGTTCTTCGTAGGAGACCAGGACATAGCCTGTGCGCCTTCCTGCACTTGATTCGATCTTCTCAATGTTTTCAAGTCCCGCAATCACGCTTTCCACCGGGATAATGGCCTCCTGCTCCATATATTCAGGGGTGCTTTCAATCATGGAATTTACCTGGATGTAGAGCATGGGAAGCTCTGCATTGGGAAATATTTCCATTTTTAAATGCTGCCAGGAGATATAACCCAGCATGGATGCTGCCACAAACAGCATCGTAATAAAGAGCCTGCGTTCTATGAGGAAATGCTTATTCACCTTTTTTCGCTAGTTTTCCAAAGGCCATGTATATGCAGGGAATCACCACCAGCGTTAGCATGGTAGAAGTCACCAGTCCCCCGATAACCGCCCAGGCCATTGGGGACCGCAGAGAGGCGCTTTCGCCGAATCCCAGGGTAAGTGGGAACAGCGCGAGGATGGTGGTTAGCGAGGTCATCACAATGGGCCTGATCCGGCGTTGACCGGCCAAAACGATGGCCTCCTTCAGTTTCATGCCCTCTTTTCGGAACTGGTTTATGGCATCCACCAGTATAATAGAATCGTTTACAGCGATACCTACCAGGAGGATGATCCCGATAATGGCCATGATGTTCAGGGAGGCTCCCTGGACCCAGAAGACGGCCACGGCCCCCACTACAGCCAGGGGTACAGGCAGAAGGATGGTAAAGGGGTGAATCATGTTTTCGAACTGGGCAGCCATCACCATGTAGACCAGGATCAGGGAGAGCAACAGGGCAAATCCCATGCTACCCATGGCTTCTTTTCTCATGGCTTCTTCTCCTGTAATCTGGTAAGTATATTCCAGGGGAAACTCTACTTCCCCAAGCTTTTCGTCAATGGCCAGGGCTACCTTGTCCAGGGGCAGGTCATTGGCCAGATCAGCTGTGATCTCCACGATCCGGTTCTGGTTATTATGCAGGATCTCCCTGGGAGAATTCCCCACGCTGATCTCTGCCACTTCCCTGAGCATGATCTCTGTATTGTTCACATTCACGCTAAGGTTTTCCAGTTCCTTCAGGGTAATTTCCTTGAGTTTAACAGTAATATCTGTCAATTCCCCTTTGACCTCCATCTGACCTCCTTCGGTACCCTGGAGTTTTTCGCTCACACGGTTAATCAGAGTATTTACATCCACATTCATTAGTCCGGCCCTGTACCGGTCAATGGCTATTACCACTTCAGGGGCACCCCCTTCTACCGATGAAGAGATGTTCCGGATTCCGGGGATCTCTTTCAATTGTTGCATGACTGATAAAGTGAGCTCTTCCAGAACATCCATTTCCTCTCCGGTAAGTTCCACTACCAGGGGGGGCTGATTGGTCCCAAGAATAGTGGATAGAGCACTCTCCTCCTGGCGGAAGAGGGCAGTGAAATTGGGATTTTCATGAAAGTACTGTGTGAGCACCGTGATCAGCTTATTTGCCGAAACAGGACTATCCTCATTCAGTTTTACCTTGATGGTGGCCATGTTCTGGTCATCAAACAGGCTTTCTCCCCCCGAAGCCAGGCCCGAGGTGGGACCAATTTCGCTGTAGATCATGTCCAGGCCTTCTTTGGAGATCTCCCGGATAATCCCTTCCAGGCTCCTTACTGCCCCGGCAGTGCGCTCCAGCTGGGTGCCTTCAGGCATTTCCAGGTCCACATAAAATTCACGGGCCTCAGCCGTAGGCATAAATTCGCTTCCAGTCTGCCGCAGCATAAACCATCCTGCAGCCATAAGAGCCGCTGTAGCCAGCAGGATCCATCCTCGGAAATCCAGGGCTTTATCCAAAAAACGACCATAGCCTGTAAATTGAACGGATTTTCTGGCCCTTCCCTTGAATGGAGACCTTTTTCGGTAGAGCCGGGAATAGAGCATGGGAATAATCAGGATGGCCACCACCAGCGATGCCAGCAGAGAGAAGGCCACGGTAAAAGCCTGTTCCTTGAACAACTCCCCCGATGCTCCGCGCAGGTAAACAATAGGAATAAAGACTACAATGGTGGTCAGTGTAGAAGCAATGATGGCCCCTCCCACCTGGGATGTGCCACGGATGGCTGCTTCATCGGCGCTATCCCCCTGTTCGTGGTTACGAAAGATATTCTCCAGCACCACGATGGCGTTGTCGACCAGCATCCCCGCCCCCAGTGCCAGTCCCCCGAGTGTCATGATGTTCAGGGTCAAGTCGGTAAAATACATCAATACAAAGGTGGCAATGATGGAAACCGGGATCGCGACGCTTACAATAGCTGTTGGACCAATCCGACGCAAAAAGAGAAAGAGTACAAAGACGGCAAGAATGATTCCCCCGATCAGGCTGTTGCTTACCTCGCCGATGGCCGAAGAGATATATTCTCCCTGGTCCTCCACCACAGTGAAGGTGAATCCCGGCAGTGCTTTCTGCATACTCTCCATGGCCTCTTTCAGATCCTCCACCGCCCGGACAGTATTGTAACGCATCTCCTTATAGATGCTCAGTCCCACACAGGGCTCTCCATCAATCATCACAGCGTTTTCTTGCTCTTTCAAGCTGTAACTGACCGTGGCCACTTCCTTCAGAAGCACAGGAACACGTTCCCCCTGTGATTCTTCGGTGGGCTGCCCCATTTTTACTATGATATCTTCCAGGTCCCTGACTTGCTCAAGTTCACTGATGCCTCTCACAATGTATCGTTTTCCCATCTCCACAATAGAGCCCCCCGAAACATCCTGGTTGTAAGAGTTGATGCTGCTCACGATGGAATTTACATCCAGATTGAAGGAATTCAAGAGGTAGTCATTTGTTTCCACAAGAACCTCAAGCTCCTCTGCCCCATCCACCTCCACATCGGCTATACCTTCGAGGCGGATCAATTCATTTCGTACATAATTTTCAGCAGTAAGTCTTAGCTCATTCAGGTCGCTGGATTCACTATGGCGGAAGGCCACCAGCATCACCGGGGTGGAGTTGGGATCGTACTGGGTGATGTTGATCTCGTCCAGATCATTTTGCTGATTGAAGGAAGAAAGCGCTTTGGAGAGGTCCAGGAAGGCTTCGTTCATGTCTTTCTCCCAGTTGAATTCCACCTCCACCATGGCCATACCCACACGAGAGGTGGAGCTTACATTGACCACTCCGCTCTGCCTGATGGCCAGAGATTCAACGGCATCGACAAATTTCTCTTCCATTTCCTCGGGGGGACGTTCCCCTGCCACCAGCTCAATGTAGAGTTTGGGGCTGTGCAGGTTGGGAAAAAGATCGATCCCCAGCTTGTCAAAGGAAATATAACCCAAGAGCAAGGTGGCTACGATGATCATGCTCACCGAGACCGGGTATCTGACAGAAAATCTGGTTATGGCTTTTAACATTTCGGCTTGCTTAAGGTTCTATTTGAGGATCCTTACTCTGGATTGGTTCCGAAGGGTTTCAAATCCTGTATTTACAATACTTTCGCCCTTTAGCAGTCCCATCTTAACCTCCACGCTTTCCTCGTTTTGCAAACCGGTGGTGATGCTTCGTTCCGTAGCAACTCCTTTTTCTACCACGTAGACGATCTGGTTTCTGTTACGGCTCATAATGATGTCTCTGGGGATCACTATTACTTCCTCTGCGCTGTTGACCACCAGGTCGGCTTTGACAAACATTCCCGGCAACAGGATTTCCTCCCGGTTCTCCACTTCTACAAAACATTTGAAAGTCCGGGCCTCCGGATCAATGGAAGGAGAAATTTGGGTAATGTAGCCTGTCAGGGTATCGGCTACACTGGTATAGCTGGTTATATACACTTTGTATCCCCTTTCTATATTGCTGAAATATTTTTCAGGCAGGTTGGCCTCAAGATATAGTTTTCCATAATCGATGATTTTGATCATCTCCGTATTGGCAGCTATTCGGGTGCCATTGGTAAAATATGGAAGATCAGCGATGACCCCGCTGAAAGGGGCTTCGATGGTCATTTTACCCAGGTTGATCCTGTTGCTTTCAATGTCATACTCTGTATTGAGCAGGGTGATCTCAGCATTTTTCAGATCCCTCAGGGTGGCTCCCCCTTTTTCATAGAGTGACTGTTGTTTCTCGTGTTCCAGCTTGGAGATTTCCAGATCCACCTCCGCAGATTTGGCCCTCAGAGAGTTTACATACTCCTCGTCTACCAACTTAATCACGGTAGCTCCGCTTCTCACACGATCGCCCAATCCATAAGCTTTGCCTGTGGAAGGATTTAACTGAAGCTTGTATTCACCGGTGATTTCTGAGCTCAGTGTTACCTCCTTTAAGGGATAGACAGAACCCGTGGTACTCACAAATTCTTCGATGGTCGAAGTGGTGACCTCTATGACCCCCACCGGTACTTCGATGGTGGTATCGACCTCCATATCTGGCTGCTTACAAGAAGAAAATAGCACCAAGGGAGTAAGCAGGGCTATCAGGACAGTTCTTATCTGTTTCATGACTTCTGGTGTTCGGTTATTTTTCATTGTCACTGGATTTTAACTCGTCTGGGATGATGGGCAATTGTTTCTCAAAATCGTACAGGGTCTGAATTTTCAGATTCAGCAATTCAATTTTATAGTTGATGATGGCATTGGTAACTGACATTTTTGCTTCTGAGAGCTGGTTCTGGTAGATGCCCAGATCCAGGCTGGTCAGGTCTCCATTGCGGTAGCGCTCCAGATTGATATCATAGGCCAGAGTGGCGTTTTCCACCGTTTTTTTCTGGATTTGGATCTGGTTTTCCAGGTTCTTCAGGTTACGCACCACCGCCCGGATATTTACCTCAATATCGGTACGTTCTATCTCATAGCCCAGCTGGGAACTCTGCAGGCTCGCTTCGGCTGCCCTGATTTCAGATTTCCGCTCTCCCCAGTCGAAAATCGGAATATCAAATGAAATTCCTATGGCAGGGGTGTTGGTGGGGGTTTTAAACATGTCGGCGAAGACTTCGTCATAGGCCTGCACACCAAAGGATGCGGTGATGGATCCTGCAAACTCGTTGGTGGCTTTGGCTTGAGTCAGGCCAAAGTTGGCATTTTCAATATCTATCTCCCTTTCCCTGAGCTCCATTCGATTATTCAGAGCATGCGTGATGGCCAGTTCCTGGTTCACGGGCACGGTATCGGCCATGATTTCAGCGGCAATCATCAAAGTGGTATCCAGGGGAAGTCCGATCAGCACTTTAAATTGGTCCAGGCTGTTTTCCAGGGTCAGTTCGGCATTGAAGACACCCGAGTTACTGGTGGCCAGGTTCACCTCTGCCTGGTATAGTTCTTCGAGGGCCAGCAAGCCGCCTTCCACTTTGTTTTTGATGATGTTGTAACTTTCCTGATTGCTGGTCAGCTCCTCCCTGGTAATCTCCAGGCTCATCTGGTTAGAGTAGACCGCGAAAAACTGCTGTGCCACATCGCGCTCCAGAGCTAATCGCATCAAGAGGTAACGAAGCAGGGAGGATTCGTACTCCAGCTCCAGACTTTCCGTTTCCATCCTGGTACGGTTATAAGTGAAAATGGGTTGGGTAAACTGGAGGTAGAGATTGTTGGTATAGGTTTTGGATAGGGGATCAGGGGCATAGGCCGATTCGGAAAGACTGTAGTCGTAGGAGAAACGATTCACCAGCATCAACTGACCATCGGTAGGCAATATTCGCTGGTTGATGGCAAAGGTACCTCCGGATGAAGCCGATTCGTTCAGGTACCATTCATTGGTCTGCTGATCGAAGCGGTTGGTCTTTTCATATTGGAAGGGATCCAGGGTAATGGAGAATTGCGATTTCAAGCGGGCCCTCTGAGCATTCAGTCTCTCCTGACTGCGTACAAGCGCCAGTTCGGTCTGCTTCATGTTAGGGCTGTTTTCCTCGGCAATGTCCAGCGCCCGGTCCATGGTAAGCAGTGCCTGGGCCGTCAGGGGGCTTGCTCCCATGGCCAGAATCCCAACCATCAGCAAGAACCATTTGTGTATTCTTAGATTATCCATATCATATAACTTTCTGACATTTAGCTTTTATCTCTCAGCTTTTGGCTGTTTCATCTTTTCCTTACCCATTTGACAGCATCGGCAATGACTCTGCGGCCGTCGGTTTCGTTGGTCAGTGTAACAACTGCTGTATCGGCCGGGAAATGGAAGGAGCCCAGACGGTTCCATCCATCTTCCGGGCTATTCAGTTCAAACACCAGTGATTCTGTTCCTTCGTTGGAAGAAATGGTATAGTTGTAATCAGCTCCTTTATCGGCAAATTCGGGTCCGAAGCGCCTCTCTCCCTGACCTGGACCCTGATTGGATCCTCCCTGCTGACCCCCTCCCTGGTCTCTCCTGGAAGGACGCTTGTACATGGCTGATACGGGAATGTAGACATATACATCGTAGAATCCTTTTTCGGGGAGTACCGAGCTCCAGCTTACATAATTACCGCCATCCCCGTTTCGGATGGCCATGGCCGAACGAACGATCTCCCCATAATAGGCAGAATGGGCCACGGGAGTCCATTGTGACGGGGTCCACCATTCATTCAGACTCTCATATTTAAGTCCTTCCTCCTTCACTTTCCTGGAATCGATGTATTGTTTCAGTTTGCTCTCGTGGGAAACCGAATAAGCGTAAAATCCATCGTCTTCGTTATCTACCACAAACTCATCTTCGTAGGTATAGTTTACTTCCTTCTCTGTGCTACGTTCGTATTCGTCCAGGTTGGCATGCTCCACTTCTGTGGCCGAGCGAAGAAAATTGTTGTAGCTGGAAGGGATGTTTCCCGAGATCAGTGTGTTCACAGTCATCATCATTGGCCGGTCATAAAGCACCACCTGCACATCTCTTGTCTCTCCCGGATCCACTTCATGTACCCTTTGCTCTTCGGTCATGCCCCCGCCTCCGCCAAATCCTCCCTGGCCCATGATCCGGAAATTCATATTCACCAGGCCCTTGGAGTCTCCCACATTGGATATCCTGTATTTTACCAGGTAGACATCTCCTATATCGTCCCGGGTTTGCAGATATTCGGGTTCGGAGATCTTAAAGGTGGCCATGCCCTCCCCTTTGTTGATAACATCCAGGTAAGGGGCTATTTCCACCCCGAATTCCCTGTAGAAATCCCGGGAGAACTGCTCAAATGTAATTTCGGCGAAAGCATGATCTTCCAGATAGTAGTAGAAGAAATAATCGAAGTCGCTCTGGCCTACCCTGTTTTGCAGGGCTGAAATGATAAAGCTTCCGGTCTGATTGATCAGGGAGGAGGTAAGTTCTGTATCCCATTCTCCAAAGAGCTCAATCATACTCTTGTCCTGTAGCGCCAGATTGGCCCTCTCCTTTTCTGTGATTCCCCCCGTGAATCCCTGCCTTGGCGAGACTTCAAATCCTTCCTTCAGGTAAATTTCCAGCATGGAATTTAGAACGGGATATTCTGAGGAGCTGATTCCGGTGACGTAGGAGTAGTAGAGTGGAAAAACGCAATAGGGATTCTTTGAATAGAGATCTTCGTTATAAGCAATCAGGTTCTCTCCTCCATCTCCCCCTCCAAAACCTCCTCCACCTCTGGTACGGATACCAGTATTAAAGAAGGTATTCTGAAGGAAGCGCTTAAACTGATCCACCTGGATTTCCCTGGGACTCCGTTTGTTCTCACGCTCCCGGTCACGCCGTTCCTCCGCCTTTTTGAATCTTTCAAAATCAAGGGTGTTGATTCCTGCTCCTTTTTCCGGCATCAGGATCATCTCAGGCAGAATGGTCTCTACAGTCTGAATGTAGGGCCTTTCATAGGCATGGTACTGGATGGGTACCTCTACCAGGTTGATTCTTTCAAAAGGGTAGTAAAGGTCCAGCTCATCCAATTCATAGTTATCTTTCTGTTCCCTGATCAAAGCTTCAATGGTATCTCCGATTTCTGAAAAATAGCCGGAGAAGTAATCATGGCTTGGATCCAGGTAGAGGTTGTATTCCACTTCATCGATGGTCATGCTTCTTCGTTCCAGCCGGGCTATCACCAGGGGGAGTACACTCAGGTCGTGCTCAGGACTAAAGCTGAATCCTCCCGCAATGGTGTCCACCTTCCCAGGGGCAATGGCAATCATTCCCGAGTCGGGACGAACGCTTAGCCTGAAGCTGGCAAAATCGAGTTCCTGAGGCTGGAAGTTCTCCATGTTAAAGCCCACACCTGCCCTGGGATACCAGTTGAGTTCCGGAGTCAGCAACATGTAGTCTGGATGTATGATACCTGGTTCCTTATCGATAGTGGCCACTGCAGCCCGCTTTAAGGCTTCCACCTGTTCCCTGGGAATATCAAGGTAAGCGACCGATCCGTCCGGAATCCCTGAAAAATAAAAATCCAGGCTTCCCCTTCTTCCGGCCATAAGTCCATTCTCAGGGACAATTCGGATGAGCTGCTCGCTGCGCAGGTACTCAACCTCCCTCCCCCGATCCTTGATGCTGTCGATCCGAAATCCCGGATTCAGGGAGAAAACCAGGGTGTCCAGTTTTTCCTGTCCCATGTTCCTGTAACGCAGAGAAGAGGAGATTCGAAGCCTTTTGCTGTTCTGCTCCACTTCGATCTGATTGCTTTCCACATCCACCACGTACAGGCCCGCATATTGGTTATTAAGGGATAGGTATTTTTCACGTTTCTGCGCCGTATCGTGAAAGGAATCGTAATACCGGTACCCAAACCAGAGTCCCCCGGCCACAAATCCCACGAACAGAAACAGGTTCAGGAAGTTCCACCGCCCTGTCTGTGGAAGCCGGTTCAGGAAGCGGATGGTCGCAAAAATAAATCCCATGCCCAGCATCAGGTAAGCAAGACGGTGCAGCAAGATCCGCTGTGGATCGGCAAAACCGATAAAATCTGAATAGACCATGGGGAAATTAAAGGCCATGTAATCCAGCATCCCATAAGCCTTATCCTGGAAATAGGCCAGGGTAAGTCCGATATATCCCAGGAGAACCAGGAAGGTAACTGCCTGACTCCGGAATAGAATCATCAGAAAAAACGAGAGCCCCAGGATGAATACCAGGGTGGGCAAAGTGATCAGCAGGGGATAGTAGAGATAGGCTTCCCAAACCACAGGAACATCCTTTATTATTAAATTAAATATCAGGGACATGGAAAGAGCTATAATGACCAGGGCCAGGAAAAGTGCCAGGATTCCCAGGGTTTTCCCCATCACATATTCTCCATTGGTGATGGGCCTGGCATAAATCACTTCGGTGGTATCCAGCTTTTTGTCACGCTTCATAAAATCGGAGGCCAGAAAAACGGCAATTACCGCCTGGGAAACATTAATAAACAGGACATTGATATAAGGCATGTTGGCTGCAATGGCCCTGAAGGTCCACCGTGCATTGGGTTCCCCAAACATACCCATGTTCGTTCCAAATAATATGAAGAGAGCCAGGATAGCAAATATCCGGAAGAACCAGCTCCTGAAAAGCGTTTTGCTTTCATAAGTGGCCACGTTCCATATGTTGATCAGGTTCATCAGAGGTTCCAGTGCTCCAGTTTATTGTCCATATAATGCACATAAGCATGCTCAAGGTTGGGATTCACAGGAGTGGCTTCGATGGAAGCCGGCTTCTCTCCAACAAACTGGATCTCCCAACCTCCTCCCGATGGAATAGTGGAGATGATGGGCACATCTTCTTTCAGTTTCTCATACTGTAATTGTGTAACCTCGGACCGCCAAACATGTCCCTGGGCCAGTTCCACCAGTCTGTCGGGTGTGCCCTGGTAAATCAGGGATCCTTCATTCAGCAGAGCCATCTGGTTGCAAGTACTTGATATATCGCCCACGATATGAGTGGAAAGAATGATGATGGTTTCGCTGCGTCCAAGGTCGGACAATAGGTTTCGGAACCTGATCCGTTCTTCGGGATCCAGTCCGGTGGTGGGCTCATCCACAATAATGATCGAAGGGTGAGCTATCAGAGCCTGTGCAATTCCCAGCCTTCTTTTCATTCCACCTGACAATTTGTTGGCCATCCTGTTCCTGAACTCAAACAGTCCGACACTCTCCAGCATTTCATCCACACGCTCCCTTCTCTCCTTTCTGGAGTACATCCCTCCCAGGCGAGCAGCATAATCAAGAAATTCCCAGGATTTCAACTTGGCAAAGAAGCGGAAGTCCTGAGGCAGGTAGCCTACCATTTGACGGATCTCCTTGCGGTATAAGCCGATATCCCTGCCATCTATAAGCACTTCTCCTTCGGAAGCCTGCATCAATGTGACCAGGATGCGCATCAGGGTGGATTTACCTGCTCCGTTGGGCCCCAGAAGACCGAACATCCCATTAGTGATTGTCAGGTTCACTTCATCAAGTGCCTTGAATCCTCCCGAATAGGTCTTGGTAAGGTTTTTAATTTCTATTTGCAATGGGCAGTAATTAGGATTTCCTTTA
>Ga0316192_10002667_pt1 | contig 13046 bp, 8 predicted proteins | sample MerIslwburrow_MG_FD_204931 | JGI IMG/M metagenome (GOLD analysis project Ga0316192, IMG submission 204931) | Coastal sediment microbial communities from Maine, United States - Merrow Island worm burrow | ecosystem: Environmental > Aquatic > Marine > Coastal > Sediment | place: USA: Maine...
GGTGGGCGCCAGTGTCGATTGCTACGGCCAGCATTTGCCTCTGAAGTCGGCAGTGATCTTTGGTGGAGTGAAGATAAATCCGCAGATTGAGAAGCTGCGTCATGGAGTCGATATTCTGGTAGCAACACCAGGGCGACTGCTGGATCATGTCTCCCAAAAGACGCTGGATCTCTCCAAGATTGAGATCCTGGTTTTGGATGAAGCAGATCGCATGCTGGATATGGGGTTTATTCGTGATATCCGAAAGATTTTGGCATTGCTTCCAAAAGATCGTCAAAACCTGCTCTTCTCCGCAACATTTTCGGGTGATATTAAAAAGCTGGCAGATAGTCTGTTGAAAAGCCCTGTGCTTATTGAAGTGGCACGACGCAATATGACTGCCGAGGGTGTTGATCAGATTGTTCATACAGTAGACCGTAAGCGCAAACGTGAGTTGCTCTCATTTTTAATTGGCTCCCAAAATTGGAAGCAGGTTCTGGTATTTACCCGCACCAAACATGGTGCTAACAAGCTTGCTCAGCAGTTGGATCGTGATGGCTTGAGTGCAGCAGCCATTCATGGCAACAAGAGCCAGGGCGCACGTACGCGAGCTTTGGCAAATTTTAAACAGGGTGAAGTCCGAGTGTTGGTGGCCACAGATATTGCGGCCCGTGGGTTAGATATTGATCAGTTGCCACATGTGGTGAATTTTGAACTGCCTAATGTGCCAGAGGATTATGTGCATCGTATTGGTCGTACCGGTCGTGCTGGCAATGAGGGAGAGGCTGTCTCATTGGTTTGCGTGGATGAGCTTAAGTTGTTGCGGGATATTGAGCGGCTGATCAAGCGAGAGATACCAAAGGTTGTGGTGCCTGGTTATGAGACTGACCCTACTATCAAGGCCGAGCCGATTGGAGGCAAGCGACAGGGCGGTAATCAACGTCATGATAGAGGGCGGAGAGCTCAGGGAAATAGCGGCAATGCCTCTCATGCAAAACAAAAGCCCAGCCGGAAACCATCGGGAGCCAAAGGGGCATCAGCTGATGGTGCAGATGGCGCTGCAGCCCCTCGCTCCGGTAGAAAACCAGGGAAGCCGCAGGTGGCGGCTTATCAGCGGCGTGCCGCTTCTGGACAAAAGAGCGAGCGCCCATCGCTTTTGGGTGGAAAAAGATAACTTTTTCGACCAATAATAATTTCCACTATCGGTGGTTTTTGGCTACAATGCCGGGTTTTGCTAAGCTAGACGGTTGAGCTGTTACGACTTTACATATCGTACTGCTTCACTTGGCTTTGAGCTGCCACAAGAATCTGACTGATTTTATCATCCAAACCGTAGGTCATTGGCCTTCGCGTCTGTTAGGTTGAAATGAGTGAGATCTGTGTAAATGGGGCTCATAGGCCCCAGTTAACCAGGCCACCCAAGATACGCTCAAGGATGCCTACCAGATTTTTTTGCCTAACATTTAGAGACAACTATGAAAGACCTATCACGCTACCGAAATATCGGCATCTTCGCTCATGTGGATGCAGGTAAAACCACCACCACCGAGCGAATTCTCAAACTGACCGGTAAGATTCATAAGATTGGTGAGGTGCACGATGGTGCAGCCACCACCGATTTCATGGATCAGGAGCAGGAGCGTGGTATCACCATTCAGTCTGCCGCAACCTCATGCGAGTGGAATGATCACCGTCTAAACATCATCGATACCCCAGGCCACGTTGACTTCACCATCGAAGTGTACCGTTCCCTCAAAGTACTTGATGGCGGTGTTGGTGTTTTCTGTGGCTCTGGTGGTGTTGAGCCTCAGTCTGAGACCAACTGGCGCTATGCCAATGACTCAGAAGTTGCCCGCATCATCTTTGTGAATAAACTTGATCGCCTGGGTGCTGACTTCTACCGTGTTACCAAACAGGTTGAAGATGTGTTGGGTGCTAACCCACTCGTTATGACCCTGCCAATCGGTACTGAAGATGATTTTGCTGGTGTTGTTGATCTGCTTACTCGCAAAGCCTGGGTTTGGGATGACTCTGGTGATCCGCTGAATTATGAAATTCAAGATGTGCCTGCTGATATGGCAGATGATGTTGAAACCTGGCGTGAGCAGCTGATTGAAAAAGCCCTTGAGGAAGACGATGAGGCGATGGAGAAGTATCTAGATGGTGAAGAGCCTGATATAGATACCATCAAGGCTTGTATTCGTAAAGGTACGATTGCGCTAAATTTCTTCCCTACCTACTGTGGCTCTGCTTTCAAGAACAAAGGTGTGCAGTTGGTGTTGAATGCTGTAGTTGATTACCTGCCTTGTCCAACAGAGATTAAGCCTCAGCCTGAGGTCGATCCAGAGGGTAATCCAACGGGTGAATTTGCAGAGATTGATCCTGATAAGCCATTGCGCGCATTGGCCTTCAAAATCATGGATGACCGTTTTGGTGCGCTGACCTTTATCCGTATCTACTCTGGCACCATGGGTAAGGGAACCACTGTACTTAACACCTTTACCGGTAAGACAGAGCGTATCGGTCGTATTGTTGAAATGCATGCTGAAGAGCGTATCGAACTGGATTCAGCCCAGGCTGGTGACATCGTAGCTGTGCTGGGCATGAAGAATGTCCGCACCGGCCATACCCTGTGTGATCCTAAATTCCCTGCCACCCTGGAACCAATGGTCTTCCCTGATCCTGTGATCTCTGTCGCTATCTCGCCAAAGGATAAAGGCGGCTCTGAGAAGATGGGTGTTGCACTGAATAAGATGACGCAGGAAGATCCTTCATTCCGCGTTGAAACTGATGAAGAGAGTGGCGAAACCATCCTTAAGGGCATGGGTGAGCTGCACCTTGATATTAAAGTTGACATCCTCAAGCGTACCCACGGTGTTGAAGTAGAGGTCGGCAAACCACAGGTAGCCTACCGCGAAACCATCACCAAGCTGGTTGAAGATAGCTATACCCACAAGAAACAGTCTGGAGGTTCCGGTCAATTTGGTAAGATTGATTACACCGTTGAGCCAGGTGAACCAGGTAGTGGGTATGAATTCAAATCGGTTGTAACCGGTGGTAACGTGCCAAGAGAGTTCTGGCCTGCTGTAGAGAAAGGCTTCAGACTGAGTTTAGAGCAGGGTGTTTTAGCTGGCTTCCCTTGTCTTGATGTTAAAGTTACTCTGGTTGATGGCTCCTTCCATGCGGTTGACTCCTCTGCGATTGCTTTTGAAATTGCAGCTAAAGGCGCTTATCGTCAGTCCATTCCAAAGGCGGGTCCTCAGCTGATTGAGCCGATCATGAAGGTTGACGTATTCACACCGGAAGATCACGTGGGTGATGTGATTGGTGATCTTAATCGCCGTCGTGGCATGATCAAATCTCAGGAAGCTGGTGTAACATCCGTTCGCATCAAAGCCGATGTTCCGCTGAGTGAGATGTTTGGTTACATTGGTGATCTGCGTACTATGACCTCAGGTCGTGGTCAGTTCTCAATGGAGTTCTCACACTACCTGCCATGTCCAAAAAATGTGGCGGATGACGTAATCAAAGAAGTTGAAGAACGTAATGCTGCAAAGTAAGTAGCTAAGCGCTGTAAAAAAATAGCCGGGCAGTGAAAACTGCCCGGCTATTTTTTTGCGCCGCTTTTTTCTGTATCACCCAAACTTTCTTTTTGAGATGAAAACACTATCTTGATGCTAAGCCCTCCAGTATCTCGGATTCTCTATTGTTTATACTGGAATAAAACTCTTTTATGTTTGCGCTATTATTGGTGGTACAAGCAAGCAGATCTTTATTAGAAAGTGGGGCAAACTGGAAAGGAGGCAGCCAATGAAAGAGTGGCATATTTCTCACGCGATACTCAAAAAGTGGGGGTCAGTTCAGCTTTCTCATCATGATTAAAGTGAGTAATATCTACGGGCATACATCTTTATCGTACAAAAAGCCACCTTCAGTCTGGTGCAATGGGCTGACATAGGACAAGCTTATTTGCAGAGCGAATTATAATTATTGAAGAGGCCTCAGGAGATTGGTTACTACGGGTGGGTTGTTTATTAAGCCACTGAATAGGCATTTAATATCATGATAATTAGTCACCGCAAGAAATTTATTTTTACAAAAACAGTAAAAACAGCAGGGACATCAATAGAGTGTTATTTTGAGAGATTTGCAATGCCAGAGGGTACTTGGTCTTTTTCTGAAGGGAGAGAGGAAGCTATATCAGAGGCAGGGGTTATAGGTCGCAGGGCCGGATCTATTGAGGGATGCAGTTTTTACAATCATATGCCAGCAAAAGAGATCATTGATAATGTGGGTTTGGATTTATGGGATGCTTATTACAAGTTTACAATTATTAGAAACCCTTTCGATAAAATGCTGTCTGCCTTTTTTTTCTTTCAAAAAGAGGCTAAGCATTATCCACATAACAGACAAATTGAAGCCTTTAGATGCTGGCTTGACTATAACTCATTGATTAAGAATCATAGATCATGCTGGGTGTTTGATCGTGACAAATATATGCTGGGTGATGATGTATGCGTTGATTTTTTTATTCGCTACGAAAATTTAGAACAAGATTTAATGCATGTGTGTGAAAAGTTAGATATACTTTGGAAGCCAGCTTTGCTGCTAAAACTCAAATCAGGTAGCAAACCGAAAAAGCATCCAAATCGATGCTTCTATGATGAAGTATCTATTAAAAAAGTACTAGACTGGTTCGAATTTGAGTTTAATTTCTTCGGCTATTCAAGGATGCCGTAACATATCCTCAATGAATTCATTGGCTGTGATGTAATTATTCTTATAAAGACAAGGTATGTAACGATTTTTATAATCATCCATTGCTATGCTCCTTCAGGTGGAGCTTAGCATAAGAGAATGGCGTGACTGTGCTGCATTCAACATTAAATAAAAGCCACAGCTACTAGTGGGGCTTTACAGTCCTGTTAAAGTCAAACCAAGTTACATTGGTTTGGCTCCCTTTTCGGCTGCTTTATGGTAAGCAAAATTTACTCCATAAGAACGTTCATGTGTCTGATGATCTACGAGGTTATTTAAAACCTTTTTTTGTCCTTCGAGCATGGATCTTAGCTCTGCAATTTGCCACTTCAGGCTTGCAATCTCAGTATCCCTCTTATCGATAGATTCGCTCAACCCCTTGATTGCAGCTAATGCTATGCCGCCCACATCCAATGTAGCAATCTTTGTATCGTCATTGCCCAATCCAAAGGCTTTTGCAAAATCCTGTGCCATTGGGCCAACACGCTTCACTTCTGGATTAGTCTTAAAATTCCATCGTGTTATTGGGAGTGTTTTGAGCTTAGCCAATATCTCAGATGCATCCACATCCTCAAAATTCTCTTTCAGGTGGACACTGGAGCTTTCTGTAAGTGTTCCGGCAATTGTTAGATTGCCAGCCTTATCAAGGTCAAACTCCCTAATGCCATCGTCATCATCACTGATTCGGAAGCTATTGTTACTATTCAGCGCCCATCCGTATGCATAATTTGAATTAACTAGCACCATTGAAGATGGACCATTATTTTCCAATCTTGCCATTTCCCGGTATACAACCGTAGAGTTTGTTTCTTCAACAAACAGCTTTGCTGTGTCATCACTTTTTTGGATATGCAGAGCAGTGGTCGGATTACTTGTTCCCATACCAATCTGGCTGTTGTTATCAATATACAAAGCGTTAGAGTCTGCTCCTGGCTCGATTCTGAAGGGAAGTGTGCTCCCATTTGTTGCATCCCTAATAAAGAAGTTGGCTTCATTCCCAGCGACATCCCAGGTCTGTGGAGTAAACCCTGATGAGCCATCCTGATCCAGACGTGTTGTCGGTGTATTACCACTCTTTACATGAATATCAACTACGGGGGTAGAGGTGCCGAGACCTAGACGACCACCATCATCTATGTAGAGGGCATTGGATGGTGCACCTGCTTCGATAGTAAACGGGGTTCTCCCTCCATCGATGTCATCAATGGAAAACTTATTTGCACCACCATTGGAGCTGTCATTGAAGGTGATTTGCCAATCATTGCTTGGGAAAGAGGCGGTTGAAGAGGTATCCACAGCCCTGATACGCAGATTGTTTTCTTTAAGCCGGAGAGTGTCAAATCCAAAAGATTCACCATTGACACAGTCAAAGCCAACACAGGTGCTACCATCAATAATGAGGTCATCAAGGATAACTTGGTCGGCAATAGCTGTGCCATTGCCTATGACTAGTAGGGATGCTGCTAATGCCATATTAATCTTCATGAGTCTTCTCCTGGGAGTATTCCGTACCTGTTTTGCCCGAAGGGGCTTGCTGGTTTAGCATAGCTCCGATTATTACTCTTCTGCTTCCACTGCGGGTGCTAACTGAGCTCCGCCTGTCAATCTAAATCCGCCTGCCTGGATGGTTGGACCAGTCACTGATGGTGGCTTTGCAGAAACGAGTCTGCCATCTGATGCCTCCTCCGAGTCTGTTCCAGTGGTTGAGGATTGTGGTGTACTAGGTATTATGCGAATCTCATAGCGGTATTGCCCATCAGGTAGTCCACCTTCTTTCTGAAGGTAGGCACTTTCACCTGCCGGTAGTCTCCGTTGGATCAAAAAACTGCCTGGACCAGCAACAGTAACATCTAGTGCATAACTCGATGAAGAGGCCACACTGATGCCATTTGCACTAGGTGTGAGGGTGGCAAGCTCATTTTCAGCTATAGCTGAGCCAGTTGTGAGCGTTAAAGTAAGGATTGCATATATAATCAATCGGTTACTGTATTTTCTCATTGGATTACCTCCTGTAACGCCACTGATGGTGAATTCCAGCTAAAGCATTTAAAAAATATACCTGGGAATGAACAAACAGTAGCAATACGCATAGTTAATTTCAATGGTCGGTTGGCGATTTAACTTCTAGATATTGATCTATTTTTGGGTTTTCAATGCGCTGAACCACACCATTTGGCCATTGTATCTCCATGGCCGCAATTTTTTTGGATTGCCCCAGCCCGAAATGAGCGCTAGCAGGATGCTGGGATGAGAATGAATCCCCCGTAACCAGGCGAGTCATTTGAATGCCTTTTTCACTGGTTAGTTTGATCGTTGCTCCTATAGGAGAAAAGCCTGGGCCAGCCTGGAGATGAACTCCGATCCAATGTCCTGCTTGTTCCAGTTGATTGCTGTAAACATGTACCGTGTAGCTGTTCTTATCCAGACCTTGAGTCTTGAATTCCACTGTCAGTAGGTCAACCCGACCATCCCCATCCAGGTCATCTGTAACCACGGCGCGGCCATCGTATTCAAATGCGGCTCCCATAAGATAGGCGATATTAATGAAGTCCGTTCCTCCATTGTTCATGAAAAGAACTTTGTGTTCATAGCCATTCCAGGAGATATCGGCATGGCGCAGTGCACTGGAGACCGATTGAAATAATTTGTCCTGCTCAAAATCCGGCTTTGAACCTTCGGTATAGATGTCGTGTCGCCAGAAGGTGGTGCAATAGTCCTGGGTACTTTTGCCACTGTAGTGCCCGTTGGCCACGAAGATGTCTTTGTCGCCATCATTATCGAAATCGAACGAGCTGGCTCCCCACGACCAGCCAGTACGAGCAACTAGGTCATTGAAGGGAGCCTCCGAGAATCGATCACCATTGCGCAAGAACATCCTGTTTCCGTAGCCCATATTTTGGCGCATCTGATTGAATTTAGGCTTGTCGTCGCGCCTGAGCCCCATTTTTTCGAGGCGTCTTGCCGTGGTTGAACTCATCCCTATAACATAGAGGTCTAGTTTTCCATCCATATTATAATCAGCGAAGGTATGCCCCATGCCGAAAAAGTGGCGGTTTCCTCCGAAGTCGTCACTGATATCGGTAAAATGCCCTTTTCCATCATTTAGGTACATGTCCATGCCTGCATAGTCGCTAACAACGACTAGATCCATATCAAGGTCGTCGTCCAAATCCACAAGGGAGCTGCTGTAGGTTCGTCGAAAGCGTTTGGGGGCCAGGCCTGACTGCTTCGTGATATCCGTGAAGTTTCCTTTGCCATCATTACGTAGCAAGTAGGCGGGAAAGCCATCATTGGCATCAAAATAGGGAGTAGGCCACTGACCCTGGCGATAAGCATACTTGTAGTTGGCAATGAAGAGATCAAGATCCCCATCACCATCAATATCTCCAGCAGTAAAACTCTTCGGCTGCTTGAAGTGGGCATCTGCAGCACGCCTACCAGCCTGGGTGAATTTTCCCTCACTGTCTCCTTCAAATAGCAGTGGATATCCTTTTTGGCCCACAGCGACGTAATCGACCGCTCCATCACCTGTAAAGTCGGCCAGCACAGCAGCATCGTAGATAGCGGGGTTACCGGGCAGAAAGGTTTCTGCTTCAAAAATGCCTTTACCTTTGTTCCGGATAAGCATGTTTTGGCCACCGACGATTATTTCTGACAGCCCATCACCATTCAGGTCATACACATGCAGTGGCAGCACAAGGGGGTTTTTGCTTGTACCGTTAATTTTGAACACCTCTTTAAATGCCGGCGGAGCATGGCGCTCCAGTATCTCCATGTCATTTACGGTGATTATTTTCGGGGCTGGCATGCCTTCTTTGTCATTGGTGCTCGACCAGTCGACAGCCAAATGAGCCCGGATAATCACTCGGTGCGAGCTTTCCTGATGGAAGGCATGAATAGTCATAGATACTTGGGATTTTGCAGCTTGATCATCAATGGCTGGGGTAAAACGGCTATGGTGCCATTCGGTATGCTCAATATGGTAGCCTGCAGATCGATACTTCCTTAATAATTCGTACCATTTTTCTGGAGAGAAGGCGAGTGTGCCGCTACTGAATTTAGTTCGTCTTATTTGAAGATCCAGTTCTTCGCTGCTTTCTACTGTTCCAATATTCAAGGTGGTAAACGGAAAACCTGCCAGCACCTTGAATTTGTCTTGTGTCTTCAAGAGTTCATCCCAAAGCCTGGTAAAAATGGCCTCGTGGCGCTGGGCCCCAACTTCAGGCTCCCATAGGCTTTGATCCAGAAGTTGCCTATCGAGCATCAGCTGTTCTGCACTCCGACCCTGGCTTATTGCTGGGGTGCCTTGTGAAGTGGCCCAGGCTGCAGGAGATAATATAATCAACAGGCAGATGAATAGAGAAGGTGTCATATTAAGCGCTGCTTTAGCATGATCTGTTCTATGGTTTTGCATTTATGTAGTATTTTCTCAATTAAGTCAGAGCCGCAGTACTCGTGACACTGTAGTATCAGCGACCTATGAAAATTAGCTTGCTAAAATCATATTCGCTTATTGCTGCTAGTTTGCATCAAAGCGACATCGCTAATAATTTTACGGAGCCCAAAAAAGACCCTTAGCAGGACAAGCAGACTCAAAGTGCAGAATTTGTCTTTTAAGCTCTGTCCCCTTGGCTCTTTGCGCGTCTGTATCATTGATTGCCTTTTTTACCAGGGTTCGCAATTTCAATGCCGCACACCACGTTAGTAGTATTGCCAAGGCTATCCACTGCACTAGCGGCATTGCCGCTGCTGTCCTCTGCCTCCAGAGTCCAGTTGATAAATGTACCTACACCACCACTGTCAGAAATTGTTATTGAACTACCTGAGAGAGTTACAATGCATGAGTCAGTTTTGTCTACTCGTTTCCCCTTTTTAGTGAATTTGTAGCAGTCATAAGCAATGATCTGAGGTATAACAACATCACAAGCATCACTAGCAGTTGCCGTGAATGAGATTGGGGCATCCGGGGGAGTAATGGTTGCTGGCGATTGGCAATTAACCACCGGTGCTAGGTTGTCTGTTACGGTGACAGTAGCCGAACAGCTAGCTAATGCCCCTTCTTCATCAGTTACGGTCAGTGTTACGTCTGTGCTACCCAAACCGTAAGGTCCCACTGGGGTCTGCACAAGGGCAATTGCCCCCCCTTCCGGATCATATGAACCATTGTTGATATTTACATTCACAGTACAATTATCAGCCCCACTTACAACAGCAATGTCCTGACACAAGGCAACCGGAAGCTCATTATCAGGCGCATTAGGATCGGTAGGGATTACGGGGATGATCAATCCACCATTTGCTGTAGCGACTTTAAAATGACCGTAATCAGTTAGCACTCGGGGGTCAGAAGGTATGGCCCCAGCATCTTTTAGACAGTCCAAGAAAACTTCTCCGGGCGTTGGGTCACCAGTGCCACTGGAAAGCCCCTGATTGCCCCCTTCAGCCTCACGCACACTGGCATGTGTTGTTCCACACTGGCTGGTATTTGATGTGTCAGGTACGATGCGAACTTCCCAATCGTACTCCCCTTCCTTCAACCCGGCTGTACTGAATTGTGGTGTTGCACCGCCGGTAAATTCTAAGCGGCAGGCAAATGGGTTCGGTTCACAGTAAGCAGGAACTGTCGCATCCTGTTCCGGCCCCGTTAAGGCAAGAATCACCTTATCTACTAAAAACCCTGTTGTGGATATTTGCCACTCAACCGTATCACCCTGCTGGCTGAGAGATATAAGGTCAGAACCATGTGCCGCGCTAAGAAACAACGTCGGCATTGAAAACATGATCACTGATGCGGTGAATTTTCTATCCATATTATTTTCTCCGACGATGATAGCTGATTCTTGCTGCTTAATTTATAGTTTATCAGAGTGGCCACAGCTTAATTATGCGCTGACCACCTAATATCTTCAAATAGAACGATTCGCAGACAGCAATTATCTACCAGCTTAAATGTAAAGATAGTCTAAATTTAAGTTGCGCGAAAAGAAGAGCTGATTCTGACAATAAATAGCTCTGAACTTAGCATCAAAGATGTACCGGATAATAGGCCTAATATTATGCTAATCCAGATGGGGATTGTATTACTTGTTGCGGCTTAAATTAAAAATCCAGCCAAAGCTGGATTTTTAATTTATTGATATGTGGTGGGCCCGGTAGGACTCGAACCTACGACCAAGGGATTATGAGTCCCCTGCTCTAACCAACTGAGCTACAGGCCCTGTTTTTTACCGCTGGATTATACCAATTATTGATTGTCAGAATCCAAAAAACTTCGCATGCGTTCAGAGCGTGAGGGGTGGCGAAGTTTGCGCAGAGCCTTTGCTTCAATTTGACGGATGCGTTCGCGGGTCACATCAAATTGTTTGCCGACCTCTTCCAGGGTGTGGTCAGTATTCATGTCTATACCAAAACGCATGCGCAGTACTTTTGCTTCACGTGAGGTTAGGCTGGTGAGCATGTTTTGTGTCGCTTCACGTAGGCCTTCAACTGTTGCAGAATCTGCTGGAGACACCACGCCTGAGTCCTCAATAAAATCGCCGAGATGAGAGTCTTCATCATCACCAATGGGGGTCTCCATTGAGATGGGTTCTTTGGCAATCTTTAATACCTTGCGCACTTTGTCTTCTGGCATTTCCATACGTTCGGACAACTCTTCAGGTGTGGCTTCGCGCCCCATCTCTTGAAGCATTTGCCGGGAGATGCGATTGAGTTTGTTAATGGTTTCGATCATGTGCACTGGAATACGAATGGTGCGAGCTTGATCGGCAATGGAGCGGGTAATGGCTTGTCTGATCCACCAAGTAGCGTAGGTGGAGAATTTATAACCGCGCCGATATTCAAATTTATCAACCGCTTTCATCAGGCCAATGTTGCCTTCCTGAATGAGATCCAGGAACTGGAGCCCACGGTTGGTGTACTTTTTAGCGATAGATATAACAAGTCGCAGGTTGGCTTCGACCATCTCTTTTTTGGCGCGCCGTGCTTTGGCTTCACCAATGGACATGCGGCGGTTGGTTTCTTTGATCTCGCCAATGCTCAGGTGGCTATCTTTTTCTATTTCAAGCAGGCGCTTTTGGAGCCGCTGAATTTCGTCAGCGTGCTGCGTTAGGTTTTCCGAGTAGCTTTTACCGGCGGCTATTTGAGTTTGCAGCCAATCCAGATTTGTCTCGTTTTCTGGGAAAGAGGTAATAAAGCTCTTGCGCGGCATCTTGGCCTGTGTGATGCACAGGTTCATGATGGTGCGTTCTTGGCTACGAATGCGAGCTATGGTCTCGCGGAGAGCACCTACTAGAGTTATAAATACACGAGGAGTGAGTTTGAATTCAAGAAAACCAGCTGTTACAGCTTCGCTGGCTTGTTTTGTCTTTTCGTGATCTCTGCCGTTCTTCTCAAGACTGGCAATCCATGTGGCGGTATGCTCGTGCAGTGCGGCTGCTTTCTCAAGTGCTTCCTCTGGATCCGGACCGGTATCGACCTCTTCCTCTTCCTCGTCAGTCTCTTCTTTTGCGCCCGTTGTATTGGGGCGTGCAATTTCGTCTGTTTCGTTTGGATCCACAAAGCCGCTGATGATGTCTGTAAGGCGGAGATCACCCTGTTTAAATTCATCCAGCATGGAGAGCAATATGGCCACTGCGCCTGGGTATGTTGATACGGCGGCAGAGACCTGCTTTAGACCCTCTTCGATGCGCTTTGCGATTTTTAGTTCGCCTTCGCGGGTCAGTAGTTCTACTGTACCCATTTCACGCATATACATGCGTACAGGGTCTGTGGTGCGACCGAATTCGCTGTCGACGCTAGCAAGGGCAGCGGCGGCAGCTTCGGCAGCATCTTCATCAGCTGTTGCGGCGGCTTGGGCCAGTGTTTGATCGTCGGCATCAGGTGCTGTTTCATGCACCAGAATGCCCATATCATTGATCATGCGAACAATGTCTTCGATCTGGTCTGCTTCCACGATACCAGGGGGAAGGTGGTCATTGACCTCTGCGTAGGTAAGGAAGCCTTGTTCCTTGCCTTTGGCGATCAATTGTTTTAACTTTGACTGCTGCTCTTGTTGATCCATTTCCAACCTAGCGCCAACGGGCGAATTAAGTATTCGAGTTTGCATAAACGAACCAGTTTAGCATGCCATTCCGACCTATTCTAGGTTGGAGCCTCTTTTTGTGTGGAAATTTGCTTAACTGGTTTGTGTAGGGTCACTTTTTTCCTGGATACAGTTGGCGTAGACGCTCTTTGTACTGCTCTTCTGTGATAGTGCCTTCTTTATATTGTTTGAGCAGCAACTCTGGAGTTTGTTCCTTGAGCTGCTCTTG
>Ga0316192_10002671_pt1 | contig 13036 bp, 12 predicted proteins | sample MerIslwburrow_MG_FD_204931 | JGI IMG/M metagenome (GOLD analysis project Ga0316192, IMG submission 204931) | Coastal sediment microbial communities from Maine, United States - Merrow Island worm burrow | ecosystem: Environmental > Aquatic > Marine > Coastal > Sediment | place: USA: Maine...
CCTGTTTCAAGTCCGGCGTTTTGCAAATAGTTGGCAATAATGGTGGCGTGATGTCCTCCTCCGACGACGACGGCGTCAAAGCTCATGTCGGCCATAATCGTTGCTCCTTATTATCCGAGTTAGAATTCTAAATTATAGTTCGTCTCTAATTCACGCTTGATGCCAAGCGCTATCCTTTCAGCTTCGACAACGGGTTGGCGGGTACGCTGCTGTCTGCGGATTCCTTGAGAGCCGACAGCGGACTGGAGGATGTCCCGGACTCCTGTTCCGCAGAACCACCGGATGATTCAGCCGTTTGCGCCCTGGCTTTGGTGGAGCGTCCCTCCGCCCCTGACTTAGGTTTTTTAAATAATAAAAATCGACCCGCGACAACCGCCAGCAACGCCTTCCACAGTACCGAAGGCTTAAGTCCCATGACAATCGCCTGGCGCAGATCACTGGGCTCCATGTAGACTTTGATCGTCCAGTGCAACGGTTCGGTGGACACCATGGTTAATTGTAAAACCTGCTGGTTGTCGAATTCGGTATTCAAAAGCTCTTTAAACTGGGCCAGCATGACTGTTTTGCCGAGACCGGTAGACTGAACTTTCATGATCCATCACTCCTTCTTGAGGATACCGTATTGTTAATTTCGCTGGGTATAAGGTTCAGCACCCCCACTTCCTGACACCTCGTGTGAAACTTCGTATGAGACTCCGCCTGGCCGGAACAGTAAACAGATTGAACGTCGAACATCGAACATCGAACGTCCAATATTGATAGCGCTACGCTTAATCTATTTTAAAAATTGCGAACCGCAGCCTGCAATAAGCCCTTCGGTCGTGAGCTCTTGGTTGAAAAACTCAGGGTCGAACGACTCCCCTCGACGTGCAGGGGGCCTGAGCCTGTCGAAGGCAGTCGAGGCAAATTTCGAAGGGTATATTCGCTCTTGGCCTTCATAGCCAATCTGGCGAAGTAGTCTTGCTCAGTCTTTAAGTTAAATTGACAGAATACATTATTCGATGTTGGACGTTCAATGTTCGATGTTCGATGTTCATCAGTTTCTTTCTCGATTAGACTGGCGGCTTTTCAGGCCAGCGGCGCCGCTCCCACGAAATATTGATCTTAAGAAAAATTCTTGTCCGTTCGTTGCGTCGTTGCGTCGTCGCGTGAGGTTTAAGTTTTTCACGCAACGCCGCCACCCCGCTACGAGATGTTTTGATAATTCTAAGTTTGCGTCATTGATTCAGAACCTATCAATCAACGGTTCAGCTTTTCGGTAAAACCTCTTATGAAACTACGCCAAAATGGCATAGTTTCTTTCTCGATTAGACTGGCCGATTTTCAGGCCAGCGGCGCCGCTCGTGTGAAACTTGAGTTCCTGACAACATGCTGTCAGAAAAAAATCCTTAAGGCCCTAAAGCAAACCTAGCTCCTCGGCCCGTACGATGGATTCCGGCTTTTTCCACCATTTCTGGATGCCGTAGTCGTCGGCAATCCGGTTAGCGGCGTTGTATCCGTTGGCCATCAGGATGGTGCCGCCGGGATAGGTACTGGAACCGCATATATATAAATCTTCGATCGGTGTGGCGTACTCGGCACAGAGTTCGTTGGGCCGCAGATAACCCATCTGCAGGGGCAGGTAGGCTCCCTGTTTGTAGGATCCCTCCCGCATGTCGACAAATTTATTGTGGATGTCCTTCGGGGTCGTGATGTAACGCCACATGATGGTGTCTTTATCGATGTTGGGCACATACGCTCTCAATTTGTTCAAACATTGATCTGCGATCTCATCCCGGATGTCATACCATTGGTCGGCACCGCCGTCGGCCAGGTTATACGGTGCGTGACAGGATATCAGACCGGTATGCTTGCCGGCCGGCGCTTGGGAGGGATCGTGCAGGGTCGGGTAGCAGCTGTTGAATCCCGAATCGCGCAATTCACCCTTGCGAATGGCGTCATAATGGTCGATCAACTCCTGGTAGGAGTCATAGCCGAAGAGGTGGATAAAGGTTTTGGCCAAATCCGGATTTTTTTCAGCTGCCTTAAACTGCGGGGATTCCGTCAGGGCCAGGTGAACATGAAAAAAACTGGTTTTCTCCCACTTCCAATCATTGATGCGGGTTGCAAAATCTGACTCCAGGTGGTCCTCGCCCACCAGCTCCAGGAATGTCTGATGCGGATTGAGACTACTGACAATAAACTTGTTGGCCTCGTAATAATAACCGTCCTCGGTTTCCACTCCCTTGGCCCGGCCGTTTTCGATCACGATTTTGCTGACCGGTTTGGGACCGATGATCATCCCGCCGTTCTTGTAAAGCAGCTTGCTCATCACGTGGGCCAGATGGTGGCTTCCCCCGACGACCAGGCGATAGTTGGCCGCCCGGTTGAAGTATAGCGGAACCAAAAAACCCAGCCCCTCCAGATCATAATCCAACCCCCACATGCAGGCCGCATAGAGAAAAAGGGTGCGGACATGTTCGTTTTCAAAAAGCTCTTCCACAATGGCCCGGGGAGACATGGGCTGCAGTGACTGAAGATCCCGCCCGACGTCATGGGATTTCATTTTGGTCATGGCTTCCATGGCCGGATGCGGCGGATAGTAAGTGGCCGGTGCGATAAACACATCCATATATTCTTTGAATTTGGCGGCGGCATTGACGTAGGTACGTGCATCTTTCTCTGAAAACTGAGCGATCGATCGGGCGCTGCGTTCTGCATCTTGATAGACCGATAAGGTGCGATTATCCTTCAAGGTCAGGGTCATCACAGGATCGGGATGGATGAACTTCAGGTCAAAGATTTCCTCCATTTCATGTTTGAAATCTTGAAAAAAAGGAGCGTAATCCACCATGGGCATATAGATGGCATGGGTGTTGTGGATGAAGCTCGGAATGGTGATATGCTCTGAACACAATCCACCGCCCATTTCAAACCTTCTCTCCAGCAGCAGAATCTTTAGGCCCGCCTTTGCCAGGTAAGAAGCCGTAAGCAAACCGTTGGGTCCGGCACCTATGATAATTCCATCGTATTCAGCCATCTCCTCCTCCTGGTAGTTCGGTGAATGAGAATCATTAGTTTGAATCAATTGTAGTGACTTTTGTTAGTTTTTTTTGATTGACATGTCAATCAAATTAATTTTATATGCCTATAAGATTTTCTTATATCTACGCCGAGTCCCGCATATGCACATCAATCTAAACCAGCTCAGAGCGTTTTACCTGGCCGCCAGAGAAAAAAGCATCACCAAAGCGGCCGAGTCGCTTCATGTTACCCAGCCGGCAGTTACCATGCAGATAAAGTCCTTTGAGAAGAATCTTGACATCCAGCTTTTCAGAAAGTACGGCAATGAGCTTCTGCTGACTGACGCCGGTACCGCTCTTTTTGGCTATGCCGAACGGATTTTTCTGATTGTCGGTGAGCTGGAGCATGCCTTGAAAAGCTGGGGAGATCTAAACCGGGGATCCCTTACCATTGGCACAACCAGAAGCTTTGCGCGACACCTCATGCCGGAACTGCTTTCGCGTTTCCAGGAGCGGTTCCCCACAGTCAGGGTCTCTCTGAAAGTGGGAAGCTCCCAGGAGATCGCCGACGGGCTAATGGTCTTTAAATACGATCTTGGGATTATTGGCAGATTACCGGGCTTAAGCAAACTGAAAGTCGTGCCTTATAATCGCGAGGAGTTTTGTCTGGTGGTATCACCCCAACACCGATTTGCAAAGAAAAAAAGCGTCTCTCTGCGTGACCTGATAAATGAGCCGATCATCATCCGGGAAAGCGGCTCCGGCTCGAGGCATGCCATACTTTCGATGCTTAATTCTTATGATGTGAAACCTTCTGTGCTTGTAGAAGCAGGAAGTGTAGAGTTTATCAAGGAGTATATTATCAAAGGACATGGTATTTCGTTTCTTTACAAACCCGAAGTTGAGCTTGAAGCCAAGATGGGGTTTCTCAAACCCTTCGATGTCGAAGAAGGACCTACCCTGGTTCAGACGGATATTGTCTACCCCAAAGAAGCGGATCTTTCAACTACGGCCCAGGATTTTTTGCGCCTGATCGAGCCGCAGCGTGAAATTGAAGACCGGTAATAGGTCTCGGAATTTCTACAAACAGTCAGAAATATAGTGTTTTATGTAGCCGCCCGCGTTGGTAAGCCAAATGGAGTGATGGAGTATTGGAGTATTGTAAAAAGATAGCTGGCTTCTCAACCATTACTCCAGTAATCCAATACTCCAACACTCCGAAATTAATCTAATATCACAATCCAATGGTGGATTAGCCTTCTTTTTGTTTATAGATCCGTAATTTAGAGGCATTTAATTATGTATGACGTCATCGTGGTTGGCGGTGGCCCCGGCGGTTCAGTGGCAGCTAAAAGGTGTGCTCAAGGCGGGTTAAAAACATTGCTTTTAGAGCGAAAAAAGCTGCCGCGCGATAAAGTGTGTTCCGGCATGGTGATGGGCCCATGGGCCAACGATATCATTCAGCAGGAATTCGGCTCTATCCCGCAGGAGATCTTAGTTGGCCCCTGTCAATTATCTGGCCATATGATGCATGTGCCCGGGACGCAACCGCAACGTATCTTGTGTAAAACACCGCTGGCCTGGAGAAAAGATCTGGATTTCTGGATGATTCAGATGGCCCAGCAAGACGGTGTCACAATATGGCAAGAGGCCAAGGTAATTCAGGTGAATCAAAAGGCGGGTGCCTGCACCGTTACGATGATGCAGGGGAAGACGCCGCAGGAGCTTAAATCAAGGTTTGTCATTGGGGCTGACGGTGGCGCTTCGGCTATCCGGAAATCTTTATTTCCCCTGCTCAAAGTTCACTATTCTGTGCCGCTTCGGGAATGCTATGACGGAGCACTGGATCTGGCAAAGGACTACTTCCACTGGTTTTTTCCGAAATGTCGCGCCCGCCCTCGCTTCGGACTTAACCACAAAGGTGACTGTTTTCTGATTGAAGGCAGTGGTATCAAAGAACTCAGGGATGAGATCAATCAAATTTTAGTTAAATATGGCTTTAATACCAAGAGCAAGGCCATTTGGAAGGACGGCTGCTTAATACCACGGCTCCACGAAGCCTTGATTTCAGGATCTTTCGCCCCGGCCAAAGGAAATATTTTACTCATTGGAGATGCCGCCGGGCTGCTGTTTCCGATAACTTTTGAGGGGATTGGCACGGCTCTTAAGAGCGGGGTTTTGGCCGCGGATTCCGTTGCACGGTCGATCAAAGAGGGAAGCGAAGCCGCCGAAATTTACCTCCGGGAATTAAAATCTGTCCTGCAAACAATCAGAAGCCTACACTCCTGGAATAAAAAACTGGAACAGGAGGCAACCAAAGGAGGCGCAGCGTTGTCAAAAGCGTTAACGGCGGCTTACGAGGAGACACTCAAAGTTAACTAACCGAATAAAACATGAACTCCTGCCTAAAAAAATGGAGGATATTTGGAAATAAAAACTCAATCTGATTCCATTTACGGCGAGATCTACAGCAAGGCGAAGCCTTACCTGGACACGCGTCAGAACGATGTCCACATAAAATGTGTGAAGTTTCATAAGAGGTGAAAAGGAAATTTAATTAAAAGTTATGAAAAAGCACGAACAGAACATAGGCTCCGGAGAAGTTGGACGCTTTGATCAAAGAAATACGATGTTCTCAAGACCGAAGGATCCGGAAAGGTCAAATCCGGAAGTACTGGCGATGGGCAAAAAGCACTATGGCGTGCGCAACTTCAAGGATGATGAAGGCTATACCCTTCTGGACTGGGCCTTCGCCATGGGTTCCTGGTATCTGGAGAGGTGGTGGGGGTTTGGCAACATGGTCGGCAATGAGGGCCTGTATGAATGGTACCCGGACACAGCCGATATCGCAGTCAGAGACCGTATCCCGCCGGGAGAAAAGTGGGCTGTTTCAGACCCGGTGGAGATGACGCGCATTGTAAAAAAAGCGGCCATCTACATGGGTGCCTCGTCGGTTGGGATCTGTAAGCTGGATCGACGCTGGATTTACTCTCATCGTTTTGATCCCCGTACCCGCGATCATTCGGCCATTGATAATATCCCCGATACGTTTGAATACGCCATTGTCATGCTGCACGAGATGGATTACACCTTAATGCGGACGGCACCGGCCTATGGTGAGAATGCCGCCACGGGCCGGGGATACTCAACGATGGCCTACATGGCATCTTCGGTGGCCCACTTCATTAGAGATTTGGGCTATCAGGCTATCCCCAGCGGTAATGACACGGCGCTGAGCATTCCGATGGCTGTCGATGCCGGTCTGGGTGAACTCGGACGTCATGGTCTTTTAATCGCACCCCGATTCGGTCCGCGGGTGCGGATCAGCAAAGTACTCACAAATTTGCCGCTGGTGCCGGATAAACCCATTGAAATCGGCGTCAGAGAGATGTGCGCAGTCTGCGGAAAGTGTGCCAAGGTATGCCCGGGACAGGCCATCAGTTTTGACAAACCCACCACGCAGGGGCCCACGATATCCAATAACCACGGGATTTACAAATGGTATATCAATCCTGAAAAATGTTTTCAATTCTGGGTGCGCAATAAGGGAGATTGCGCCAACTGCATCCGGGTCTGTGTGTTCAATAAGCCGGATACCCGGTTTCATAGCTTTATTAGATGGCATGTCAAGAATTTGCCCCGGTTCGACAGTTTTTATCTATGGATGGATGACCTGCTTGGGTACGGGAGAAGGATGAAGATGGGGCAGGTCTGGAAATAGAGGTGCTATTTATTTTGACAGATTTAATCTTGTTCTCCAAACAAAGATAGAAAAAAAACTTTCTTTTGAAAAGTGCATAACTATTTGTATAATTATGGAAAAGCTGTCATGCGTTTCGTACAACCGGTGGCTGGCAGCCATCACGCGTGAAATTCCCGTATATTGTTACCACAGAAGTTTTCCAAAATAACACTCACTTTAGGTAGTGCTGAAAGGATAAGGTATGGCAACGGTCAGCATCATCAAGGCAACCTATGCAGATATAGAGTTGAAAACCCTCCTGGCGCCCCTTGGGGGAATGGAGCAGTTTGTAGAAAAAAACGAGAAAGTCCTGCTCAAGGTTAATCTGTTGTCAGCCAAAGAGCCGGAAAAGGCCGTGACCACGCACCCCGAATTGGTAAGAGCTGTGGCCAGGGCTGCAAGCAAGGCTGGAGGGCAACCCTATATCGGCGACTCCCCGGCCGGAACCTTTTCCAAAAGAGGACTTAGCAAGGCCTACAGGCGTTCGGGACTCGAAAACTTGGCCGGAGAAGAAGAGATTTCTTTAAACTTCGATACAGGCACAAAAAAAATAGATAATCCGGAAGGCAAACGTTTGCACAGAATCCCTATTTGTGACTATGCGTTAAATGCCGATAAGATCATCGCGCTGCCAAAACTTAAAACCCACTCCTTTCAATATTTGACGTTGGCCTGCAAGATCATGTATGGAGCGGTTCCAGGTCTCACCAAGGCAAAATACCATGCTCAGTTTCCCCGCAAAGTCAGTTTTGCGGATATGATGCTGGATGTCCTTGCCATCGTGAAACCACAGCTGGTTATCATGGACAGCATTATAGGCATGCAGGGTCAGGGACCTGGAAGCGGAGATCCCGTAAAACTGAATCTGGTACTGGCCGCGACCGATTGTGTGGCCATGGATATTGCTGTGTGTAAGATTTTAGGTATAGAACCCGTCAGTATTCCAGTGCTTAAACGGGCCAAAGTTCGTGGTTTGTGGCCAAAGAAAATTAATTACCCCCTCCTTAAACCCGAGAATGTGGCATATAAAGGATTCAGACTGCCCAATACGGCCGAACATATAGTAACCGGTGAAAAAGCACCTAAAAAAAGTCCCGTTGTCACGGATAAATGCATAGCGTGTGGGGATTGCGAAAGTATATGCCCTAGAGCTGCCATCATGGTGAAGGGTGAGCTGGCTGAGGTAACCTATTCAAAATGCATCCGGTGTTTCTGTTGCCATGAGGTTTGTCCTGAAGACGCCATCGTGCTTCGCAGCATGAAATGATCGCAGCCCCAAACATTTTTAATCCTTTGACTTTGATTTCTTCTATCAGCGATACGCGTCAGATTAGCGCTTCCACCCGACATCTGATGTACCGATGCAACGGGGTTCCCGCGAGTCGATCCCGGTGGGTGTTCCGGGCTAACCGATTTGCGTTGGCCCCGTATTTTTTCCCTTGGTGCACCAACCCGAAACCATGGGGCATCAGGGCATACCCTGGCCTGGTCGTTGCATCTATTTTCAATTCGATCTGTTCCTGACCGGCCTCCGTAATCACCCGTACCGTCTGCCCATCTTCCAGGCCTTGTTCTGCCGCGTCATCCGGGTGCATGCGAAACCAGTGGTATGTTTTGCCTACGTTCCAGGCCGGGTCGCGCATCTGGGTGTTGGCATTGCCGTCCATGTGCAGGCCCGAGGACATGATCAAGGGGTACTCGTCCTCGTCCGCTTTTAAGGATTCTTGCTCAAGAGCGGGCTCGATTTCCTTTAGCCATTCCAGCATCTCCGGCACATCCAGGTTGATCCGCCCATCCGCTGTGGCAATAACTTTAAAATGATCCCATTCGTCCGGGTCCACGCTGCCGACAATCAATCCGCCCGGAGCGTTGAGGATGGCCTGAAACATGTCATCGCCCATGGCGGGTCCGGGAGTGAAACCCGCCCGGGTCGCTTTTTCCTGGGCCCAGGGCGGCAGTGTGGTCATCCGAGCCCACAATGAGGCCTGGTTGATAGAGCCCAGACTGCCCCCGAGCGTTTTGGCCAGAATATACTGCATCGACCGACCGGCGCTTGGATTCTCACCGACAAATGTCATCAGCTCCGCGCCAAAACGCAGGCGGTCTCCGCTGTCCGCCGCCTGCTGCAAAGCATCCGGAATCTCGGGCACCAGGCCGAGTGCATCGGCCAGGCGGGTAAAAATCTCCGCCACCTCAAGCTGTTCGCCTTCCGGTTTTACCACCGGATGGCGCATCTGCATAAACACGTTGGGAAAACCGTGCGCCGTGCCGTTATCATACGACTCATAGGCCGAGAGCGCAGGTAGGACATAGTGCGACAATGCAGCGGTTTCGGTCATGGCGATGTCCACCGTAACCAGGAGATCCAGGGCCCTGAACGCTTCTTCGTACTGGCTGGTGTCGGCGAAAGAGCGTAAGGGGTTGGCTCCGCTAACAATGATCGTCCGGAGACGTTCCGGGTGGTCGTTCAGGATCTCTTCGGGCATGGCATTGGGCGGGTAGAGATTGGTGATGGGGAAAAAGTCCGTAGCCACTGTGCGCCAGGCGCGGCTCTCTCGTTCCCGGTCGCGCACCTTGGTCGGGCCGCCACTCATCAAACCCATGCCGAATAGATTGCCACCTTTCACACCGATCCGGCCGCAGACGGTTCTTAATACATTTTCCAGGTAGGAGATAAGCGTGCTGTGACGGCTCATGAGTACGCCCAGATCGCTCTCGTGGCTGGAAACCCGGGTGGTGAACAGATGGCAGACGTTAACGACTTCGTCATAATCCAATTCGCACACCTCAACGGCTGCGCGCGCGTCGAAGTCCTCGAACAACGGGCGTATTTTATCAAACCCGCTGACATGCTTGTCGATGTACGCCTGGTCGTGCCAGCCTTCCTGCAGGATAATAGCGATCATGGCCCGGTATAACAATGCATCCGTACCCGGCCGGATAGGCAGGTGAATATCGGCCAGCTTGGCAGTTTCTGATAGCCGTGGGTCCACCACCACCAGAATGTTATCAGGATCTTTACTGAACGCGGGCCAATGCTTTCGAGCACGCGGGGAATGATGGCTCATCATGGGATTTTTACCCACCATGAGCACCATGTCCGTATGCTCCAGATCCGGGCGGGTGTGGCGATTCTGGTTGCCGAAAGATTCGCCATCGGCCCAGTATCGGCCGGTCAGTTCCTGGGCAAGGGCATTGTAGAAATACTGCGACCCCATGGCACGTAACAGCCCCACCGAAAATGGGCCTTGGGACATACAGCCTAAGGTCCCGCCGCCCATAAGGGCCAGTGAGCGAGGTCCGTGCTCCTCCACAATGGCTTTGAGCCTGGCAGCGATTTCGCTGATGGCCTGGTCCCACGACACCCGTTCATACTGATCCCCTACCCTTTTCAGAGGATATAACAGGCGATCGGCATGATGCTGGTGAAAGCGAATATTCAGGCCCTTGCGGCAGACATACCCCTGACTGTTCAGGTTGTCTTTGTCGCCCCTGACCTTGACAATTTGGTTGGCTTCAACGCGAACTTCCAGTCCGCATAAATTTCCTCACAGCACACAGGTCGTTTTTTTCCACTCGGTCATCCTCGGCTCCTTACGTCAATATATTCGGGCTAAGATTTCAAAAAGATACCTATTTTATCATTGCTGCCGACTTCCCCGATCAATTCCCCGATATAGGTTTTCATCTTGGAGAAGTAATCCGAGTCCATTCGCCTTTTGAAAAGGTTGCTGGAAAACATCGATAGAATCCCCTCCAATTGGGAAATTCCACCCTCTGTGGAGGGATCGTACTGCGCCCAGTTTTTCAAATGTTCTTCCGACCGGAAGAAAAGCATCGTACTTCAGGCGTAAGCGACATCCGACATCCATTTGGATACCGGAATGGCTACATAGCCGATCAATCCTGCCGGATCGGCCTTTTCGATGATGCCGTCACACATTTCGATGGTGATGGGATCTCCACAATCGAGACATGGGGAGTCGATGCGAACCCTTTTCCCCGGAAACAGCCAGCTGACCGCCAGCGATTCGAAAGCTCACTGCGCGAACCACTTCTGCTCGCCATCAACGGTGACGCGAAACTGGGTCGGTTGATTGTTGAAAGGGGCAAACGAGACGATTAAATCCGAATTTGGATAGAGCCAGCCGTGAATTCCGGACTTAAACAACGTATGCATGGTTTTTCGTCCATCTTCGGTTGAAACGCCGAGTTCGGCCGCAATCTCTGTGTAATGCGGTGCATGGCCCGTGTCCACCATACGTTTCAGAATAAAATGAAACGTTTTGTCCAACACTTCGGTGTCACTCATTTTTCCTCCTGTATTTTATGCGTTAATTTATTTAGGAACTATATTTGTCCGTTTGAGACATGTTTACCTCCAGATAAGGCTTGAGTTATCAATAGACCTGAAAAAGAAGTTAGTTTTTGATCTCGGAATTCAATCATCTGACATGGTACGTTCGATGGTAGACACGATTTCATCCAAATCATCAGGGAAAACTTCGGAAAACCATACCTTCTGAGGGTAAATCATCACATTGGAACCCTTGGCGCAAAGCCCCATGCATCCTGAAGTGGAAATCCTGACCTTCCCTTTCCAGCCTTTCTCGTTAACTGTGTCCTTCAATTTAGATTTAACAAGCTGGCTGTTATTGTCGGCACACGACTTTCTTTCTCCGCCACGATCGTTAGTACAAACAAAAACATGTGAGACGTAGGGCGATTCGTTTTGTTTTGGCATTATAAACTCCCTCCCTTATATTTTTGGATTTTCTCCAATAAGAAGTTGTTATCATGCGCAATGCTTTGGGTTCAGATATCTGCAGCTTCATAATGATCACGAACTTTGATTTTCAAGATCAAAAATATTCATTGGACAAATAGTTTTAACAGATATAAATTATCAGTCAAGAAGAGAACATATTTAAATACATGTTATCGGAGATTCGACGATGCAAATCACCACTGTTTTAGGCAGCGCCAAAAAGAAAGGAGGCAAACATGTTTGGAATAGAAGTGAATGAAACAGTCAGACTTGGGACAGGGATTGCGATAATCTTCATTGGGTTTTTAGCTTTGCTAGTGCCATTATTTGTTTATCGGATAAGCATCAATGTGGCCGGAATGAGAAAGACGATAGATGCTATGCATGGCATGATTAAAAATCACATTGAGGCTGAAAGTGTCATACATGCAAATTTAGACGATCTTTAATAAATGCATAGCATTTTGTTCACAATCTTTCTATTATTGTTGCTGGTTTCAGATGAACCTTCTTTAAATGAAACTGCGCCACCTTCTGTAATAGTCCGTCGAATCGCAGCAAGCGCTTGGGCAGGTTTATTTGCCAGGGCTTCAGCATAAATTTAAACCTCTTTATGCAATTGATCAGCAGGAAAGACCAGATCAACCTATCCCATTTTTAGGGCCTCTTCGGCAGAAACAAGGGTTCCCTCATACAAATACCTCAAGGCACGAGATCGTCCAAGAAGCCTTGCAAGTGCTTGGGTTGCGCCAACAGGCGGAATGAACCCTATGTTAATCTCAGGCTGACCAAAACGCGAATCAAAGGATTAAATCAGATTATATGGTGGAGGCAAATAAATTCAGGAGAGCACTTTTAATAGCGTCCGCGCCTCCTTTAAGTCTGCCGTGTCAAACCCCTCGTCAAACCAATTGTAAATTTCTGTCAGTACTCTTTTGGCGTCTTTATATTTGCCCTGAGTCTGCCACAATCGACTCAGATTGATGCTTGATCGCAGCTCCAGGGACTTGGCATGCTGGCGTTTGGAAATTTCGATACCTTGTTTAAAGAAGTTTTCAGCTTCAGCCTCGGCATGGCCTTGCATCAGGAGTAATTCGCCTTTAACTCGATACAGTTCCGCCTCACCAAGGCGTTCTTCATTTTTTCGTATTTCAGACAGGTTTTCAGCAACAACGCTGAGACCTGATTCGAAATTTCCGGCTTTTCCATAGGCCTCAGCCAAAAAAACACGAAATTGGGTTCCACCCAGTCTTGCACCCGTCGCCTGCCAGTCATCAAGACTTCTCCTGATCAAGGCTAACCCTTCTTCATTCTGTCCCAACGAAGACTGGGCTAATCCAAGAAACATCTCGGCGAATGCAGTAAAAAACTCGAAACCCTGTTCGCTTGCCAGGGCAATTGCGGCCTCAGCATGCTCTTGGACTTTTAGCGGTTCCTGTCGGTAAATATGCAGAATGGCAGCATAACTTTGAGCAAAGACAGTGCTCAGAGGATGAGATAGTTTGTGGGCCAGAGTAAGAGCTT
>Ga0316192_10002672_pt1 | contig 13033 bp, 9 predicted proteins | sample MerIslwburrow_MG_FD_204931 | JGI IMG/M metagenome (GOLD analysis project Ga0316192, IMG submission 204931) | Coastal sediment microbial communities from Maine, United States - Merrow Island worm burrow | ecosystem: Environmental > Aquatic > Marine > Coastal > Sediment | place: USA: Maine...
TTCCCGTCTGGTCGCGCGACGACAGTGAGGTCTACTACGTGCGGGTCGAAGAGCGCAACGACATCTACGTCAAGAGCCTCTCGGGCGGCGCAGAGCCGCGCCTGGTCGTAGGCGACGGCTCACCGTGCGACGTATCCCCCGACGGGAGCTACCTGCTCTTTCGCCGGGATCGCACGCTCGAGTCGGAGATGGTCAATGACCTCTGGATTCACGACCTGGGCGATAGTACCGCTCAGCCCTGGCTCGCAACGTCCTTTTCGGAGCGGGACGGGCGCTTCTCGCCCGATGGCCGCTGGCTGGCCTACACCTCCAACGAATCCGGCAGGTTCGAGATCTACCTGCAGAGCTTTCCGGAGATGCGCGAGAAGATCCCCATCACCGACAATGGCGGCACCATGCCGCTCTGGCGATCCGACGGCCAGGAGCTCTACTACTGGTCTGCCGATGGTCATGTAACCGCGGTTCCAATCCGCTTGTCGGAGCATCCAGAGGTCGGCGAGCCGCAGGCGCTCTTCCAGGCGCGTCTCCGCAACATCGGCAGCTGGGGACTGGAATTCGATACCTCCCTCGACGGCCAACGGTTCCTGCTCAACCGCGTCGCCGAGCAGCCCACCGAGGAACCCTTTATCCTGGTCCAGAACTGGACCACCGAATTCGCAGGCCCGAAATGATTGGATCCTCGCTTTCCCACTTCAAGATCACCGCCAAGCTAGGCGAGGGCGGCATGGGGGAGGTGTATCTCGCGGAGGACACGAAGCTCGGCCGCGAGGTAGCGATCAAAGTCTTGCCCGATGCGGTGGCCTCCGATCCAGAACGCCTCGCCCGCTTCGAGCGCGAAGCCAAGGTCCTGGCCTCGCTGAATCACCCCAATATCGCGGCCATCTACTCCTTCGAATCGGCTGAGCGGGTGGGGGAATCCCCAGGACCCAAGCCCCAGGACCCAGGACCCTCTATCCACTTCCTCGTCATGGAGCTCGTCGATGGCGACACTCTTCAAGAGCTCATTGCTCGAGGTGTGCCGATGGACGATGCTCTCGAGATGGCGGCGCAGGTGGCTGATGCTCTCGAAGAGGCCCATGGTCAGGGGATCGTCCACCGGGATCTCAAGCCCGCCAACGTCAAGGTCACCCCCGGCGGCAAGGTCAAGGTACTCGACTTCGGCCTTGCCAAGGCGCTCGATCCCCAGGAGTCGGGAGCCACCCGTCAGGGTCTGTCGATGTCGCCGACGCTCACCGCCCAGATGACCCAGGCGGGAGTGCTGATGGGCACCGCCGCCTACATGAGTCCCGAGCAGGCACGGGGACAGGAGGCCGACAAGCAGGCCGACATCTGGGCCTTCGGCGTCGTGCTGTGGGAGATGCTGACCCAGAAGCAGCTCTTCGCCGGCGACACGGTCTCCGACACCCTGGCCGAGGTGCTGAAGACCGAACCCGATCTGGCACTGCTGCCAGCAGACACGCCGCCGTCGGTAGTCCGGTTGTTGCGCCGCTGCCTGCAGCGCGACCCGGCGCATCGCCTGCGCGACATCGGCGATGCCCGCATCGAGCTCGAGGAAGCCAAGTCTCAAGAGGCCCTTTCGACCCACGAGGAGACGCAACAGGTTGCGCCACCCCGATCACGCTGGCGCGAGCTGCTCGCCTGGACGGCGGCGATCCTCGGCATAGGTTCGGCGCTCTTCCTTGCCCTCCGGCCGGCCGATCCCCCACCCGAGAACCCCGCGATCCGCTTCGATCTCACACTGCCGGAGGGGTTTCGACTCGGCTATGGCGACGAGCCCATGCTGTCCTTTGCTCCTGACGGTCGCTCTCTCGCCTTCGCGGCCATCGATCCGGAAACCTCCAAGCAGGAGATCTACATTCGCGCTCTGGATCAAGTCGAAGCGCGACCTGTTCCTGGAACCGAGGGCGCCACCAATCCGGCCTTCTCCCCCGATGGCCAGCAACTGGCCTTCTTCGCCGACGGCGAGGTGCGTCGAATTCCGGTCGCTGGAGGCAAGTCCATCGGTCTGGCGGAGACCTCCAATCCCCGTGGACTTGTCTGGGGTCCGGATGGCTCGATCCTCTATTCACCCGGATATGTAGCTGGAATTCAGCGCATCCCCGCTCTAGGAGGCGAGCCCGAGGCCATCGTCGAGCCCGATGCCGAGCAAGGCGAGCGAACCTATCGTTGGCCCGACCTGCTCCCCGGCGGCCGAAAGGTGATCTTCACAGTCGGCACCACCCGCAGCCCGAACAACTACGACGACGCTCAGATCGTTGCGTACTCTCTGGATACGGGTGAGCGCTGGGTTCTTATCGAAGGCGCTAGCATGGCGCGATTCGTACCACCCGATCGGCTACTCTTCGCCCGTCGCGGCACGCTCTACGGCGTTGCCATCGACCTCGACACCATGAGCGTTGACGGAGACCCGACTCCGGTTATCGAAGACCTGGGTGGCGATACCACCAGCGGCGTCTCCTTTTTTGCCGCGGCTCCCAACGGCAGCCTGGCCTATGTTCCGAGAGCCGTTACTCAGGGCAAGGCTCACCTGGCCATCGTGGATCGCGACGGCGAAGTGACAGGACTGCCATTGCCGCCTCAGCCACTCCACCACCCTCGGATGTCCCCGGACGGCAAACAGATTGCCTTCACAATCGGTGAGGGGGCTACCGGTACGGCAGGTGACGTCTGGATCTATTCGCTCGACACGCAAGCGCTCAATCGGTTCACCTTCGGCGGCAATGACCTCTATCCCCTGTTCACACCCGACAATCGCTGGGTCACGTTTCTGCGAGGCTCCGGAGAGCGGGGCATCTATCGCAAGCCGGTCGACGGCAGCGGTAGTGAAGAGCTCATCAGCCCCCCCGGCCTGGATGTGGCGCTACCGGAATCCTGGAGCCCGGACGGCAAGACTCTCGCCTATACCTTCGTCGGAGCCACTCCCGATGTCTATTTCTTGAGCCCCGGAGAAGAGCCGGTTTTCTTCCAGAAAGATGCCAGCTCGCCTTGCTTCTCCCCCGATGGTCGCTGGATCGCCTATGCCTCACCCGGGAGCGGCACCTCCTCCGTCTTCGTGCGTCCCGTCGAGGGAGAGGGTAAGTGGCAGGTCAGTCCCGGTCCCGGTGGCTACCCCTTCTGGTCGGGCAACGGACGGGAGTTGTTCTACCTGCGTATCCAAGACGCCAGACGGTCTCTGATGAAAGTCGACATCGAGCCGGGCGGCGCATTTCGCACTGGACCACCGATCGAGATCATTCCCGACACCAGCCGGTTCACGACCACGACCGCACCCCAGAGAAACTGGGGCGCCGCATCTTCCGGCAGCCAATTCCTCTTCATCGAGCTCGATCGAGACGAATCGGCCCGCGCCCGCATCGAGTTCCTCCTCAACTGGTCGCAACAGATCTCGGGCGACGGCAGATAGGGCTTCAGCTACTCCACTGACTTCAGGAGGAGCCAGTCGGTCGATGGTCGAGTAACACACAGATTGATCGAAAAGATCGAAGAAAAGACTTGACAGGATTTTCGCGTCATTTTTCGGAGCCTCTGAGATCGACCTTTGAAAGGGTCTGTGTGGCCCTGGGTTGCTCCCTGCGTGGCGTACCTCGAGAAGCGTAACGAAGATGCCTCTAGGCCCCTCGATCGTGCGCCAGTGAGAAAGCTAAAGCGTTGAAAATACGGGGTTTATAATAGGTGCGTGACTCCTGGAGGGAACGCCATGATCGAACCTATTGCCTCCCCGAATTCTCACTCTCAGCTTGGTCCCAGAACCTCGGAGGTCGACCAGCTCGGTGAGCGAATCGCCGAGCTCTCGGCCCAGATCCAGGCTGCCACCTACCACCTGCTGGTCCTGATCCGGGAGTTCGACGAGAAGAGCGGTTGGAACACCGGCTTTCGCTCCTGTGCCCATTGGCTCAACTGGCGCACTGGGCTCGACCTGGGCGCGGCCCGGGAGAAGGTACGAGTGGCCAAGGCCCTGGGCGAGTTGCCGCTTCTTTCCGAGGCGATGGGTTGTGGGGAGCTCTCCTACTCCAAGGTCAGGGCCCTGACCCGAGTGGCGACCCCTGAGAACGAGGCGGAGCTCCTCGAATTCGCTCGGGCTGGAACGGCCGCCCATGTGGAGAAGCTGGTGCGGGCCTGGCGCCGTGTCGATCGGCAGGACGAGGTCCACCGAGAGAATCTACGTCACGCCAGCCGCTATCTGGCGGCCACCACGGATTACGACGGCATGATCGTGCTACGGGCACGATTGGAGCCGGAAGTGGGAGCCGCTCTGCTGAAAGCTCTGGAGGCAGCCGAGCAGGTGCTCTATGACAGAGAGAGGGAGACCAAGGACGAGCGAGGCGATGGAGTCCCGGTCCGCCAGCGACGAGCAGATGCCTTGGGCCTGGTGGCGGAGAGTGCGCTGGCCGGTGGAATCGACAAGGGCACCCGGGCCGAGCGTCTACAGGTGGTGGTGCATGTCGAGAGCCAAGTGCTCGAGGACCCCGATGCGCCCGGAGTGTCCTTGCTGGTGGACGGCCGAGACGTTTCCGCGGAAACCTCTCGGCGGCTCGCCTGTGATGCGGGCAAAGTGATCATGAAACACGACTCCGAGGGCAACGTCCTCGATGTCGGCCGCCGCACTCGCACGATTCCCACCCCGATTCGCCGCGCTCTGACCGCCAGGGACGAAGGCTGCCAGTTTCCGGGCTGCGGATTGAAGCATTGCGAGGCTCATCACCTGAAACACTGGGCCAACGGAGGGGTAACGAGTCTCGACAACCTGGTTCTACTGTGTCGCCGTCATCATCGGGCCGTCCACGAAGAGGGATACCGCATCGAACACACCACAGATGGTGAGCTGCGCTTCTTCCGGCCCCAAGGCTGGGAGATTCCGACCGTGCCGCCGCCACCACCCCTGGTCGAGGACCCCTTGGCGGAGCTCGAGAGCCTGCTCGAGGAGGAGGACATCTCGATCGACTCCCACACAGGGTTTCCGCGCTGGCAGGGAGAGCGACTCGACCTCAACTGGGCGGTCCAGGGCTACCGGCAGATGTAGCGAGTCAGACGTTTCCGCGGAAACGTCTTGAAGGCGGGGCAAGCCCGCTCCTACATCCCCCACTCGCCCCGGCCGGCAGAGGCGCCGGCCGCTTCAATCACTGTCTCAAGCCGGCAGAGGCGCCGGTCGCTTCAATTGCCGACTTCGGCTGGCTACCGCGCCAGCCGCTTCAGGGGGCGAACATTTCCGCCAGAGTGTCGAGTACCTTGGCGGCAGCTCTGCGGTCGAGCTTCCCCAGGCGACGGACGAGGCGGCGTTTGTCCACCGTCCGAATCTGATCGAGCACGACCTGGCCCGATTTCCTTTGGAATCGACATTCGATGCGCGTGGGATAGGCGCGACCACGGGTGGTCATCGGTGCCACGATCACGGTTCGGATGTGCCGGTTCATCTCATCTGGTGAGACCACCAGGCAGGGCCGGGTCTTCTGGATCTCGCTACCGAGCGTTGGATCGAGGCTCACCAGGAAGACGTCGAAGCGACCTACTTCCATTCCCAGTCCGCCTCATCCCACTCGGTGAGAACCCATGCCTCGTCGAGCAACCGATCGTCGCCCGTTGCAGCCATTGCTTCGAAGGCCAGCTCCCAGTTCGACCGTCGGTCATGGAGGGGCGAGATGACAATCGACTGATCCTCGACCCTGATCTCCACCTCCCCCTCGAGACCCGTCTGCTCCAGCAGTGGTTTCGGGATGCGCAAACCCTGCGAGTTACCGATCCTGACGATTTTGGCTTTCATCTCGTTTCCCGAGTCAGCGCCAATGCGCTGGTCACAGTGTAATTACATTGTAATCTCCTCATAATCATTCAACAAGAGGCCAGTACCTTTTTGCCTACTCTTGCCATTCGTAGAGACGAAGAATGGAGGGCCGATCTCGCCTAGTACTCCAGTCTCAGGACAGCTGCTACCTTCTCCGCTGACGCCACTCGATGGGTCTCCCAGATCGAAGGCTCCCCCGTGACAATTCACGTATACAATTCCCTCACGTTTCGCGAGCAGACTTCGGCCGACATTGGATGAGGCCGCTAGGTTGGGTGAACCGATGATCGGCACGACTCTCTCCCACTTCAAGATCACCGCCAAACTCGGCGAGGGCGGCATGGGTGAGGTTTACCTGGCCGAGGACACCAAGCTGGGGCGTGAGGTCGCGATCAAGGTCCTGCCCGATGCAGTGGCCTCCGATCCCGAGCGCCTGGCCCGCTTCGAGCGTGAAGCCAAGGTCCTGGCGTCACTGAATCATCCGAACATCGGCGCCATCTACGGTCTCGAAGAGGCCGACGACAAACGGTTCCTGGTACTCGAGCTCATTGACGGCGACACCTTGCAGGAGCTCATCGCGCAAGGCGTCCCGGCAGAAAACGCCCTCGAGATGGCAGCGCAGGTGGCTAGCGCCCTCGAGGAGGCCCACGATCAGGGCGTCGTTCACCGCGATCTCAAGCCCGCCAACGTCAAGGTCACCCCCAACGGCACCGTCAAGGTCCTCGATTTCGGTCTCGCTAAGGCACTGGACCCCCAAGACCTCAAGACCTCAGGACCCCAGGGTTTATCTCTATCTCCCACTCTCACCGCACAAATGACCCAGGCTGGTGTGCTCATGGGAACGGCGGCTTACATGTCGCCCGAGCAGGCGCGCGGCCAGGAGACGGACAAACGGGCCGACATCTGGGCCTTCGGAGTGGTGCTGTGGGAGATGCTCACTCGGCAGCAGCTCTTCGCCGGCGACACCGTCTCCGACACCCTCGCCGAGGTCCTCAAGACCGAGCCCGACCTGGCGCTTCTACCGGACAACACTCCGCCGTCGATCGTCAGGCTCTTGCGTCGCTGCCTGACTCGTGACCCGCGTCAGCGACTCCGCGATATCGGCGATGCGCGCATCGAGCTCGAAGAAGCGGTGACTGGAAAGCTCGACGACTCCGCTCCGGCTGCCACTCTCCAGCACGCCTCTCGACCCCGATGGAAGGCACTGCTTCCCTACTCGCTTGCCCTTGTGGGAATCGCTTTCGGCCTCCTCTCGTGGTGGCGACCCTGGGTGGCGGCGCCAGCGGCGGAGAGCTTCGCCCCCGACATGCAGTTCGAGGTATTCCTGCCCGCCAATACCACGGCAGCGAGCGGTCTGGCGCTCTCTCCCGACGGGACGCAGCTCGCCTATGTGGCGCGTGGCTCGGACAGCCGCAGACAACTGTGGGTGCGAGCGCTGGATTCGATCGACGCCCGTCCACTCGGCGGAACCAGCGGCGCCATGTTCCCTTTCTGGTCGCCGGACGGCCTGCAAGTCGGATTCTTCTCCGACAATCAGCTCCTGGTGACGGACCTGATCAGCAACTCGCCGCGGGCGATCGCCACCACCAGCGCCTCGGTCAACGTTCGGGGAGCTGCCTGGGGAGCGGAGGACACGATCCTCTTCGCTCCTACCTTCACAGGACCGTTGATGCGAGTTCCGGCCTCGGGAGGAGAGCCCCAGCCTGCGACACGACTGCCCGAGAAGGGCGAAGTCGGGACGCATCGATTTCCCGCGTTTCTTCCCGACAGGAAGCACTTCGTCGTCTACTCGTCTGGGGGTACAGGAACCGAGCCAGGCATGCTGATGCTGGGTGAGCTCGGCAGTCTGGATACCGTCGAGCTGGGCCCATCGAGCTCACGGGCTGTTGTCGCTCCTCCCGATTTCCTGATCTACGTCCGGGGCGAGGCCCTGGTCGCGCAGCGCTTCGACCTCGACAACCAGAGCCTGATCGGGGAGCCTGAGGTGCTCGGAGTCACCCTGCCGGGAAGCCTGCAGGTCTCCGGATTTCGCTCCCTCGCGGCCTCCAGCACTGGGGTTCTCGCCTTCCGTGAGGACATTCGTGGCAACACAGAGCTGACCTGGGTCGATCGCGCGGGGCAGGAGCTGGGCACGATCGCGGCCGACCGGGAAGCCTGGCAATACGCTCCCCGCATCTCGCCCGATGGCAAGCGACTCGTGGTCGCCCGCTACGAGAGCTCGCCGAATGTGGGCGACCTCTGGATTCACGACCTCGAGCGGGGCGTCGCGGACCGGGTCCAGATCGGAGAGGGCGACGAGTCCATGGCCGCCTGGTCACCCGATCAGCGGTTCCTCGCTTTCGACGCCGTACGCTCCGCACCCAACTACGGGCTCTACATCTTGCCGGTCGGTCGCCCAGGTGAGGAGCGGCTATTGACTGGAACTCAGAGTCTCGTTGGCGTCAACTGTTTCACTCCCGATGGTAAGAGCATCCTCTACGAGCTGGCTGACGAGCAGGGTGCGTACCATCTCTGGATCCTCGAGCTCGATGGAGACGACCAGCCGACGCGGCTCTTCCCCGAGGCGGCCTCGCAGGGGTCGGCCGATCTCTCACCCGACGGCGACTGGCTGGCCTATGGCTCCGATGTGACGGGTCAGCAGGAGGTCTATGTGCGACGGCTCGATGGGACCGGAGCCCCCATCCGTGTCTCGAGCTCGGGGGGCGGTCAGCCCCTTTGGCGACGGGATGGTCGCGAGCTCTTTTATGTGAGCGCCGCACCCGAGCTTGTCGCAGTAGCGGTGACTCCAGGCGACCCGCCGCAGTTCGGCCGGCCGGAGAGCCTCTTCCCGACGCGGTTCGAAGAGACCACCGACCGACAGTACGATGCGTCACTCGATGGCCAGCGCTTCGTTCTCAATCAGCCCGCCGCGACTGCGGTCATTCCCCCAATCGTCGTCACCTCGAATTGGCGCCGCGTTCTCGCCGACGAGAGCACTCGCTACTGAGCCCCGTACAGGCCGCCTTCAATCGCGATCTCTCGTCCACCGCTCGAACTTTTCAAGGCACCTGGATCGTCGCCAACTGAGGCAGCTGGTCGAAGTGCCGATCGCGGTGCAGGAGGACGAGGCCGTGTTGGATCACAAGGGCGGCGATCCACATGTCGTTGGTCGGAATGGGGGAACCCTGCGATCTCAGCTGCCGGTAGACGGCCGCGTAGTGGAAGGTCGTTTCTTCGTCGGCGAGTAGGACCTCGACACCGGGCTGAATCAGGAAATGCTGCAGAACCCCCTCGTTCTCCGAGCCGTGCTTCCCCACGGCAAAGCCAGCGCGGAGCTCACCCACGACAACCAGAGGTAGGTAGATCGAGTCTGCGGACTCACACCGCTCGCGGACCTCTGGCACTCCCCGACACAGATCGGAGTAGCTGTTGGTGTCGAGGGCGATCCTCACCGCCAGAGATCCTCATCGATCTGATCCTGGTCTTCGATTGCGCGATCGAACTCGGGGTCGTCGATCCAGGTCCCCGCGATACGGCTCAGATCCCTTTGGCGGACGGGCTCCCTGGAAAAGCCCATGGCTCGCGCCAACGCCTCGATCACCACTTCGTTGAGACTCTTGCCTTCCTTCTTGGCTCGGTCTCTCAGCATGGCATCCAGCGCCCCCGGGATGTTTCGAATCGTGTACTGCATGCATCAAGTGTAGGCATCGCAGGCATCTCTTGCAAGCGCTTCAAGCACAGCGCGGTGACCTAGTACACGTCAATGGAGTCGGAATCCAAGCGGACTTTCTTGCGACCCCGGGGAGAAGCCACTGGGCCGGGGGCAAGCCCGCCCCTTGGCTACTCGCTGCTGAAGGTCAGCAGCCAGATGTCGGCCTCGGTGACCCGACGGCTGAAGACCACCTGGGTGCCGTCACCAGAGATGCGGGGCGGGCCGATGACATCTCGGGGGACGGAGAAGATCTCTTTTGTTTCCTTCGATTCACGATCGACGGTAAAGAACCGATCTCCCTCATAGACGAAGATCAGTCGCCGGCTGTCAGGTAGCCAGGCCGGCCACTCACCGAAGTCCGTCAGCCGCTCGTAGGAACCCGAATCGAACGAGTACACCATCACGCCGACTCCCGGGAAGCCGGCCTGGCCCGCCAACATCGTGCCGTCCGGTGACCAGGAGGTGACGACCATCTGAGGACCACCGTCCTCGATCTGCGGCAAGAACTCGGCGTCCTGCTCCGTCCAGGCACGATTCGGGTCGAACACGACGGTGCGATTGTCCTCGTTCAGTCCCCTCATGGCCGCGATGCGCTCACCATCAGGAGACCAAGCAAGCAGACCGACATTGGGGGTGGAATCCGTGAGCTGCTGGAGGTCGCTTCCGTCCCGGCGAATCTTCCAGATCTGGAGCGATCCGCTACGGTCCGAGAAAAAGGCCACCCATTCACCGTCCGGCGACCACCGAGGCACCCGATCCATCGCCTCGTCGCTCGTCAGCTGACGCAGGCCCGAGCCATCGACACGAGCGACATAGAGATCGCCCTCCGGGCGAGCGCGGGTATAGAAGACCACCCATTCACCATCTGCAGAGATATCGACCGACGAGAACTGAATAGACCCACTGGTGACCCATTCGGGCCGGTCCTCCGGCTGCGCAGTCTCTGGGTCCAAGACCAGCCTCTGGACGTTCTGCGTCATCAGGACCGACGTGTACGCGAGTCGGTCCCCATTGCCGGACAGGGTCGGGTGCGCCAGGTAGGTTGCGGGCGTCGTCAGCGGCTCGGGCTCACCCCTGGCCATGCCGGACTTTTCGTCAACTTCGACTCGCCACAGATTCATGCTTCCACTGCGGTCACTGGCGAAGTAGATGTACCGCCCATCCGGTGACCAGGCCGGCCCCCAGTCCGTGGCCTTGTCGAGGGTAACAGCGACCTTCTCTCCTCCGTCGGCAGGTACCGTCACGATGTCCATCTGGGTCATGTCGCCCATCCGTGACACGAACGCAATCCGGTCACCGTTCGGCGACCATTTCGGAACCACACCGTCCTCTTCGACCAACTGGCGAGACTCGCCGGTCGCAACCGCTGCCACCCAGATCGAGCTTCGCCCTTCCCAATTGAGAGGGTTGAGGCCCTCGCTCTCGGTCGAGTAGACCAATTGGGTGCCGTCAGGAGACCACGAAGGATTGAAACCCTCCCGAGTCACCCGTCGGACTGCCTCACCCGTACGGCCCATGACGAAGAGGCCACCACCGTCGCGACTCGAGCGGAAGGCGATCCTCTCACCATCGGGAGAGAACGCCGGCTGCAGGTTGTCCGCACCCGAGTCCTCGGTGAGGTTGAATGGGGTCTGGCCTCCGACGCTTTGCAGAAAGATGTCCTGATGCTCCGGGCCCTGGCCGGAATAGACGATCCATTCCCCATCGGGCGATAGGCTGGGTATCTGCTCGACACCAGGCTGAGACGTCAGCTGCTTGTGGCTCAGATTCGTAGGCGGGGGAGCACTGGGCCTGTCTGGTTCTCCACCGTCGAAGAACACGTAGTACACGGCGAAGACCATCCCCCACACCATCCCGAGCCCGGCCAACCAGTAGGACCACCGGCTCTGGCGCGCTGGAGCTGCACCGCTTACCTCTGGCGTCACTTCGGCCGCAGGGGTCGAGGTCGGCAACGCCCCGGTCGGGACCTTGGCCAGGACTCGCTCGACAGCGGCTTCGATCTCCTCCGAGGCGGCGCCCCCGATCTTGTTTTGGGCGTCCCGCAGCTCGAGCCAGATCTGGTCCGCTGATTGGTAGCGCAGCAGCGGGTCCTTCTCCAGACACCGCTGCAGTATCTCTTCGATCTTCTCGGGCAGCTCGGGCTTGACCTCTCTGGCCGGGGTCGGTGCGTCGCGTAGCATGCTGGACATCAGGGCCGCGGTGTTCTTCGCCCGAAAGGGCCGCTCGCCGCAGAGCATCTCGTGGAGCATGATTCCCAGCGAGAAGATGTCGGTGCGGTGATCCACTTGCTCACCTTGGATCTGCTCGGGCGACATGTAGGGAATCGTCCCCAGGATGACCCCTTCCTGTGTCATCGCTTCGGTCGCCATCAAGCTGGTTCCTGCGTCGAAGTCCGTCCGACGCAGCTTGGCGAGGCCGAAGTCCAGGACCTTGACACGCCCCTCCTGATCGATCATCACGTTGGCCGGCTTGAGGTCGCGGTGGACGACACCCTTGTCATGCGCTACCCTCAGGGCCTCAGTCAGGGAGATGGCGATCTTGAGGACCCTGGCGACCGACATGCCCTCGGCGGTGATCAAGTCGGCAAGCGGCTTGCCCTCGACCAGTTGCATCGTGAGGAAGCGCTGTCCATCAGCCTCCTCGATGCTGTACAGCGTGACGATATTGGGATGGTCGAGGGCCGCCAGCGTCTCCGCCTCTCTCTGGAAACGCTCCAACTTGTCCTGGCTACCCGCGACTTCAGGCGGAAGTACCTTGAGAGCAACGTGGCGCTTGAGATTGAGGTCCTCGGCCCGGTACACCTCACCCATCCCGCCCTCACCGAGCTTGGCGAGAATGCGATAGTGGGAAAGGGTCGTGCCGATCATGAACGTGCCCTAGCGAGGCCACCCTTTGCGGTCGCGGCTCAGCCTGCGACCTCGATCCTGCTGGTTGAATCGATCGATCTGGATTCTACTGCATGGGTGCAGGGGAAACCCGGCACATGCAACGACCCAGGTGACTGAGAGACCTTCAGAATCGAGGTACGCCTACGGTGCCCGCGGCTTGGATCAGGGCCTGGTCGTGGGTCGCCAGAGGGACGCCCGATCTCATTGCCAGCTCCAGGTAGGAAGCGTCGTAGGCGGACAGATCGAGCTCGCGGGCGAGAGACAGAACAGCACCGGTGGCCCGGGGTAGCGAGACTTCCTCCACGAAGATCGGTAGCGATTGCAGCAGCTCGAGGAACCGGGCCGACTCTCCTACTTTGAGGCGCCCCCTTCTCTCCGCAATCACCAGAACATTGGCCACTTCCAGAGACCAGACCGAGGGCACGAGAGCCTCTTCCAGCTCCAAGGCATCCAGCACGCGATCGCCATAGTCACCAGTCTCTTCCTCGAAACACCACGCCATGGCCACCGAACAGTCGAGCACCAGGCTCACGATCGGCCCTCCTCGATCAACTCCTTGACTGCGCCGCCAAGGTGCCTGCCACGTCGAAACTCGCGCAGCTCCTGGATGATCCGAGCGACAGGCTCGCTCTGGGAGCCCGAAACCGGCACGAGGTGCGCTACAGGAACTCCATG